>Ga0136643_10006319_pt1 | contig 16945 bp, 7 predicted proteins | sample TergutLab28metaG_FD_96883 | JGI IMG/M metagenome (GOLD analysis project Ga0136643, IMG submission 96883) | Labiotermes labralis P1 segment gut microbial communities from Petit-Saut dam, French Guiana - Lab288 P1 (version 3) (version 3) | ecosystem: Host-associated > Arthropoda: Insects >... | reverse complement strand
AGCCTCGTGAGGTCAATTGAGGAGCTACTTGAATGAAAAAAGTAGCGGCTCCAGGTCTAGAAAACAGAGATTAACGGCTGTGGGGACCCGTTGCGCTGACCACGTGACACCTCTCTATCCGCCAAAGTTGGCACTAACTTCGCCGACCGGCGGCGGCCGTTCTGTCGGTATAGTTCGTGTGCGGACTAAGGCCACTGAGTTTTAGTTATATAAAAAACAGATGAAGACATGGACGGACAGACTGACGCGGTCTGCACGTAAGTCGTTTATATATCGTAAATAACCTCCAAATTGATATGTAACTATATACGACCTATATATAAGTGAAAACAGAAGTCAATGCGGTGCTTCTTTAGAAATCATTTATTTACGTCACAGTCGATTTAGTCAAATGATATTTAGTATTCCATATTATAAAAATTAAAATTATTTTTATGTGTTGTTAGGTGTATTGCAAACTTGATGTTTGTGAGACCGTGCAGCATTAGAACAACGATGTAAGTAACCAACAACATGCAACAAATTCTGCTTATTGATCTTTTTAAATCAGCTCTATATGTTTCGGGCGACAAACTCGCCAATCCTCAGGAGAACGTTTTGACTGTATATACAGCTTTTGATGCAATGCACCGATATTGCTGCCGACCGTTGACCTTGTCACCGGTCGGCAGGTTACATCTTTGATGTATTGTAAAATCGACATGCATGTAAGTGTGTCCTGTATTTGACACGTCTGTATTAATGCTTTCTCAAGTGATCATTCGAAAATAAACCATACGTAGTGAGAATTTGCATGCAGTGTCTTACAGACACATTTTTGCTTGAATATACAGGCGCCTATACCAGTACGTTTCTTAAATAAACTCGACCATCGCAAAATTAGGCTCAGACTACACGTTTCGCCATTGTAAACGTCGCTATAGTTCAGTGAGCGACCTGATGGCAGTGGAATGGGTGACTTCTGTCCGATTTGCAGAAAGGACAGGGATTTTTCTCTTCGAGTTAAATCACTTTGAAAAATCAATGGGCCCTGAGGGTAAACCTTGGTTAGAGAGGGATGTTTCACGGTGCTGGAGGTACTGAAAATTATTATTCTCCGCTCACACAGAACTACACGCCAAACCCAACCCCGATTCCGACCTTTCCTACGTAATGTTACTTTACAGCAACATACCCAAAAGTTCCTGCTTCATAAACTTTACATTTCTATTAAATTTCACGAACTTTGCCATAAATATAATTCATAACGTCGCTTCTGCCTTTACAATAAAAAGCACTATTCTCTCTACCTCTCTCTCTCTCTCTCTCTCTGTGCCTTTGTGTTGAGCGAGAGTGGAAGAGACACATCGGTTACTCTTAATGATCTAAGAGTAAATCTGTTAATGAGAGAGAAGTAAATAAGTTTTGAAGAACATAAAAGGGTCACAGGATTTTATTAGTCTTGCACTGAACACTGAGCAACCAATTCGACGGCGTGCAGACGTGCTTTCTCAACGGCTCATAAATCGAGTAGATTCTGGGTTTGGCGAAACGTATTGTGACTTTAACTGCGAAATACAACGCGCACTGATAAACCTGTAATCAGACGAATTATTTGCATCATGCTGCTGATTTTGGGATGTACCAACATGAAATCTGTTGAGCTACATTCCGTACTACCCCTGGTGTTCACGATTACAGTAAAATGTTAAAGTTGCTCCTGGGTTTAAACTGTGAGCGTAAACAGGGAGTGGAGATAAAAGTCCACTCATTCTAGATATCAGTATCAGATGGAGGTTCAATGCCCAATCTCAGATTCTAACCGGTTTATTTTCCAGGGTAATTAGCCCTCGGTATTATCTCGACAGGTTCTGAAAAGGGTAAATCTGTGGCACAATGAAACTTTCCTTTCTGGAATGCAATTTGAAACACTTTCACCAAAAGCATAATAAGTCGTATTAATAGGGCAGTTATTAACAAAAACAATACACAGATCTGAGTTAATGCACGAATAATTAAAAAAAAATACATTGCGAATTCTGCTTCTTTTATTACCCTTCGTGTATGAGCAAGGGTTAAAATAATGTAACAACACGACGACAATGCAGGTACGTCTCTGTCACTCAGACTTTTCCAGATTTTACAAATTCGGTTATATTTCTCAATTTGATTAGAGACTAAACCAATAATATCCTGTATATTATTTTATTTTCGTTCGAAAATATTTCGATTCATTCAATAATCATCAGGAGTCGGTTCAATAAGCCATGTACACTACAAAATCGTTACACGCTCAGTACTAAATCTGTGTATATGAAAATAGTGATGTATAGCATATTAAAAGCATAAAACAGCATCATAATTTTAATCCGTTACTAATTCTTAGAACTGCACTCCGCCACAGTACAACAATGTAAACAATGTCCCAATACCGTAAAGGAAACACACTGCCTATTAAGGTCGCAAAAGACTACAGTTCGAACTAGAATTACACTGCATCACGACAAACTAAAAACATCTAATCACACATTACGAAGGTAGCGTTTGTCTGTACTCATTTACGCGCACATGATATTTGTTTAGACTTAGACACATTCTGCTAGACCATTAATAAGTTCTATCAGTTGGAAATTGATTACACATTTACACTGCGTTTGTTTCTAGTTTTGATGTATGAATATTCTAATATTGATGTATCATTATTATTTTATGTTTAAGTTTTAATATTGAGCCTGTGATGCTCTTGTAATCTTCATGACCTATCGAACTGAGCCCTGATGATTACTGAATAAACCGAAACACGTGCTATCAAAAACAATAAATTAAAGAATGCAGTGAAAATATTGGTTCATTTTCATATTTTACTGCTGTTGGCGGTAAATTGTGTGTCAAAATGTGTGTCAAAAATATTCTCAGATCGTTTACTATTTACGTTAAATTAAAAATAAGTGTTTTGTGTTCTGGTTGGAGAAACTTCTAAATTTAAGTAATAAAACCAACAATTGCACATTTATACAATAAATTTCCTCACATATGATTAATTTCCAACATATTTCGACCGCCCTTGCGATCGTCATCAGGCTGACATTGCAAGAGTGCCAGTAGTATTAAGAAACAAGCACACTGCCAAATTGTATTAGTGAATCACTCAACGTTATAATGAATGCCTCAAATTCGCAAAATGATATAAAATGTCACATTATGTACTGTTAAAATCGGATAAAATTTAGTTGTTTAATACAAAAAAACAGTATGTGTTTTTGTACGTGGTTAATATAAACTTGCAATAAAAATTGGAATTAAAATGTAAATAAAGCTAACAGAGTTGTAAATTAAAGCCTATCAGTAGTGTATCTAAGCAATTGCATTTTCGGTACAAAGCTGTAATGACAACCTGTTTACCCAACATGACATTTTTTATAGGCGCTACTGATAGACTTATATTTACAGCTGTGTTAGCTTTATTTGCATTTATATTTATATTTATATTTACTACAGAGTGTATAATAACTAAATACAACAACACACACTGTTTTATTTGCTTTTACCAGCTGAATTTTATTTGATTTTAACAGTACATAATCCGATATTTCTTATCATATCGCGAGTGTGAGACATGTATTATAAAGCTGAGTGGTTCCAATTATACAGTTAAGCAGTGTGTTTTATTCTTAGCACTCTTGTACAGCTACCCTGATGACGACTGCAAAAGTAATCGAAACTTGACGGTAATTAATATGTGATAAAACGTGTTTCATGCATGTGTGTTTGTTGGTTTTATTACGTATGTTCAAACGTCTCTTTAATGCACGGCCATTGAACATACAGAATTACGTCTCACGTTAGATTTTGACTCTCCATAAACACTTGAAATCGCCGTCTCTCTTATGCAGTTAATTCCACAAATGGTCTTACTTTGTCACACAATTGCACTTCCAGGGCACACATTTGGACAGCCCTGTAGTCCTTACGGCGGAACTGACATGATACATCTTGGGATTGGACGCCGTAAACTTCGGTAAGAATTTGCGACTTTTAGGAAGCACGTATTCTCATGTATAATATAAAGCCAGCTTGTTTGTCTACCAGACTACACGATGTCACGGCTGGTAGAACAGTATTATTCGAAACAAGTTTGAAATTATGGGCTTGCTTCCACGGTTGTTTGTGTTTTGGAATATGAATTCTCTTATCAGTGGCAGTGACGAATGTGTTCACGCTGAAAACAGTGCGTACCTGTAAGCGACCACCTGCATCAAAATTAAAGCCTTCTGCATTTTGACTACAAATTGTGTTTACTTGTTTTTTACTATTCTTAGGGCAGGGTGTAAATTTTTTCCAAACAGAGATAACCGACTTACATAACTAAAAGTTTGCCTATTGACACTATGGGTGTGAAATTTACAGGCTCACATTTAGGGAGCGTGGAGTTTTTGAGAATAGGTTGATGAGGCGAATATTTGGGCCGAAGTGGGAGGGGGTAAAAGGGAGTGAATAAAACTACATAATGTAGAGCTTAATGACCGGTACTGCCAATAAAATATTAATCGGTTGATCAAATCGAGAAGAATGAGATGGACGAGGCAGGAAGCAGGTATGGGAGAGAGTAGAGGTGCATACAGGGTTTAGGTAGGGAAACCTGAGAGGAAAAGACCACTTGAATGGTCCAGGTATAGATGGGAGGATAATAGTAAAATGGATTTTCAGGAAGTGGTATGGAGGGGCATGAACTGGACTGATCTGGCTCAGAATAGGGAGAGATCATGAATACGGTAATAAAATTTCGGGTTCCGTAAAACTGGGGGGAAATTCTTGACTAGCTGAGAACCGGTTATTTTCTCAAGAAGGACTTTACTCCATGGGGTAAGCAAGTCAGTTAGATAACCGATTGCGTTTCGTAAGGACAGACATCGTGTTCCTTCTGAGGTGCGTATTTAGTCTTCAAATATTATTCAAAAGCTTAAAGCTTCAAATGCTTACCAACAATAAGAACAACTTAATATTATGGCAGTAATTTCAGTTACTGTGGTTAGCAATGGTCATTTCTGGTTACTTTGCTTATCGGATTACGTGAATGGAACTGATATTATGGCCTCACCCTTTTGTGTGTCAGTCACACTTATTGTTTTTGATTTTGGAATAGTAGAAATGACGATAATGGGGTATCTTTTAGGATCATAATATGTGTACCAAATTCCGTGAAGATCCAAAATCGGCCTGCGTTTTAATTATTGAAATGGGAAGACAAACACACACACACACACACATAGACTCAGACACAAAGGTTAGCGAATTCATAAATTGCCACTTAACATCCATTGACGTTTTACACATGGGTTTAAATTCGGTCCTAATCTCAACCAATAATTTAATTTATATAATAAAATACAAGACCATGTCTGTGGAAACTTTCTAACGACAAACGCAAGTAACAAATAAGCTGTCATCTCAAAAGCAGGACTGCAGCCACAGCCACCGTTCAAATCCCTTCCATCCGTCCATCACAGACAGGGTGATCTGTAACGTTCCTGGTTTGTACGTATTCTAAAGCTTGCTATTTTGAATAACGGTCTGGTTATCCGCAGTCATGATTGACGTGTGTTTGTTTTCGTTGTAGTCGGCAGGAGAACAATTGCACGAGGCCTTAAAGTTCAAAATTCTTTCCTAACCAACATTCATAATCGTTTCATGCTATGCTGTATATTCACGGCTACTAGACAACAACGTTATGTGAAATTACGACACAAAACTTAGCAGAAAAGTTTGCAATTAAAATTATATTCCAACAGAACACCGCCCAAAAATAAGTCTACAGCGTACATATTTGTCAACCAAATGTGTATACTCGTATATTTTGGCGCCTTTAGGAATTTGGTTATCTTAGAATTTACCTGGGATTATTTACTTTCGAGTGGTAGGAAGAAGGTGGAATAATGCATGGAAAATGATGTGATAGGGCTTGAGGTTTAGTCTGAATTTCTTTCAGAGTTCGTGCCTGGACGGACAGAGAAAAATCCGTAAACGTTTAGTAAAGGAAGAAAGTTTTCGGGCTGTAATTTTAATCCGCGATATCAGTAGGAATAAAGAGTGAAACGGTGGACCGCAATGTTCGGTCGATAATAGATGAAGAGATTGTTGCACACAGAATGAGACAGGATATCATAGATAGAACAGGTGAAGAGAGATGGCCGTAGCTAACACGACTGCACGTTTGGGAGAAGAATTGTGAGCGGAATACCAAGCGACGCTGGAAACAGGATTCTGTGGGTGGCGAACGCAATAATTTACGTAATCTGAAAAAGGAAAAGAGCACAGTAAATGTTATGTAAATCCTGTTAATGAAAGGATTAAGTGTTGTCTTACGTTCTGAATCCTCTATCTAAATTACTAAATTTATTCAATAGGACCTGCACATTCTTGTAAATGCATTAGATGAAAAATCATGGTAATGGAACCATGTGGTTGATCGCTATGCGAAACTGAGAAAGGATCTTCAAATTCCTATCAGGTCCTTGTATATGTATTTTATAAGTATAATAATTCTAATAATTAGGAACAGTTTCTGCAAGAATTCACGAAACTTCATACAGGTTTATATTATTTCAACTTGGTCTTTCATTGTTAAAAGCACTGAAAATGGAGGGAACCTGAGCAGAAAGTGCTGACACAAATATTTCAACTTTAATAAATATCTATTAAACACTAACAAATAAAGAAAGCTATGTAATTCCACTTCTACTATTGTCTTCAAGGCTTGGTGCTAATTATGCACAGTGACAGCAGCTACATTCAAACACATAAGAGATACATAACAGATATTTCAAAACTTCATCAAATTCAACAATGTTGTTTCCTTACTTCTACACGAGAACTGATATTATCCAATGTGCTTTGCATAAAACTGAGCACGGAGATGGGGCGCATGGCGTCAGCGCATATTTCTGCTATGATATAAACTTAGACTTGCGATGTGGGATAGTCTTTCAACTTATCCAGTTCTTTGTTGCGGTATGAAATTCGAGTCACGTGTGCATTGCTGTCTGCCTTGCATCCTGACTCCATGCGAGGCACCGAGACGCCTGCTGAGCATAGTAAATGACGAACCAACTCACCCTAGGGCACATAGTCACACAGAAACGTAAATCGGGGCATCACGTAAAGGGAATATGCTGTCTTATTTATAACGAGCCATTCCTATCAGTGTAGAGAATATAAAGACCTCATTCTCTATGCTAATTCGTGTCTCTGACATTATGAATGTAAATTAGGTAAAAATTTCCTTAATTCTTTCAAGCATGAAATTTATTAAATTGCATTTCAAAATTTAGTTTCTACAGCACATATATCACAATGCCTTTCCGCTAAAAATACCCATACGTTAATGCTGTTTAGACAAATAATCACTCCTATGGTTGACGACGTCATATAAAATACACGACTGTAAATAAAACGCGTGCTGAAGCAAGTAAAATTTATTCACATTTAGCCCCTTGAAGACTATGTGAAAATTGTGTGCCCTATGATATCCGATGAGTACGTCTTTATATTTTACCCAACGATATTTTATTCCTATTAAAATTATAAATATACACAAGGAGAAAATTTTATTTTCTCATGAAATCACAATTATAATTTATCTATAATACCTCGAATCCTTGATAATGAACATGGTTTTTCGTAACTTGTCCAGTTGAGAATTATGTCCAACAACAAATTAAGGTGTTGTAACTTACGGTATGTAGACTAATTAAATAACAACTTAGGGCATGGCACTTAGAAACGAATGTCTCACGATTTTAGGACACACAGGATACTTACTATTTCTCCCCCTATGTAAGCCATGAATATATATGGAGGAGTGAAGACACAGATTCACTCATTCCAAATCCCGGGAATAGATGGTGATAACGGATAAATTTTATGGCCGGCCGCTTTAGGTCCGAGGAAAGCTTCCAAGCTACACATTACACGGCAGGCTGTTTGGACAGCAGAGTTGGTCTGGACAGTTTGTACAAGAGAAAATCTTTTGCTTTTGAATGGAAATACACCACGATATTTCGGTCGTCTGGTCTGTAGCCGAAATAGTGTCATAGTCAACGCGATACCCAAAGATTCCTACTTATATTTTGTAACCATATCCGTATACTTCAGACTTCTTATGTTCTCTCGTTTACGGAAATAAACATATCAAGGAATGGGTGCGTAGCGAACTTCATAAATTCTTGTTTCTTTTTTAATTAGTTCGATCGCTAATTCGCGAATTGTGAATGAATCTCTCGGATAAAAATACTGGGCTATTACATAGAAACATGAAACATTCAGCTTCTTCCAAATTGTTTCCAGAATAAGCTATCGTCTCCAGTTTTATTCGACATTACGTCATATTCTCAACAAAATATTTTATTTAATAACGTAAGAAATATTACATATAAAGGCTGGTTTTAAAAATAACCCTTAAATATTTGGCAAATAATATTCGGTACACTCCATGAAATAGAAGCAGGTTTTGCTCATTGCTTCTATCCTCTTCCCACTTTATTACGTAATTGCTTATTGTTCTGCGTGCATTTGATGTTATACGAGTACAAAGAGGAGAGCATTAATGTTGCTACTTGCAAATTCCTAACGTAGTCTAGTCCCATAAGATCCTAGTAATTCACATACTCACTCTGAAAATGCATTCAGTGTTATTAGTTAATTAACCCAGTCACTAGGAAAACGCATTCATAAGTAAAATCAGAGAACAATGCGCTGTTCACATAACACGTCGCAGGCAACGCTCAAAGTTACAGATTTTGAGATACATTTATAAATGCGTGGCGTGAAAGGAAACATATGTTGCAGTGGTTACTGCGCTTCCGTAGTAACAAACTCGAATCCACTCTCTGTATACTTAATGCTCTTAGTGGTACCTCGAACAGGCGCAAGTGTGCGCGTGCATTTCACGTCTACGTGATATTATTCCCCAACTGCCACTTGCAGCCTATAACTGTTCCCATGAGGTCAGGTGTGTTTGGTTTCATATTGAAATTCTAGACATGGACTGTCATTATACGGAAATGTATTTCAGTTGCGCCATCCTCTAAAATGTTGACCGGAACTGGGTTTATCAACTGACGCAGGAGTTCTTATATCATGCCTCTTACGTGATATAGTTTTGTTAGTTTAGGGTTTTTGATATGGCACAAATTTCCAAATAAATTCTATATTTATCATTTTGTTTTTTTCAATATCTGTTTTATAACTTGTCATGAATATACGCCTGTACCGGTGCAGGTCAAAAAATAGTTTACAGTGGAAATGCTACGGCTTCTCCATGAAAAACTAATTGGAAAATTCTACATTTAATTGTACTTCTATCTTACTAATTTTCAACTAGTTTCTACCATAGCTTAGCCATTTAAATTACTGTACCTCGAGCTATTGTATTCTATGCTGACAAATTCTTGTTATACATTATCAGCAACTGTTGCACAGTTTTTTCCATATTGCAATCCGTTTTAAATCCGCGGCTGACAAAAACTTTTTCTTCAGCGTCGGACACATGACGACGTAAACCGACGAATAATTCTCCTTACATAATCATAAAGAACAAAGCTTCTTATTTATGAAATTATCCGATATGTTGTCTTATGTTCTGCCCGATTCTCACATTTTTTCGAAATTTTCTGTAAGGACGGATTTCTGGGTTGTGGTAAATCCGGATAAAATGTCGCTATGCCAAAAGTAACTAAAATGTACCAGTACGTCGCAGAAACTACGCGCTGATAACAAGCACTTTTCCCAGTATCATGTTATCTTGACATAACAATAGCTACTGCCGTCCATTATAGGAATATGTTAGGTTGTGTTTGGACATTGCGAAAACATTTGTATAATTATTGAAATATTTTTTTCGAGAGCATAGCTGATGTTCACTGGAGCTTACCCTCCTTACCTCGTCTTTCGAGAGTTATTCTTCAGGCTGTGATCCCTCAGTCATTTCTTTTCCACTCCTTTCTTTTTTCACCATATCCTCTTCAGTAACACGCTAGCACACTCTTCGATGCTGAGAAAATTGGATTTTCTTTACTCGAGCCGAGCACCTATAAACTAAGAAACAACCCTATTCCCTTCCTCTTCACAAATTCCTTCTTTCTCCCTCTCGCACTTCTCATTTCTGTTAACCCGTTTCTTCTTCCAACAGTAAATATAAATTTCATGTTTTCCGCCTTTCTGGCTTTTTAAAATTGTACAAGTGATGACTAAATTCTTGGTAGCATCAGTTCACTCCTTTGCACAACAATTTCTGGGACTCCGCATATCAACGACACAAGAACGCGGGTATAGTATTGCTTCTGTATCAAGGAACACAGCAAAAGCGTAACAGATTGTTAAAAATAAATAATATTTTATAAAGGGAAGCATGAAAAATGTTAGACAGGCTTGAATATTAAGACCTAAATGCATCACAGCGCAAATAGCAACATTACAATGACTAGGGACAGAACAGAGCTACATGACTACAGGTTGGACAAACTATGAATCGTGGATCGACTTCCAGCAGGGGCAAGACATCATCCTCCACCATATCCCATCCTGTCGCAATGAGATGGGTATACGGGACTTTAGTCCCTGGGTAAAGCGTACGAAGCGTGAAGCTGAAAATGTACCTCCAACTAGTGTCGAAATTTAATGAGTGGAACAACACCTACATCCCGTCATGTCTTATAGGGACAAGAACAATTTTACATACCTTAACAAACAGATAGGCTTATGAGTCCTAACAAACTGTAGTGAGTATGACCTAAACGTATAAAGAGGGTAAAAAGAGCCTCATTTACAAGTGAAAATATGCCATATTGTTTAGAGTGCTGTGTACAGTAATGCAGGTGTGAATACTTTATCTTTGAAGAATACATTTAGAAAGAAGCTACAATATAGAGAAAGAGTTTAGGAAAAAAAGTTTACATTTACAAATAGTATTTCAAAATATCGTTCTGTAAGAAGTCTGCCCATATATTTGATTAAACAGAATTGTGACTTCATTTTAAACATTTTCTAACTTTTTATTCAAAACTGCGATGATCTTTTGATAGCCCAGTCAAATGACAGGGCTTCAAAATCTTTTCCGTGGTATCAAAATATAAAATGTTATAAATTGCATTAAATATATTATTATATTATATTTATTGTCTTAGTAACGAATATTATTGTCTCTTGATATCCGAGGCCCTGTAGTCGGATTACGATTTAACAGCTTTCGAAGAAACAAGCTGCTTCTGTCTTCAGTGTATAAGAAGACATCATATCCGACAAAACGGTATCTTCGTAGTCAGGCACATGAGAAGCCAGCATCTCACTTTAAACCAGTTAGAAGGCCTCTTTATGTAATTTCTCTTTAACGCGTTTATGCAGCTTGTAGACAATTGCATGCCAGAATCAAACAGTGTTTCTAGAGTATATAACGATAGAGCCATTCTGTGGCTACAGTACAGGTATATACTACAAGTAACCTTATTTCCCATCATAAGAACTTATTCTTAGGTACACAAAATATTGGAAGGGCAACCCCCCCCCCCTTCCACCCCACTGAAGTTAAGCCCTTGCTTCACATTGTTAATGTTTTGTGCTTTTACATTAGTAATTTCCGAAGTGTGTGGGCCGGGACAGCGTAGAGATTATAGGAAATCGATACAGGCTGATAGTCCGGGAATCGAATCCCAGTGTGGGCGAAATTTTTGCATCCGTCCGGAGCGGCCCTGGGGCCCACCCAGCCTCTTGTATAATGGGTATTAGGTCTCTTTTCTGGGTTTAAAGCCGTCGGATCGTGGTCTTGACTACCGTCCCACATTAAGAGCCTAGGCTAAAGAGAGAGTAGAGCTATAACACTATTTCCCTTACGGGCATTCGTGGCAGGTAATAGGATGAAATATACCATGTACTTTCTGAATTATGCACACAGTGCTCAGCATAGCTGCTGGCTGCATTCGTTTGATATACTTTCCAGACATGTTTCTCAGATAAATTCTTAATTGTTTGGGGATGGTTTCATTTGCTTCCGTTATTGCTCGTATGACTTCTTTTGCATTGTACATGTCTTTTATTACTATTTGCAAGTCTTATTATATTTATAGGGTCGATGTTTCAGCACTCACTTGTGTAATTGTGCTGTACCTATGTTTTGGTGTATTATTCTATTGATACTGTTTTCATAATTGATCGTGCTCTGTCAAAGACCCAATTCAATAAACTAAATTCATTTCACTTTTGCTATTCATATACTGTATTCGTGAAAAAATTATGCTACGTAATTGTCTTTACAAGTGTAACATTAGTTCAAGCGCTTTGTCACCCAATATGATTTATTCTTATTATTCTCTATGTACTACAATCTGTAGGCTTTTATCTTTTATACGATTTTTGTTTGTATGTTCATGTTCTACCGCCGTAATTGGCCTTAAGACTTTTGTGCTTAGATTTTAATAATAAATAATTTTGTTGGTCTTACAGAAGACGAATTTGTTCGTCTCCAGCTCATGAAAACATACAGGTGGAGGATACGAGTAGTTCTACAGATTCTTGATAATGGCAGTGAATGGAGCTGAGTGGTCCGGTCCACTTCCGGCTCCGTTCTCTTTACTCCAAGGCAAGAACATTGGTACCTATTTGACAGAAGACCAAGTAGGTCCCAGAGGCAGTCCGGGTGTTTTAGAGAAAGAAAAACATTTGTCCCTTGTCAATAATCGAGCCCTCGACCATCCAGCTCATCGGATATGCACTATAAGGGATGTTAATCCTAGTGGAAGGATTGCTGTATGGATAGAACATTTCTGGTACTATTAACGGAAATGCACTCCAATAACGTTGCTATGCCTTCGATATTCATACTGTCACCCCAGTGCCAGTTGATGTTCTTCTAGTGGACACAGAGCAAGCAGCTACTTACGGACGTACAAATTTACTCAGCTCCATAGAAGACATCGCTTGGTCCACTAAGGTAACTAACCCCTCGAAAATTGTTTTACGTAAAAAATTGGTAAAATAAAACTCCCAATTCCAATTAATTAAAATAGAACAAAAGGACTGGTACCTTAGCCCAAAAAACTTATATATTTCCTCCCCAAATACGATAAACTATAACACATCTCTCAAAGCAACATCTCACATAGCAGCGTGTGCTATTTGTCACAAACAAGAAAATAAGTCAAACGTTGCGTGCAAATTATTTTACACCACCTGAAAATGTAAAGAAGAATGCTTCGTAATCTATTGTTTACTATTTCATAGTGTTCCTGTCATTAGTTATTTAAACGCTGTTGTAAATGAATTTTCTGTCCATTTTGGTTTTCACTCTTTCACTTTCTACTTCTTTTTAAGTTTTCTTTCAACTTTAGGGGCTATGATGTTTTAGATACAACACGATGAGCGTAACGACAGTTGCCACACAGTGGATATCGCAACACGTAAACGAGATGAAGACTAAAGCGATTAGCACCTTGAGTGGTCGTTCTGCGGTCACGTGACATTTACTTCTCTTCCTAATGAAGAAAAGTATAACGAGTGTCTTCTTCAATGTGCATTCTTCGATTTTGAACCTTCTCTCCTTGCAATTTTTCGGAATGTGAATTAATTTAAAAGCGCGAAAATTAGTTCATTGCTGGAATTAATGTTTAATTAATGTCTTCCTACAGTCGAATTTTGGTAAAAAGAATGTCGAAGAATGCAGAGATGTATTCTTCAGAAGCTAATCCTCCTTGAAGCATTTTAAAAATTCCCCAGTATTGTAGAACCAGAAGTTACATTGCCGGATTCATAGTAGTCTCCTATTCGATGCACCAGACAAAATCATTTCATGTACGTACATGCGGGCGCGCGCGCGCAGGCACAAACACACAGTGTTATTAAATTATTTTATCATTATTAATCCTTAATGCAACTCCCCAGTTGTGTCTTCTTTTCAGGATGTTATTTAAAATGCCATGTACTGTAAGAGTACAATTTTAGTGTTTTATTATATTCTTATCCGTTCACTCACTGTTCAAATTCAAAAAAATACCCAAAAAATGCACCATATTAAAGTATAAAGTTTTTGCAATTAAAGCTCCGAAACTCCAACATTTTTCGACCGTTTTTGGGTCATCCTAACGGACTGTACATCAATATTTTTTATGAAACGTAGATTAAAAATAGATTAAATAAGTTAAAATTGTATTAAAATCGTTTAATGGCTTGAAGTTGGGGCTGTAGGTGTGTGTGTGTGTGTGTGTGTGTGTGTGTGTGCGTGAGTGCGTGTGTGTATTCCTTGTAAAATGTATCTTAATTATATGCACTATTGTAATATTTCTAACCTCTGGAGCAACTTGTGTATGTTCCCATTGTAGGTACGTTAGGAGGTTTCACAGTCATGAAGTCTGCTCTACATACTACTAAATTGTAATTGTTTGGTGGCCAGAAAAGAAGACAACTTCATAGGTGTTACGATTAATGTTATATTTTTCTAAAAATCCCTTGTTCTCTTGAGGCCTATATCTAAAACAAAAGTTCATTTAAAAATTACATAAAGTCCCTGAAGGAGTTGTGTAAACACAGAACCACAATTCCCAAAATAATCTCCAGGAAGTAATACACATATTTGTGTTGCAGGTAATTCATTAATTATAAATAAAGCATATTTAAAGAAAACTAACCTTTGCATTCAACAACAAATTAAATGATTATACGGAAACAACATACAACGTTGCATGCCATTAGAATTATTGCATATAGTAATGGAACAATGGCAATTCTCTCCCACTGAACAAAGAGATACTAAAATACCTAGGAACAATTTTGCAGTGGTGAATAATAGAGTTGTAGTTGTTTCGTAACCTCATTAATAATTTATCTTTCTATAGTAGCCTTTGAAATTAAACTCATTAAAACTTCAGAACGTCAGACGCATAACTTTTGTATTATTTCTATTTTAGTTCCTTGTAAATTCGGTATACAATAACTTGAGAAGAAATGTGCATTAGGCATTTATAGAATACCGCTCTTTTTGCCTCTGTTTACATAAAAGGATTCTTCTTCATTCCACGGTTACAGACGTAGAGTTTCTTTTTCTCAAGATTGTTACTTCGTGAACTGAATCTTCGGAAAAGAATTCGTATTACGAATGGTCTTATTTCCGCAAGATTTAAACACACATTTTTAACATTTACCCAGGTAGTATCTGAGATGAACATAACAAAATATAATTGCTTAATTAAATTCTAAGCCCTGGTATTAGAGCAGCTAAAGCAAAGTTACATTTGTTTTGTAAAAGCTTGGAAAACTGAAGACACTAAACAGCGCCTCATGGGACACTTTATCCATTATGCTCATTAGAACATGACTATCCACCTTCAATATAACTAGTCGAATTACATTTTAGATACCTGTAAGAAGGACACGTAATAAAAATGAATTTCATCAGTCCTAGTGGACGAATAACACGACAATACGAGTGCATGATGAGACCTTACATCGATGATGATTAGAAAACAAACATCGTCCGGCTAACATAGCAATCCTCGAAGTTATTTTTTGTTTTCATTTACAGTCAATTAAATTCTTACACCAAATATTAAGTAAACCTTTTTGAAATTCCTTGAAATGTGTCCACTTTTTAAATAGGAATGTAAAGAGGTGGATTTCTGGGTATGGAAAGCTACTGTCGCAGAATACACATTGGCAAGTATCGTGAGTTATATAACCCTGTAATAGTGTACTGTAAAAAATGAGAATTATGGAGAGACCAGATTACTGTGCTGCTTTAGAAGGCTATTAATCGACATTATAAACGTACATATTATAAAATTTAAGATGAGTAATAAATTAGTAAATTAAACTGGGTGGTAAGGAAGATAATAATAACGATATATGGTTAAAAAACTCCTCTTTCGGGATCTTGTTATAAGCTGAGTGTATTTGTCTTTCTGTGGGTAAATAAAATAAGCTGGTCCATATAAGAGGTAACATACAGTTGAACTAGAATGATGACCGTCGAAACGAAAACCTCTCCATTAAATGATCTCTCAATCATCACAGTTTCGACAACACTGTCATTAACAATACAAATATGGAACTGCAGTACAGGCAAGATGTCAGTAAATAAAAGGACTTTCAGTTTTGTACACTGAAAATTTTTCGAATAAAATGCAAACCTTGCAGAAAATTGCAGGAAAATAAAAAAATATGTATATCAGGATATTAATAACACAAACGGCACACAAGCATAACGAAATATTCATTGAAACATTATATCTTCATTTGTATGCGGGTGTAAAACCCGTTACTAGGTAAAATATTAATTCCGTAGGCCGAGTAGTTCGTTGTTCCACTTTATGAAATTTAAAGTTTGGTAAAATCTTATACTCCTACCCTATTTTGTATTTGTGATGGGCTAAATATTCTTCTTAATCTAGGATTAAGAATGCTGTGTTCTTCAACTGTTATAAGTACGTGAAACTTCGGGAAAAAAAGGCTGAATTTATGTACATTAGTCAAATGTTCTATTTATCGAACTGGCAACTTGCAGTTTTAGCAACTTCAAGAACATGATATTGACTTACTTAGGTATGATAAATATAGATATAGTATTCCTGGTAAAAGTCATTTTAAAATAAAACTATTTATGATATTTTTTATCTTGGATATTATCGTCTGTAAGTGTATTATGATTCATTTTGCGTTATCGTCTTAAAATTTGAAAGAGAGATTAGCGGAAACAATAATGATGCGATGTCAAAATCCAGGATTATGACTACTCTCGCCTCTAAAACTAAACTAAACTCCGTGGCCTTAGTCCGCACGCGAACTATACCGACAGAGCGGCCGCCGTCTGTCGGCGAAGTTAGTGCCAACTTTTGCGGATAGAGGGGTGTTACGTGGTCAGCGCAACGAGTCCCCACAGCCGTTAATCTCTGTTTTCTAGACCTGGAGCCGCTACTTTTTTCATTCAAGT
>Ga0136643_10006318_pt1 | contig 16945 bp, 9 predicted proteins | sample TergutLab28metaG_FD_96883 | JGI IMG/M metagenome (GOLD analysis project Ga0136643, IMG submission 96883) | Labiotermes labralis P1 segment gut microbial communities from Petit-Saut dam, French Guiana - Lab288 P1 (version 3) (version 3) | ecosystem: Host-associated > Arthropoda: Insects >... | reverse complement strand
CTTAAACAAAAGGTTTTTGAAGTTTTTTTGGTTGTTATTCGAAAAAATAAAGGGACTGTCGTGGGGGGGGGGGGGTGCGGTGTCTATGGGCTAATGGAATGGACTAGGGTGCATGAACAATTCGGATGCGAAAGGGAAGTATTTCCATCTCTGCTGTCGGTGAAGACCGTTAACATAATGTGTATCGTCCGCGCAGACTAACGCAGCTGCTCGGTATTCTAAACGTAATCGCAGGGGATCTTAACTCAGCAACCCGCTGTCCTGGCTGAAGCCGATCCCATTTCCGCCGTCTCTCCAGGCGAATTTCGCTACAGCACAATGAGATTTCTGCTGCTTAGTACAGCCTGTATCCACCGTTTCCCAAATATGCTCCTACTAAGCACAGAACCCGAATATCTTTCCTTGCAAATGGTATAGGATTTTTTTCTCGAGGTAAAGCGGCCGAAGCGTGAAGATGATCATTTACCTTCATCCGCGGAGATAATGAATGCATGTAGCTATACCTCCACTCCACCGTAAGCCTTTATGGTTTGGATAAGGACAATTTAACATCTACCTATTCACAACTCATGAAATCTTCCTGTCTCTTTACGATCACGATGATTGACACATCAATAAAAATAGGGACTTGATTACGTTCGGCAATGCTAAGAATTGTCTGGACCGAGATCTTGGTGGCTTCCCTGTGTCTTACCATCAACATATCTTCGGAACAGTTCATGTTGGTTTTGTTTCGAATTCTTTCTTACAAGTCAAAAAATTTGTAAACATTTCAATTGATTCAGCGCCCTTAAATAACATAAATTCTAACATTTATCCTTCCGAACAACACAACTATATAGATCTTCTATATTGGCTTCTATTAAATTCTACTGCATGTTTCTGCTGCCTGTTTCAACCAACATTAAGTAGGAGTACAAGTTCACATAAAGTGTAAACCCCTCTCTACACTTTTTCTGCACCAGTATTCCTACCTGATGATGGCTGAAACAGAGAGCAGAAACAAGTAGTAGAATTTAATACAAATCAACTTAGAAGATCCATGTTGTCGTGTTATTTGGTAAGTTAGACACGTGTTTGATAAAACACAACTGGACGACGTCACCTAAGTTTCAAGCATTAGGTTACTTTTCTCCATTCGAAGCCAAAAGCTGGCGACGCCTGAAGTGTGCGGGGCGACATGTGTCCATTACGCAATTCCGTCTCGGACTCTATGAAGAACTCCGAAGAATGAGTGTTCATCTTTAAGGTCAGGAGGATTCTGTTTAACATCATCCGGCTGCAGAAGATCGTTGTTAAAAAGAGTATTTATTATGAAGCATGAAGATGCTGTGTGCTTACTGCTTACTGCTTCATGGAGGTGCCAGTGTTTAGCGACCTGTTCACACTAACGGTCCGGTGTATGAATTAACGTCTGCGTCGCTACATAAATGTGGAGAAACTAATATTTAATGTGGATTATCTTTCTGCGTGCTAACACTGTACAGAAAGCAGCAGTATGCCGTTTCGGAGCACATCACTGTCTCTGATTCAAGACTAAGTAACTAGTGACCACGACTAGTAGATATATTAGACATTTAGTCCCTAAGGACTTAAATTGTAAATTGACGGTGTACCATAATCATATCATACTTTTGTAGTAAGTACATTTGGCTGAATGTAAAAACTCATGTTTATAGGACACATATAGCATTATTTGACCGTCGCAGTAGACAGCCTACTTAATACGAGTATGTTACTTTAGCGAGATAAATTTTAATTGGCCAATTAAATGAAACATTCTACCGAAATAATGTTGAAGGAAATTTACTTTTTTAATCTCCTCAAAAAAGTATTTTCTATAGATACGGAACTAAAAATGTGGATCAAAGTTATAGAAATAATTATTTTGACCTTACATAGAGGATATAAGGAGACTTACATATTTCATATTTCCGTAAATTATAACTGGATACTGTAGTAATTTCAGAGAAAAGTACTGTAATCTAATGTAAAATTATAATAACAATAACTATATTCAACCAGGTGAAGCAGTAATAAATTATAAACCAAAAAGCTCCTTTTATAAACTAATATTTTAATTGTTGATGTCTTCTACATGCTTAGAACCCGAGGGTTCATCTTCAGGTATATGGTTGTAGAGACAGGTATGGTATACTGTGTTTTACATGCGTCAGTGACTGCTTATAATGATGCACGTAAAGCATAGTAGAACCTATACCATACCTGTTTGTACAACTGTCTTCCTGAAGATGAACCCACTGGTTCGAAATGTGTAGAAGACTTCAAAAATTAAAATATTGGTTTAGAAAAGATGTAGTTTTTTATAATCTATAATTATATTAGAATGCACGGTGTAAGAAAAGGAAAACAAAACAGACGAGTTACATCAATTTGTCAATCACAAAATGTTTCGGAAAATTACTGTACAGTGTATATAATTTTTATAATAAATACATAATTACCGAAATCAAGCTTACGTAACCCTAAAAGGCAAGCAATAAAAAGTCATTTGTGGAACTGGAATTTCTGTAGAAAACGAAAAGATCATTTTACATAAAGTTACAAACAAATAACAGAAAAAACCATAAATGTGAAACCAATTTAGTAGCAGAATCATATGATCATTATCTGTTCCATTTGTTGTGTTTCCACTTAAATCGCCAGATTAATGTTTCCGTAGGACACGAGCTGTGTATGAATATACAGAACTCACACATTCAGCTTCACAATCCAATCATTATTAAAAGACCGCCTGCAAATACACATTCTAGGCAGTGATATCCCATTACAACGAAATATTCTACACAGAAAGAATGCAGCGCTTTCTGTAAGCAGTTGTTGGGTATGTCAATGTGTAAGTATGTCAATAGATAATGCCAGACACTTCGTATATTATGTACCGCAAAAAAGAAAAGATGTGTAATAGAGGATAACTACATAGTTCGGTCTGCAAAGACCTTCATGAAGCCATCAATACAAAAATTTCAAAATAAGGCGAAATGCAGTATGATTGTATTCACCATATGGGATTATATATGTCTTATAGTAGTTGGTAAAATATAAAAATTATTACATAAAACTGCATAAAAGTATATATGTATATATATATATATATGAAGCATTGGAATCCAGAATATGAATGTAATCGCACTCTATTTTCCCTTCTTTTGAAAGTTTTGTAATAGTGGCCTGATGACCGAAACATGTAGTCATGCTTCAGTAAAAATAAATGTGGCTGTGTTTGACGGAATTGTGACAGATTGCTTTGGAGGTCGTATACACATAGCGGGATGTCCTGATGAAATTAAGGGAGAAGAAACTGTTATAAATGTGTCAGTTTTGGAATAATACGAAATATGCACATCTTCGAATTTAATTTGTATTCAGTTTAACAATCTCGTGTTGGATGAGATCTTAAATAAGGCAATGTTTCTCGGCTATTTGCCTACATGAAGTCCCTTTAACATTAAAGCCTAGTCAACATTAAACGATTCTATGTTCTGTACCCACAGTGGATTTTTATCCTTGGTACTGATCTTAACACAAACAGCGAATACTGCCCTGCACTGTATTGACTGGTTTTTATAACCGAAACGGAGTGTGTTTACTGCGGGATTCGGACTGAATGTTTGTATACAACTCAGATTGCTATTAGGTTCTAAAGGGTCAACTGGAATATTGCAATGGATCGTTAAAATAAAAAAAAATTCAGCAATTTATGAACTCCAAGTGCAAAATAAATTCTGTAACTAAAAATTAATTTGGCCTCATTTTCTTCGTATTTTCTTACTCGTTATCACGTTTTGCTGGACATCTTTTATCTCACGTTGTTAGATTACATTTCTTCTTCACATCTTGAATGCCTGACCTCAACACTTTTTACAGACTTGAACAAACAATAGTGATCAGTTTATTGCACACTGTGAGAGATAGGCAACGGAGTTACTAGTTCTTGTAAGCCACAGTCTCGCTCAATGTAGTGTTGATTATAAATCAACTAAAGTCTGAACTAGATTCTGAGAGTTCAGCTCCGCTGAGACCGAAGTTTGCAATTGGACAGCTCCTTCAAACAGTTCCACCCAAATCTCGTCTAATTAAAGGGCACACCCTTTGATCTTAGTTCGATTGATTTTCAACGAGAGTTAAAGTGATTGGAGGGGTTTAAAATAAAATCATTAAGAGAATAAGTGGACTTCAGACAGGAAGTGACAGCAGGATGGAGGAAATTGCGTAATTACAGGCTTCACAGGTTAAGTTTTCACCAAATAGTATTAGGGGGATGAAATTAATTAGGAATGTAATATACAAAATATTTGTCGAAGAGTCTGAGTCACCTAGAAAACGCCGGAGATCTACGCACAGGTAGGAGATTATTGTTAAATAATTGCAATTTTTTATAAATAGATTCAACCCCTGGGATAAGAAAAAGTCGCACGTTCTTGTAAATAGAGTCAGGTTTAATGAAACTTCGGATTTCATAAAACACGTGAAGATTATTGACAGACTGATTCTGTATCAGCTTCTTAAATAGGCTTTTCTCCATTGAATTACTGAGTGTTTAAATTTAAAAACAATATATTCTTCTTTATAGAGATGACTGAGACACTTATATGTTTATGTGAAGGTGACACATGGTCTGTCAAATGTTCCTGAAATTACAGTGTCCAGAAATTTTTTTTTAACTAAAGACGAAACGAATTGACAGTTTAGAATATAACATACTAGAAGATTTTTATTTTTTCAGTTCGATTATTATTATTAATGGGATAAAGACACGAATAATTTAAGATGGTTAAACAAGATGTTCTAAAATGAGCCATCCCCGTTGTGTGTATATAAAGAATAGGTGTGGGTATCAGTCAATAACACAACAATATCTAAAAAAGATGTTTAATAAAGGATGAAGTAAACTACATGCTTCGGCCTAATGTGGCCATCATCAGGTTTTCATCCGAAAGTATGGTGGTAGTGCTTTACAGGGTTGGTATGGGTATGTCACGATGGTGCGATGGTGACCATGGTGACATACCCATACCAAACCTGTAAAGCACTACCACCATACTTTCGGATGAAAACCTGATGATGGCCACATTAGGCCGAAACATATAGTTTACTTCATCCTTTATTAAACATCTTTTTAAAATATTGTTGTGTTATTGACTGATATCCACACCTATTGTTTAAACAAGATGTGCTTAAATTCTCGACAAATCTAGGAGGTAACTAAAAATTATTAAGACCAGAAGTGTGTTGTGAAGCAAGTTCCAATACCGAGGGTCCTCAAATGTTAGGCGCCACTCTAATAATTTAGTCACATCGCCCGGGATTTTTACACCCCTGGGCTAGACATGAAGCTCGCATGGACAAACAAAATGTACATAAAGATGGACGTGTGGTATCTCGGACAACAGTTCACTGGATGGCCTAGAAGGGAGTGTGCGGATAACAGTCTGTTAAGCTGTGTCTTCGCGAAATGACTCGTGGGGATGAAAGTTCATCCAAATGGATCAGCATCGTGTCCATTGACGGGTGTGTTATAACATTCAGCCTTAGGAACATTCCATTCTGTATGATCAGAAATTCCATATACGAAGCATCCCACAAAGCACAACGCTATGATGACGTAAGAGAGAACTGCGATAAGTCCATAGGTTCACGTATTCCTCATTTAAGCAATGGTGGCTCATACTAATTTTATTAGTATCTTTTATTCTTTCTTTTGGATGATTCCCCGGTTTCTGAATTTTATGTGCCGACGTTTCGGAACACTCTGTTCCATCTCTATAGGTCGTGTAAATAGAAAGAACTTTTCTTCCTCCTTACACCGCCTCTTCCTACTTACACTTTCTATGAAGACGGAACAGACAGATTGTTCCGAAACGTCGGCATATAAAATTCAGAAGCCGGGATATCACCGAAAAGAAAGAATACAACATTCAGAATAAGGCGAAAGTTTGAAATCAAGAATTATTAAAATCTGTTTGGGCCCTGGACCCACTATTACATAAGTGGCGAAGAGAAAAGGGCGTTATCATTCGTAAATCCACTGCACTGGTTAAGCTCTCTACACAATAGTTCGTGAAACAAGAGCGGACAGATATTAGGTTCACCTCTTACAAACAAAAGTACTATATTTGTGCAGTTAGTTCATCAAACGTACGAAAGCAATCACAATAGGCTGTATGCGGACGAACAGAACGCGTATCTGTGGCTTCTGTTACATAGGACAGCCTGGCTACGTTTGCCCCTACAAGCACATATGGCATTCTTGCCTTGACAGATAACGTAAATACAGGTTTTCTTATATCCACCGTTTGTGCTTAGATCCAGTGGAAAAGTAAAGAAAAAAACTTGTACCCGTAATTCGATACAATGGCTGCTTCTCACAAGAAGACTTACTTGCACGTGTAGAAGGGTAATAAATCAGTTTGGAAACCCAAGCTGACATCAGAAAACTGGTCGATTTGGCATACTAGCTCTCACGGCACTCTAAGGAGTTTTATAATCTAATCAATTGTTAACAGACGCGTAACTGTTGAATCTATGTCTGCAACATTTGAACTTTGAACGTCTATTGTCTTGGTACATATTGCATTGCCGGGGACAGCTGAGAAAATGAAGTGGCAGGATGTGGGTTTGGGAATCAGAGTTCAGCTCTGGACATTGCAGAGGCACTGCGTACGGAATTGAATTCCTTCCAACATTTTACCCGATGTGTACTGGGAACGTTTTCTGAAGGAAATAATACATAAGATTGAAATTATTGCACTTCCAGTTGGTGTCAAAATTACTTCCCTTCAGCAAAACCCTAACCGCTTGCTGTCACAGCAGCAGCAACTTCAGCCACAAAATACTCTCATTTGCTTATGCACCGGGAAACTGCTCATTACTTGAACACGGTGGCATTACTACATTTCAATCCCAAGGGTGTTTTTGAGATTTTTGCTCTTTGGAATGTTATGCAGTGTAGACTGGTAGTTGGTTACCGACGTTTCGTGACAATCTAACGGTCCTCTCTTCAAGGGCAAGTGCTAAGCTTTCTTTTTGGGACCGATATGTTTTCCTGAAACGTCAGTAATAAACTACAAATCTTCGCTGTGTAACATCCCTGAAGTGGGAGTGTCTCATTTACACCGCGACTGACGCCTGAAATCACGCAAGGATATTGTTACGTACAGAAACACAGGCCAGGTACCCTGACGTCAACTTGACGTAGACTCGCTTACGTTCAGTGGTACTATTGCTTACTTAAACACGACAGGTTACTTTTATGTAGGCACAAGAACAGTAGAGAGTAGAGTGATCCCGTTGCAGGCCCGGTGTGGCCCAGAGGGTGGGTTGAGGTATAGCTCTACTCTTCCATGACCGTGGCACTAGAAGGGGGTGAGTGGTCAGCAGCACGCCCTGGCCGCACTTTACACCCCCCCCCCCGGGAAAGACCCGGTACCCATTATACAGGAGGCTGGGTGGGCCCCAGGGCCGGTCTGGACGGGCGGAAAATCTCGTCCCTACCGGGACTCGATCCCTGGACCATCCAGCGAGTTGTCAGTCCCTATACCGACTGAGCTACCCGGCACAGCACAAGAATAATACTGTTGTTTAAACACATTGGCACTGGTATTGCTTTTGCACGGTGGGGAGGGGGGCATTCATCTGATTCATTATGATAGTATTAGTGTTAACATAAAAACGGATGCAATATTCTTTACTTACATTTCAAAGCCTACTGGTTACGTGATGCACCAAAAGTTTAACACTCAACAACTGTACTCTCTGTCCATCCTGTATTTATGTATTTTGTATTTATCTGAGAACAGACTTGTGCCACTTACATCATAAACTGATGGGTTTTTATAACCGAGATGAAAAATGTTTACTGCGCAGTATGGACTGGGGCTTTAAATATAACAGTCTGCGCTTCGTCTCTAAAGGGTTAAACGTACTGTGTCTTCTCCCCTTGCACTTATTTTTTTCATTTCCTTGAATATTTCCAATAGGTCTTCCACATGACTTACGTCTCGCCACCAATTTCAACGCGCACGTGTCCATATATCTCAGTCCGGAATACTTTGCCTCTATAGTGCAGCCACAGTTTTTGGTTAGTAGAGAATTTAGCGGAGCTGGCTGTTGGGCCTACCAGATGTGGTTAAGTGGCGAGGGGTGGGTGTGCATTTGCTTGTAACTGCAGTGTGACAAGGTCATCTCTATTTACATAGGCGGAGAGAGGACTAAAACCGAACGTGAATTTGTCGCTGCACTAGTGGCTCGCTTCTATTCTACCGTATCAGAGTTACACCGGTCAAAATCCATGCACTTTACTATACACTATTCAACACAGATATAATAACAGATCAGATCGACGGCCCCATGTCTTCGTCTTGCAATATACGTATGTAGCATCAGAGTTTATCAGTTTATTAACCTGTATTTTACTCTGAAGCTCTCATTTTTATTGCCGTATCTGTTAAAATTTTAAGCTGCAAAACCATGCTTGGTTAGGAATTGTCGACGGGAGAAAAATGGCCCTATTCTCGACAGCTGCTACTCTTTGTCTCCTTTCCAAATTGTTCCAATTTGGCTCCGGGTCTCGTCTAGTCTCCTATTCAGTGGATTCAGATTTAAAGCGGTCGGAGCGTGAAAATGAATACTGAGGCTTCTAGTGTCGAAGTTGAGAATGGCTGAAATTTTATTCCCATTCACTCTATACCTTTCTGACATCTACAATGCCTACTTTACCTGAACGCATTGAGTTTTCATTTACTTGCAGTACCGTGTTTCATGCCAAATTCCATTAAAGTTCTTTGAAATTTCGGCCTTACTGTACAATTTTTTTCGCCTTTTCTCCACATCAGTGATATCCATCGATATTATTTCGGGTCAAGTACTGAGCACCAACCAGTAAGTTTATGAAAGTAACAAACAAGGTCGTTTGCAGTAAATAGACCGTTCTAAATAACCCTTACATCTCACTTCGTGACACATAATTTTAACAGAACTCTAAGCGCTTTTAATATGTGTTTATTGTAATTTTAAATTGAGCCATCCCCGTTGTGTATATATAAACAGAAATACCACTATACTTTCGAACGTAAACCTGATGATGTCCACTTAGGCCGAAACATGTAGTTTACTTTTATCATTATTAAACACCTTTAAATATTGTTGTGTTATAGACTGCCCCACACCTATTGTTTATGTGTTATTGTACGCGAGGGTTTAAACTTTGCTACGGAAACAAATCCTAAGTAATTTGACGGTGCTTAAATTCACCAGCACTCTAACCCTCCGAAGCAGGTATGTCGAAAGTGCCGGAGAGTGTGAGCCACATTGAGCTACGGAATTGCAGGACGGGCAGCATATTTTAACATTAAATAAAATATAAAAAGGGAAATCCATCCCTATACAAATTTGGACAGGCCCTTAGGGCTCCAGAAGGTTGAGGCTCCCAGAATTTCTAAACAGGCACATGAATGTGGTGAGGTTATCAGCCCTATGCACCGGCCGCCTTTACCCCTAAGAGACATCCCTGGTACTCATTTCTGTTGGAGCCTGAGTTGACCCCATGGTCATAGTGCGGCCGGAAGGGTTGATGATGCCATGAGGAATGAAACCCAACCCCCTTACGGTTTTTAACGCAGTGCCTTAACAAAGTTTGCCAGTGCAGGATAACTGTCGATTGACTTCTAGTCTCAACTTATCTCTGTAATCCTCTCCCTCCTCGCAGCATGCACTCTATCCGCCGAAACAAGGGAATAGTCACGCAACCAGCCGTGTTCGGTGGACGTTTGCTCATATCCTGGCGCCTTTCACACCAAAATTTGAAAAAAATATTATATTAAATCATTAATTTGAAAGCTTACACTTTCAATATCCAATAAATGTTAACCTTTGTTCGTCTGAAAGTATTTCGGGATACAAAAGAATTCAAACGGGCTAACAGTTTCATTTGCCTAATTTAAAACCTAGTGGCTAGTAGAAGACTACGTACCTGTACGTCTAATATTTTGCATTGTGTCCACAATTGTGTTTCTTTTCTTATGATCCCAACCACTCGGCAATGATAAGCATTAATCAGCACTATACAACATTTCTGAATGCGAGTACGTTGTACAGCAATTTATTAGAGTAACTAGCTGTTACGTATATATGATGTAATTTTCCAAAATATATTATATTACAGATTTTTAGCGAATATAAAAATATGTGTGTCGCAACATACTGAAAACGATTATAACCTCATTTTAAGTGGGTCAGTTTTCCTTCGTCCCAGAAAGACATGTTGATATAAGATTTTAAATTCAATTTGGAAAATTGTTTGGATGTTATTTTAAATTTCTTTACCTACCTTATTGACAGTCACTTCGATTTTCAAAAAAATATTTATATCCCCTTGGTCAGTCCAATCTGCGATGCAGTTCTGCGGTCCTGGCCTATTTTGACGTGTCTTGGGTATATTTTGTTGTGGACGATTTTGTTTGTTAATTCCTACGCTACGAGTTACCGCCATTTATATGTGTCAAGCAGTGAAATTTCCTACACGCCAGGAAACAAGGAGTCCAAACAGCAGATTTAAATATGAAATCTATCATTCTCACTCTTTGTATCATTCCGCTGTGCTGGTGGAGAGGAATCCGCCGTTGAGACTAACAGCTGTCGGGCCTCTCATCAAGACAGGCGTGATTAATGAGTTCGAACGCCGTGTGAAAGTATTCAGTCGCAGTTGGTCTCACTTGTAATGGTAACAAGTACGTGATTCTAAGTAGTATTTGCCCTTCTACACAAAAAGCTTCTGCAGTAAGAAATGAAAGCGATGTAAATTCCATTATCCCATGCAGTGGGTCCCTGTCACCACGGAATGGCGCGTCCTCAGGTTGCGGATAGAGGAACGGTCTCCGATAAGGATGGTAGCTGCGAATAAATTGAATAAGCAGTCGCGGACAGACGACGAGGGGTGGTCCTCCAGCTTGGGTGTTGGGCGGGGTGTTAACAACCCCTCCCTGTAAAACACTTATATTACGAAACATTCAAATGCGGGATGCTTGCTCTGGAGTTGGCGGATGCTTGTGAGTGCGGTAATGAACCTTCGGGTTCCGTGAAATGCGGGGAATTTCTTGACTAGCTGCAAACCAGTTAGCTGCTCAAGAAGGACTCTGCACCATGGAGGAAATGGAATAAGTAAATTCCATTATCATCTTTATTTTAAACGGAATTCGTGCTCAGACAAAACGCCGTAGATTATGCTATTTCAATCAAACACCCGATTATTAAAGATGTTTATTATTACTAAATTTGTCCGTTTATTTTCAGCTATATGAAAAATGTTTGAAAACTGATATTTGTAAGGTACACTTTGGGAAAAAAAGGTCCCTAAGACTCAGGACAAGTCTTGTAATGAAATATCAGAATCAAATAAAATGAGTTTCTTTCCACAAACAAATATTGAAAACCTCTCAACGTAAACATTTTATTTTTTACTCAATTTTCCATTTAATATCACCAAATAAATTTGGGGTGGGGTGGAGTTCTTTGAGATCATATTCGTTTTTGTTCTTTCCTCAAAGCGACCTTGACATAAGCGCTGTGCACTTGTTTCAGCTCTGTATTGTCCACGTTTTTAGTTTTCTGTCTTCTGTGACACAAATTTTGTTTCCAATTTGACACTTCGCACTGTTGATAATATAAAATTTAATGATCAGATATTTGCAATATCTTCTCTTGGGAATGTGTCAGAACATGAAAGTAGTTAAAACTTGGAGTGCCTTTTACTCTTTGTCTGGCAGCAGGTTGCCAATTATGCAAATATTTAAGCCACCGTCATTACATTTTTGTGATAGCCTGATAGTTAACATAGCATGCATTATTGACACCAATTAGCTTTATTGTATATTTTGTGGAAAAGAATATTTAAGCCTCTTGACAATGTTAAAACCCAGTGTCATATAGGGTTATCTGCATCATTTCGATATAGGTGTTCATTTGTCCTGTTTATTATGTACATGTTTGTAATACATGTAAGTATAAATACACTTAAATGGAAAGTATTCAAGTATAAAGAAAATTCAGAATTATTTTATATCTCAGATACATTATAAAAATTTCTCCCTAGATGTTTTGTTGCTGTTGTCATTTGTTTTGTTGCTGTTGTCATTTGTTTTGTTGCTGTTGTCATTCGTTTTGTTGCTGTTGTCATACGTGTTGTTTATTGTTGTCATTCGTTTTGTTGCTGTTGTCATTCTTTTTGTTGCTGTTGTCATTTGTTTTGTTGCCGTTGTCATTTGTTTTGTTGCCGTTGTCATTTGTTTTGTTGGTGTTGACGTTTGTTATGTTGCAGTTTAGCTTTCGAGGTTTGGAATTAGTTTATGGGGGAAGCTTTTAAGGTTATGTTTGAGCAATGAGGGTGAGTTTAGAATGTTTTGTGGAAAGACAAGGACGGGTAGACTACGCATTTTGCTCTCGAAGAGTATGTCTGGTGTTTCCGCGTTTCAGAGTCGATGTAAGGAATTTATTTACTTTCCAGGAGAGAGTACAACTTGGACTGAAAGATATTAGTTGCAGTGCCGCGCTGAGGATGTATATGGGAGATCGATCCATAGCAAATAATTCAGTGACAGTTATTGTGTCTCTTCTTGCACGCTTCGAATCGAACTACCAAGAGGGGAGCGGATCCGTAAAGTGGCAAAACCGTGAATATCCCAGAGGTTAGACTGATCTAGTTTGCCATGCCCCAGAAACGAGCAACGAACGGGTGTAGTATCGATTTTTATCTACTACAGGCTACTATTTACGAAACAGAAAAATTCAAAGTAAATTTTTATTAATTTATTTAGTTTATATTATAAATTCTCTATTATTATTATAAATTTATATTATTGCATTATAATATTACATTTATATTACACTGAGTAATTGAAATTCTTATATCTGCCCCCCCCCCCAAAGAGGTTTATGAATCACTAGTCCGAATTTTGTTCAAACAGTTTTCTAGAACGGATTCTAACTCGGTTTATTTTGTGAGGGATAGCAGCAAAGTTTTGCACTGACATTCCCTTTGCAATTATTAGATCACACAGTTATGTTATATTCGTTTGCTACTCCTCCCGATGTAGAAAGGTAAAGCAATCACCTACTAGCCTACTAAAGGCCCAGAGGTTTCTGGGAGTTTGAGGTTGCCAGATTTCTAGACAATCCGCACATGAAAGTAGTGTTTTCAGCTGTATGCACCGGCCGCCTTTACACCCAGCAAATATTCCTGGTACTCATCTCTGTTAGAGACACAGTCGATCGTAGGGCTGTAGTGCGTCTGGAAAGATCACGTCAAAGGAAAATTCCAATGACACCATCAGGGATCGAACTCGCGACCTTCGGCTTGTAGCGCAGTATCTCAACCAACTGCACCACCACGTGCCCCACACTTACGATGTATTTCTCTTTATACAAAATTCCGCGTGTTTTAGTGCAGAGTTTCAATATACATCACCAAAGAACAAAATTATCTACATATTTCGCGTGCCAGCCATGTTGTAATTTTCAGCTCTTTGTAATGTTATATCATCGCACAATTCTTAAACGCTCCACAACGAACAAAAGTCAACATTCGTGGTCTCTAGCAGTGTTTGTTGTGTTATTTCTATCTCAGAAGTGTTTAATGCCACTACACCTCTGTTAATTGTCAAAGAATTTGAAGGACTGTCTAGGTGGAATCAACTTTATAAAACAAAACATTCAAAATAATGTAATCCTTTGAAGCCCATAGTTACCAAACTATACGTAATATTAACGAATTCTGGATTTTGTCCATGAATCCTGTTTGGTGTGTATCGAACTACTTTACAATAAACTGCGAGTTTCCCATCCAACATCAGCCGCTTGTTCATTAATACGGAACACAAAGCGGTCTGCGTGACGAAGGAAAAAGTCTTTGTACTTTTTTTTCCTGTGACGCTGCGGCCCAAAGCGGCCCATGGGCCTCTTCATTCACGAGGTTTCTAGATTACATGCAACGACGGATCACAGTTGGTAGTGCTCCTCTGGACGAATGATCAGCTCGTCCCAGAGACTTCTATTTGACAACACACAACACACTTACATACATTTCCTCAGCGGGATTCTAACCAACAATCTCAGCAGGCTAGCGGCAGCAGACCTTAGACCGCGCGGCCACTGGGACCGGCTGTTTGTACATAACACACATTAATTTTAGTTCGTAAAGAATAATTACAACCGTCACATGTTTCACATTACCATGATTATGCTATAACTCTACATTTTCTAGTAGCGAAAAGTAAGTAACCTGAAAACTAAGATTTAGTGTTCTTTGATTAACAAGGGCGCGCGAATGCTCCTTGCTCCGTTAACTGTCCCATTATCATCAGCGCACCAGCCAGCACTGGTTGCTTCTCTTTCATGACTTCATGCTACGTTTAGCATTACTAGCTACATGCGTTGCGTGTTTCCTGGTGGAAGTAACTTTCGCTCCGGTCGGGATGTTAAGCAGCTAGTCAAAAGAGTCGGCACCACTACCATAACACTTCATTCTTCATGAGTGCAACCGCTTCACATGCGCGGTTCAAAATCGAAGCAAAGACCAGTAACATTCTTCGCAGTAACAAAATATTACTTCACTATTTGGCTAAAGTGCATAAGTCCTTGAAATTCATTCCTCCTGTGAAGTGATTAGTTCCTGAATTGTTCAAGTACCCCACCCCACTCTGTCAGTGAGATTCAAAGATTTATTACCCTGCTCAAAAGACAGCATGCTCCTCTTGAAGCCCTGTGTCACATTCTGTAACACACAGTTTTTCTACCTTGAGGTGCTGGGACCACCATCCGCTGTCCGTGGCTACTCAATCAATACGTCAGCAGCTACTGTCAATATCTACAGCACTCGTCATGCCGTTCTGAGAAGGACCACTGGACCCTGGCATAAAATCTCGCTGAAAAAAATATGAAATTCTGTAATCCGAAAAGTCAATAAATTAAACTGTATTTGCACAAATTGCTTAAAGTCATTGAAAAATATATTCCTACTGAAATGTAATTAACATTATACCCATAACATTTATTTATTCTACCATTTGTATAAAAATTTTTATGCCTTCAAATACAAATGTCTTTAGTTCGCGCACTTTTCATGCCCATACAGTCTAATATATTGCTGAGTAAAGTAGACCCTTTATAAGTCTGTCCCGATTTTATGTAGTCATGCTTTAAGCCAGTAATGGAACCTTCATTTAAGTTGTTTCGTTACAACAAATAAAACATTGGATCGTGAGAGATACCAGGCATGTTTCAAGAGAGAGACCTCTGTCACTGTGTCACTGGGGGATTGCGTCGTGTATGAGAATGATTAAAATGCACACAGCGTAGAGGTAAATCTGTTCCTACACAGGCCTGGACGAGGGCTCCAGGCGACTGAAGCTTCCAGAATTCTAGGGAGATGGCATATGAGGGAGGGGAGGCAAGATTATCAACTGTACCTTCTGGCCGCTTTTACCCCCCAAGGGAATATTCCTGGTACTCATTTATGTTAGAAGCTGAGTCGAGCCCAGGGCCATAATGCGGCTGGAAAAATTAAGTTAATGAAAAATCCCAGTGTTCATATCTGCGATCGAACCCGCGGCCTTTGAATAGAAGTTATTAGATTTATTTGCCAAGGTAAAGTGATGTGAGTCTTAGGACATACGATGTGGAAATGTGGACTGTATTCTGCTCGTTCAAGGTAACGTGCAGTAGCTGATGTTTGTGAAGACAATATAGAACTATCGGATTTAAGAGTAGCTGGGAATTCATTGTCCAGCCGAGTGATTATTCTTATTTTTTCGTAAAATAAGTTATTCAGTGCAGACAATGAGTGAGTTTTTTAATATTATTTGCTCTTAGATTTGAGCCAGAGAGAGTCCCTTGTTACTCCATCTGCTAATGGGCTTATTGTATGAGTTTCGGCTGACAGATGAATAGATATGGAGTGCTGGAGGTGTAGAAGTTGACAGGACAAATTCTATATACTTGGAGAAAGCGTTGCTCAATTGAAAGGCTTTCCACTTCAGAATGTACAATATCCCCCTGAGATCGACCCCGGTCCTTTGCCACGCGTAGTTAGATTATACTAGCAGCCACGTACCGAATGGCTAACGCACCAGAATACTGTCCAGTGCCAAGCGCTTTGACTGAAAGTGATGAAATCCCGGTGGGTGGACCTACCAAGGAGTTTTGTAAATAAACATCGCTCTCAATTTAACATTCATGAAGCCTTTTAAACTTGTTCTATATAAACTGTACAGTTGACGATACGACGTTACGGCTTACATACTGTCTCTTACTCAAGAGACTGCACATGATCTTCACATTGTGGAGAGGGTCCATAACACTCGCGACAACGATAGGGTGAGAACGTATAGATCATGCCGAAAACATGAGCGTTTATCACCACATGATCTTCTTTCCATTGGTCGCCATTTGTTATTTAGTTTATAACAAGCGTGAAAGTCAAATTTATGTATTGCACTATCCAAATAGGACGCTACAAAAAGTAGCTCTTATTATCTCACATGCGAAAAACACGACTGCAGTGTTTAGCCTAATGAATTGTTACCGTTGATCCTGTTTCGAAGCCAGATCAAAAATATGCTCGGCAGAGAGAGAGGAAAAAGTACGTAACAAGGATAAAGTAAAATTTTGGACTTCCAGTAACAGAATTTTCTTTTGTGTGCAATACACTGGTGTATTGTGAGGGTGAGGACTTCAAGGTTACTGGTATTAAGTTTGTGACTGTGTTTATCACGCGAAGGGATGCGGCATGCTTTTAGTTAGGGTTACAACCGTATTGTTGCTTTGTCTCCCTGGGAATGGTACATTCTGTGCCCCTTTCGGCATACATCAATCGGACAGCTGTGATGCTTGATGAGAGTAGAGGCCGTGAAGCTAGCACAGTCTGGGTTTGGGG
>Ga0136643_10006317_pt1 | contig 16946 bp, 7 predicted proteins | sample TergutLab28metaG_FD_96883 | JGI IMG/M metagenome (GOLD analysis project Ga0136643, IMG submission 96883) | Labiotermes labralis P1 segment gut microbial communities from Petit-Saut dam, French Guiana - Lab288 P1 (version 3) (version 3) | ecosystem: Host-associated > Arthropoda: Insects >... | reverse complement strand
TACATATGACACCGTGCAGTGTTGTAGGTGGTGACATGCTACATATGACACCATGCAGTGTTGTAGGTGGTGACGTGCTATGTATGACACCATGCAGTGTTGTAGGTGGTGACGTGCTACATATGACACCGTGCAGTGTTGTAGGTGGTAACATGCTACATATGACACCGTGCAGTGTTGTAGGTGGTAACATGCTACATATGACACCGTGCAGTGTTGTAGGTGGTGACGTGCTACATATGACACCGTGCAGTGTTGTAGGTGGTGACAAGCTACATATGATACCGTGCAGTGTTGTAGGTGGTGACGTGCTACATATGACACCGTGCAGTGTTGTAGGTGGTGACATGCTACATATGACACCGTGCAGTGCTGTAGGTGGTGACGTGCTACATATGACACTGTGAAGTGTTGTAGGTGGTAACATGCTATGCATGACACCATGCAGTGTTGTAGGTGGTGACGTGCTACATGTGACACTGTGTAGTGTTGTAGGTGATAATGCTACAATTCCAGATGATTGTATAAGTGAAAGACATATGTATATTTCTGTCAATTTTGAAAGCTCTGATCTCACATCAGGGTTGTTACAAAGTTAAAAGTAAATGTAAAATTTTCCCTTCCACACCATGAAGGCGTAGAGGGGGAGTGGAACTTCAGTCCACTTGTTTTTAATGTCGGTACTAGATGGAGGTGAGTGGGTGACCTTATGACCCATGTGCTGGGGACTTGTCGAATGAAACTCCCTCCCCAAGTACCCATTGAACAGGAGTCAGGCTGGCCTCAGGGCTGGTCTGGTCATTATGCAGAAACAAAAAATCTTGCTTCTGCCAGAAATTGAGCCCCAGATCGTCCAGTGCTTAGCCTAGTCACTATACCAACTGAGCTATCCTATCTTATTGTCATAAAATTTGCACTTAAGAATTTCTTTTACAATACTGAGTAGTCCTATGCAAGTTGCCTCAGCTGAAAGAGTGTGTTTTCAGCCTCATAGATGAGCCTTATAAAGAATTTCACCAACATCAAAGTGATATGAGAACTTGTTTCAAACTTGTAAGATTTTTCACAGATTTGACATTTTAGGTCATTAAGCTTAGCTGTAAGACTGGTAATATATTTTTTGAAAGTGTGACTAAGTTCTGGGGTTTGGCAGCAGTACTGACAAATCAAAGTTGTGTTCATGAAGACTTAAGAATAGGCTTAATTCAGGGAATGCTCCTTATTATTTCAGTTCAGAATCTTTTCTCATACTGTTTGGCTGCATCATAGTACCATAATTTACTGCTGTTATTGCTGTATTGACCTCAATGTCTCACATATTCATTTAGAGACATATTGGTAACTATATGTACCACCTGCTCTCGCATTAAGAAAGTCTGCATTTTGTCACACAGTGTACTTACATTTTTTGTATGATTTTTCTTATTATATACCAATTATTTCCCTAAATGTCACATGCCATTCAGTGTATCTGATGGTGCTGACTGTGTTCTCTGTGGGGCAGGAATTGAAATTCTGGGTGTAATTTAGATGAATATCAGTCTTTGTAGGAGTAAGGGAAGAATACATGCTGGGGGTGTTTGAGAGTAAGGTGTTGAGAATGTTGGGCCTAAGAGGGAGGAATAACAGGAGGTAGGAAAGAATTGTTTAAAGTGGGCGTTTATGATTTTTACTCAACCATAATTATTATTATTATTATTATTATTATTAGGGTGATTAAATAAAGGCAGGTAAGATGGGTGGGGTTTGTTGCATGCATGGAGCACAAGAGAAATGCATGGTGTTTTGGTGGGGGGTACCTGACAAAATAGGATTACCTGGCAGACATAGCTATAGATGGGAGGCTAATGTTAAAATGGATCTTAAAGAAATAGAAAAGTAGGGTGTGGATTGCAGTTATCTAGATAAAAGGGTATGATCTTGCAGCTAATTGAACATATAGAAGTTGGGTGACATAGGGTGATTATCTGATATGAAGGCTTTGTACTCATTTTAGTAGCACCTTTTGCAGTTATTTTCAACACAACACATTGCAAGACAGAATACATAGTCGTGCAGTTCTTTCTATAACTGTATCATACAATCAGCTGTTTCAAAATACATTTTAAACATGAATACTTTGTAACAACTCTGTATTCACAGTGACCCTATCTTCAGACATCATTTCATTGAGTTTTTCTGACTTCCTGAAGTCTCTTTTTTTTAAATGTTCCCTTTAAGAAGGCACCATACAACTGTAAGAACTGTCCATGTGTTTGAAGTGCATGAAGAGTCATATCAGTGTAACAGGGTCGTACTTGATTGCAAAGCTACAGCCATATGGACTTAGTGAGCCAGCATTCCGACAAGCTCTATCGCGACTCATCAACAGCTGATTATTTCTCTTTCATTAAGGCTGTTGATCACAGAATATAGAAATTTTTATATACTTTTTGCAACACTGAGGTTCATTATCAAGCTAAACTAAGCTGTGTGTGAGTGACAGATGAAATAGAGAGGGAGAAAGTGAGTGTACGTGTTTAAACTTTGTGTAATATCTGAACTGTTTTATATGGGGAAAGCAGCCATATATATTTCCCTTTCAGCTTTTTGTTCCTTTTTGACTTGTCATCTCTTTGTTTCTCTTCCCCACCTGTATGTACATTTAAGTATGTGTTCTAAATATAAGAGGAGAACTGCAACTTCTGTTCTGCATAAGCACTGCCATTAAGTTGAACATGGAAATGGAGGCAAAGTTCAAAACTTTTCATATTGGTGCTGCATGGACATGACTTCAGTTTTGTTATGTGACTGGTTTACTGACAGGGTTGTATCCTAGAATGTATTACAGAGAAATACTGTATGTGTTTATAAGAACCGTAACTTCCTACTGGCAATTATACCCCTGTCAAAGAATGTCTGTCAGAACTGTCAAGAGTCTGTTGTAGTATTGTGTCTTATCCCGGTGATACGTCATGGTAACTTGCAGTCGCTGTGTGAACCAAAGCAGTGACGCTGTGATATAATTCAGGCTTGACATCCCATGAAATGAATGTCCCAAGGTTTTGTGTGGTCGAATGAATGAAAGCGGTAAAGTTTTGTACCCTGTTACATTGAATTTGATGGAGAATTATGAACTTACTTAGTGTAATATATCCAAGCTTTAGAATCTTTTGTTGTTATTGTTGTAAGTTTTATGTTTGATATGCTGTGAACTGTTTTGCCAGTTGTGTTCATGAAAAGAAGTGTGTGAACATTCATTGAGTTGTGGTGTATTTTTAAACTACTACTGTGATTAATGACTCTATTTGGGTTCAAATAATCTTTTATGTCCATACTCATCATATTCTGTTAACAGTCTTAACCCTTTTCAATGTCAACATGAAAACATACTTAGTCCACTGGGTTTGTGTACTCTGTGTTACCCCGTAGACTCTTAACTACTTCACTTGCAACTGTGTTATTTTATTTCCTACCCTTAGCTGGCAGGTACTTTTTGACAAGAAAATATGTATGTTTTGTTATTTCAAAATTGCAAACAGTGGGAAACACGAAATGTACACTGTGTGTGATTGTTCTGCTGGATTATTTTGAATTACTTTGATACCTACACAACCTGATGCTCCGATATTCAAGTATGACCGTTTGGATTATGGCTGTTGATTTTCTTCCAGGTGTAACTTCCACTTAGTGGGACAGGCATTGTCACTTTTGTTCATAACCCTTTGCCCATCTGCATGTGCAAATGAGAAAAAAAGTACAAGGATGCGTGGTGACTGGTACATAACGAAATTGCTAAAAAAAAACTGTATACCAAACTTGAATCTTGGTAGTCACCCCTGGGAGAATGTCATATCTCACAAAATGGGGTCCAGTGTTCTGTCTGTACGTCAGTTTGTTAGTAACCCAAACAGACAAATGTCGTTCAGTACTCCTATAATAAAGGTAAAGGTCACGCTATAACATGCCATTGGAGGCACAGAAGGGGAGTATAGTTACAGCTCTACCCACCACACTACCCGCCCCCTACACATGTAGTAGAGAGTATCAGTGGGGTACAGTGTGTACTAGCACATGCTATTAGGTTATGGTGTTGGGCATGGGGAATGGCTCTGCAATCTTGTAATGGCCTGTAGAACAGGCAGCTGGACATACAGACAAGTTTCTTGTTGTCTCTCAAAATGTTTAAGTCAAATGTCATGGTATTTGATTTAAAAAGAAAAGTTGACTTTCTGTGTCCTGTTGATATGTTGTGGTAGTTGCATGCGTGCACATACACACACATTTTCAAAGTAAGAAAGATTTGCTCATGACAGAATTATGTTGTAAAACTGAGCAATGGGTGCATCTTGTTCCTGCCAGTGTGTAATCACTTGCTGTGAACACTCGTCATCCTGGGTGAGTGATTCATGTCTATACCAGTAAATGTATTGTATACACATGCTTATCTGCTATATACATTGTGACCTCATACAGTTCACCTTCTTCAATTCCGTACAGATATTTGTTTCGTTCAGATTAGAACATTAAAGGGATTAATGGCTAAAGTTGTTAATATATGCTGTGTTTAGTTCAGCAACACTTGTTTGTTAGTAAAATGATGGATAATTTAATATTTTGAAATATTTTTATTGTAATCATATGATTTTAATGAAATGGTACTCAGCATACTCTAAATCCTAAGACATTAGGCCATCATATATGATTTTTTTTTCACTTCTCATCAGCTGACAGGAAACTGTGCTGTAACCACTGAATAATGTATTTTCTGCAGGTTTCTTTACTGTGATTTGTATTTTTCTTTCTTTGCCAAAGTAGTAATTATTTTGATACTAGCAGATATGCTCCTAAACACATTTCATGACATGGGTTGTTACTGTTGCCAAGCACATCACATGATGTTGAGTCATATTTGCTCATTTATTATCAGTGTACCCACTATGTGCTTGTGGAATACAGTGTAATGTTACAGGTTCAAAAGGAAGGTTGAGTTGCTGATGTTGCATTAGTAAAGGGGACTTCATTCCTGACCCCAAACAAAACACACAGCACCTGATCTAAGCGAATTACCATGATGTTTTGGTGCAAGAGAGTGATATTTTAAGCAGAATGTACACCAGTTATCAGTTTGGGGGATAAAGAAATGGCTGTATTAGATTCAAAGAAATGTTTCAGTTCTGGCACTTTTGTGTGTGTCCATCAGTAGGGGTAGGTTTTCACTGATATCTGCAGGACCAATAGTGCATTTTTGCTCCTACCTTAACACCAGTCAAGTGTGTCGCTGGTTGTGTGAGACTTGACTTCATACTAGTTTTAGAAACGATTATAATTTTAGCTTATTTTGCTTGTTCTTAATTACTACCTAAAGTTTAATGGATTCATGACTGACTGACTATCATTCCAAGATAATATATCCCAAGGTGGATCATTCTTCACCATTGGTCGGTACGTACTTCTTAAAATACATCTTATTGGCTGGCAAAACCTTCCTGAGTCTGATACATTCCCCATTGTCTTCTGTTGTAGTATGCACACAAGCTTCATGGAGCAGAGTCCTCTCTTAGAAGCTACTAATGTCTTTGCCAGACAAATTCTGCACATTTTATGGAACCCGAAGTTTCATTTCCATGTGCACAAGAGCCTGCCACTGGTCCTTGTCATCAGACAGAGGACATGCTAATATGTTGGCACCTTCTGAGTGGTGTCTTCCCTTCAGGTTGTTGCACCTGTATTGTACATGCATTTTTCTTCTTGATGTCCATGTCACATATACACCCAGCTTTCTGGTGTTTATATTGCCATCTTGCTAGTGTTCAGTAAGGAGCACATTTCTTTGAGTTCCCTATTATGCACTTTGCTACATCTGACTCTTCTTCCATTTTGAGTCCAAATTGTCTGTTTTGCGTCCATTTCTTGAGCATACTTTTTTTTTCCCCCTCAGTGTCAAGGTGACAAGTTTTAAACCCATTCAAAACAACATGCAAAATTATTGTTTTGTACGTGTTGTTTCAACCTTTATGTTTTTAGATAGATTTTGAACTAAATGCTATACAGCATTGTATTTAATCAGCTCATAACATTTCCATGAAAACAATTTTTTGTGTCATTACCAAATGTTGCCACAATAGCAGATAATCATTTTCCTAACCTGATGTTAAAATCGGGATGTCCTATATTCTGTTGCTATACATGTATTTTTGTTTCACCATTTTTCTAAAACTGCAGAAGTTTGTAAAGACTGATGTCTTTAAATTGTTTTGTATGTGTGTGTGTGTGTGTAGGGTGAAAGGATAAATGGGAAATGATGCAGTTCTTGACCAAAGTTGTTGCAGATACTTTTGATTTGTGACGCGTAAATGCTTGAGAGCTAGTGGTACACATACTGCTGGTGGTGCTGAAGTGTTTATAACTAGCATTCCTGGCAGCATTATGTCACCGCTGTACATAAACTTTACTTTGGTGGATGATTAGTGTATCAATCATCTTCAGTTTAATGTCATACTGGCCTTTCATCAGAACAGTTGTCAATGAAATGAGAGACTGTGGGCTAGACAACTAGAGTTCTATCTCTGGCGGGGTAAGAATTTTCTCACTTCACCATGTCTCCATTGGATGGGGGGCCACCCAAAACTCTATTCAGTAGGTTGAGTAGTAGTGGGACAAAGTGAAGTGTAAAACCATACATCCATTTTCCCCATATGCCATCACAGTATGCTGTTTAGCCACAAGGAGGTTATGTTTGTATCTTCAGAAAAATAGGTAAAAGTTTTTTCTTCTGACTTGTAATTATCAAACAGCTGTCTGTCTGTCTGTGTGTGTGCAAGTTACTTGTATATGTGTGTTCAGACTGTATATAGTGACAACATGTGCTCTTAATCCACTGTACATTTTGTGTGTGTGTTTGTGTTGGCGGTTTCTGCTCCTGTTTTGCAAGGTCATGTAGCAAACTTCACAGTGTTCCATGCAGCAGTACAGTAAGAAAGTACTGATCAAATTTGGTAATTGCAGATGTGTTTTAACCTTTAAATGACCTATGTTTGCATATGGGAGTGCACTTAAAGACCCTTAGAAATTTGTTTTATATATTTAGGCAAGAAGGATAGTACTGCATTTTTAAGACATGCCACATAATCTGTTTTATTTTCCACACAATGCCATTTATTTAATAATTTTATCTTTCTCTGTTCCAATAAAACATTTTTTATAAACCACGCGCCAAAAGTTAAATACCAGCCCAATTTTCTAAAGGTTAAGAAAATATACTTTTAGCATGTCAATTTATCACCCTACATTGCTTAAGGGGGGAGGGGAAGGATGTAAGACAGTATACAAGGCAGTGCTGTATTTCATTTCAGCATTCATATGGTCCATTTGTTACAAAGAACTTTTTCTTTCTTTTATTTGTTACAGTGTGACTAGAAATAAGACGTTAATGTTGTAGAACATTGTGTATTTGGTGGTCAATTTCTGTTTGATGCACAGAGGAACTGTTCCATTTATAGCAGTCAGGTGGTTAACCATGTAAATGTAAAGCTAAAGTAACATAAGCTTCCCAAGAGTTGAAAAAGAAGGCCTCTGTTGAATTGCAGTACCATTTGGATTTCAGTGTAAAATGTCATAATACTAGCCTGAATTTCTGTTGCTGTATTTGGAACTTCATGTTATGGGATAGGGTTCATTTGTTTCAATGCTGTATGCCAATTTCAGGAGTTGGAAACACTGCTGATCAGTATGAATGCAATGCTCATTGTTGTTAATAGGAACCAACAGTTCCTAACATACAAACAGCCTGACCACATTTCCGTTGTTGTACATATGTATTAAAATACATCATAACAGAATGTATGTGGGAGCAAAGGCTTGGGTTTGTTGAAGTGAATAAATGAAAAACATGAAAGTTTTTATATTATTTTGATGCTGTTCATCATGTCACCACTGGAGACAAGATACTTGAATAAATGTCATTGAATGGTTAAGACTCTGTTGTACATGATGGATCATAAACATTAACTTGTATGTTACAGATAAAACTGCAGCGGGTTTCTCCCACAGAGATTTAAATATTGGCTGCTGGGACTCTAGCAGTAGGCTGATGATATAAAAAGTGTAAATAGTGTTTGCTACTAGCAAAAAATGGATGATTCCCGGTATTGTCTTGTCACTTGGAAAATTTAGGGACTCTCTTTTTAAAAACAGGCCTTGTCATGCATTGCAGTTGTTCAAGTTTGTAAAAGTTAGCATAGAAGCACATCATAACTTATAAAAACAGTGGGTAGCATCCAGTTGTTATAAAAGTATTAGGGCTATTATGTGATGAATAAGATGGAGAAGACTTGCAGGATGCGTGGCACAAATTAGAAATTCTTAGTTTTTTCTACAAGCATACATCAGACCACTTAGGACATCACACAGATGAAAGGATCATGCTTGAAATGTATGTGGAAAGATGTGACTCTATAAACCACTGAAGTGGCTGAGGACATACCCAATACCAAGTTTTGTGAAGGTAGTAATTGACGGTAAGGTACCGTAAAAGAAGAATTATTTCACTTCCTTTATTTGTTTAAGGTGAGCAGAAAGGAGGTGTGTGTATTTTTGTTTGTAAAGACCTATATTGCAGCAATATAAATATTTCACATAATTTTAAAGAAAAGATATGGAAATTTGTGCTGTTGAACCAGAGACTAAATCGTCTAAATTAATTATATGAAGCTTATACACGGCACCTACAGGAAATTTTAAAGATTCTTAGATGATGCTTTAAAACAAATGTATAAACTTACAGCAGAACTTTTAATTTGTGGAGACATAAAGATGGATTATCTAATTGAAAACAACCTAAATAAACAACTAGCCACTTTATTAACAACGTACACTATGTTGCACACAGTAAATTTTACAACAAGAATTCAAAACAATTCAAGTACTGCCATTGATAATATAGCTGTGGATGACAGAAATAAATTTGTCTTCTTTATCTCCCATAATAAATGGCCAACAAAGCACAATGCTCAAATTTTCAAAATTAAAATTATATATGCAACAGTAAACAAATTTCCTTTAAACCGGAGTACCAGATTACTAGACATTGAAACAGTCATGAACTGTCAGACTGTATTAAAAGAAGAAACCTGGGAATCTGTTTATATAGATAAAGATCCTAACTATATGTTTAACTTGTGTCTGTGTGCTTTCTTAAAAATTTTCCAAGCTAGTTTTTGAGTTAAATAGAAAAGTTTGAAAGACAAGAATGATTGGCTTATACAAGGAATAAAAATATCTTGCAAACACAAAAGAAGTCTGTATGCCTTCACTACTAATAGCAATGATCCAGAAGCAAAGTGCATTATATTAAATAGTGTAAAATCCTAAGAAATGTTTTGGAAGAAGCTAAGAAGCAACACTACAGTAGACTGACAGCAAAATCTAATAACAAAATAAAGACAAAATGGAACACTATAAGGAAAGAGAGGAAAAGTACATTCAGTGGAACAATTTCCCCCCACCATACCTGTGAATGATGAAAAATTAAAGGTTCTAACAAACATGGCCAATGCCTTCAACAGTTTCTTTGTAACAATTACTGAACACTTAAATATTGAACAAATGGGGAAAGGAGATGCCATATCAGTTCAAACAGATTCATTTCCTGGGAACTTCCCCAGCATAAAAATAATCCCAATCACTGAAGCTGAGATAAAATGTATAATATGTTTTCTTTAAAAAAATATATCAGGTTATGATGAAACAACAAGTAAAGTATTAAAAGCTTCTACATCACTCTTTAGTCACCCATTAAGCTACAATGATAATCACTTGCTTTATACAGGTATTTTTCCTGAGTCTTAAAATGTCAGCAGTAAAACCACTTTACAAGAAAGGAGACAATACTAGTATGACAAATTACAGGCCTATGTCATCATTAACAGGTTTTTGTAAGGTACTTGAGAGACCTATGCACAGTAGATTAAACCAGCACCTACATACAAACATACTGGTCACAGAATGGTACGGTTGTAGGAAGGGCACATCAATTGAAGATGGTGACTTCAGAATAATGTCATCATCTTTATTCTTTTCTATAAATCCCATCATAGATATATATCATGAGGATGTGGAAATGGCCACAAAGCAAAGCATTCCATAATTAAAATTAAGTACAACATAGTTATTTTTAAATATTAAGTAATGCACAATCAGCATTAGGCATCATCAATTATCTAGATACATCAAACAACCATACAACAAGAGCCAAAAATGCAAGAATGACTTTTGTTTAATCCTTGTCATAATAATGAATTGTGGTGGCAAATCAATTAAACTACCTAAACTTAAAATATAAACACAAAACATGTGTGGTTACCTATAATAGTTAAAGAAGTCCTCCAAAGTATAACATGAATTGGAGTTAAGAAACCTTTTTAGGGCAATATGAAAATGTTCCAAATCATTACTTTAATTATCAATTCTACGAAATGCACGGTGCAATGATGAGGTTCCAAATAATGTTAAATACTTTATATTTGCTGGGAAGTGATTGGAAAATCTTTCAATAGATGGAGTATTCAAATCTATATACCCACAAATGCATGCTGGAGGAATTTTCTCTGATTTTGAAAAGACTTTTGATTGCATGAATCATAGAATTTTGTTAACTAAATTACATTTGTATGGAATTCGAGGGGTATCGGAAGATTGGTTCAGTTCCTGCTTAACTAATAGAAGACAAAGTTGAAGTAAAATCAGCTAATTCAACTCAAAATTTTTTCTCTGACTGGGGTACATTAAAATATAGAGTTCACCAGGGATAAATTATAGAGCCTATATTCATAACATATATAAATGACCTTTCCCTGAGAACAAATTCTATATCAGAACCGATATTATTTATTGATGATACTAGTGTCATAATTTCAAGCAGACATTTTGAAAATTTCTGTTCAGTGTCCAATATAGTTCCCTCTTGTATGAGTAAATGGTTTTCCGCTAAATAATTTTGTTCTACATTTATATAAAACGAATATAATGAAATTCATAACAAAGAATTCATCACGTTGTACATTACATATTGGTTATAAAGAAAGACTTATACAAGAAACTGACTACAAAATTTCATGGTTGACAAATTAATAACCACATAAATTGCAAGAACCAAATTGATTAAATGTTAAATGCAGCATGTTATGCCGAGGTCTATGGTCCATATCAGTAACACTAACACTCTCAAATCAATTTACTATGCATACTTTCATTCTCTTATAAATATGGAATAATTTTTTAGGGTAACTCTTCTAACAGTGGGAGATTGTCACTTTATGAAAGAAAATTGTCAAGAATTATGGCTGATGCACAACCCAAGACCTCATGTAGAAGTCTGCATAAACAATTAGATTCTACCTGTTCCATGCCAGTATGTACTTTCATTAATGAACTTCATTATCAATAATTAGGGAATTGTTCAAACATTCATCCATACACAATATCAACAAAAGGAAAAAGCATTATCTTCATAGACCAAATACCTAACTTATCTTGTTTTCAAAAAAGCACATCCCATGCTGGCATAAACATTTTTAACAGTGTACAACCTAGTGTGACAATCCTCAAGGATGACAAGGCAAAATTTAGAGCAGCCTTAAGAAAATACCTACATACACGCTCCTTTTACTGTGTAGATGAATTTATGTTCGAAGATGATTTATAATACTGCTTTTGTAAAATATTTGTAGTATTTTACACTGTAAATTTGTATATTTGTGTATTTATGACTTGTTCACATCCTGCTGTCTTTATGACAATAAGGGATGAATGGATTGCATGTATGCATGTAAGTACTGCATTATCTGTGCTATATCACGCCCAAAACGCGAATCGATATGCAGGGTGTCTAATTTTTATTCATTATGGTACCCATGGAAGATGAACTGTGCTCAACTTGGAAGAAAATGCAATTGTGAGAGAAATTACTTCCAGGCACTGGCTTTCGGTACTCATACCATAAACGTTTCGATTAGCAGGGTAAGGTCATAAAACATCTGTGGCACCGATCAGAGATGATCTGTGGAGAGGGGTCAAAAGTGTTGTTCAGTGATTCAACTTTTAAGCTATCGGTAATCCGTGGTGTTGCCATAAAGAAGGTACAATGGCTTCGGCGATGGATATAGATGACGAAGAAATTGAACTACCAACGTCGAGCAGTGGGAAGGGAGAAAAGAAACGGTTTGAAGTGAAGAAGGTAATTATTAATTTATGATTGCTTTATGTCAGTAATGTTTTGTTTTCATTTGTAATGGCTTTGGAGTTTTACAAAAGGTGATCCACATGTTTTTAGCGGTTAGAATTCATGACATTCAATATTTACGCGTTTGTTTGGTTTTTTTTACAGTGGAATGCTGTTGCTTTATGGGCGTGGGGTAAGTTTTGCCGAATACTGGGTGCACATTTTATTTTGTGAGAGAATGTTCGTCATGAGTTATAATGAAATAAATTCCACCACTTGCCCGTAGAACCGTAATGTTGCAGCCGGTACACATTACGTATGTCTGAATCATACCTTAGTTCCACTTCTCTACCACGCTTGGGTGTATATGTTCTTTGTTATATGACGTATGTGTATCGTGTTGGCAGACATTGTGGTGGACAATTGTGCCATTTGCCGGAATCACATAATGGATCTCTGCATTGAGTGCCAGGCAAACCAAGCATCGGCCACAAGTGAGGAGTGTACTGTTGCCTGGGGTGTCTGCAATGTAAGCGAATGCTATTTCTGGTTTATTTATTGGCACCTTTAATAACTTGGACTGTATAGTGTGAAATAGTTATTTGCTGTTTGTTAATTTTATTTTTTCTATGTGTATTTTCTGATTGTTTACAAAATGTATATTGTTTGAGCTGTTGTTTGACCATAAATTTTAAAGTTCATTTTAGTTGCACTGGCTGCATTGTGTTGACTAGTAGTTTGTGTTAAGATTGTGTGTGTGTCACATTATTGCTTAGTAGATTAGCTGCTTCCATGTGAAATCAACACAACATGGAAAATGTGAGTGACTGTATTAAAATGTGTGATTTTATTTTAATGGTTATTATTAATAAACTCATTATTTATTCTTGTATATTTGGAACATGTAACTAGAAATGTAAAAGTATATGTTATAGGTGATATCTTCATGATGGTGAAAGTTTACATTCTGGTATTCTGGCTGATAGACCATGTAGGTTTAACAAATAACCAGAAGATAGGGGCAGAGGGTTCTTCCAAACGCTGGTAACCACTTGTAGGTCTATGGAATTTCATAATCCAGAAAATTTTACTGGGCAAAGAAGCATATAAAACTTTGTTTTTAGTACGGAAGAGTATTTTAAATATAAATAAGACAGATTGTATACATTTCGGTTAAGGATAGGTAGTCCTGATTGTGAACAATTTTAGTGTTAACAGTACTGCAAGTTACAATATGGTGGCCACGTGTGTTGATGACAGATCAAATGTTTTGTTTTAATGAACCTACCTGAGCTGAGATTTGGAATTTATTTACAGTTACTGTCTCATAATATGCATGATATTTGCCTTATTTAATTCAAGGTGGTTACCATTTTGGAATGTGATGTCAAACAATATAAATGGCTTGTATTATTTATATTAAAACATTAGGTAGAGGACTTGGAGCAGTAGGGTGAAGAGAAAATTCTGCGTAGAACTGCATAGAATGTTTGTGTGAAAGAATCAGTGAAGAAAGAGAGATTGCAACTAAAATTTGCATGGCAGTGGTAAGGCATTGACTGTAGACTAGGTTGTCAGGATTCTTGCAAATAAGAAGTGGTATTATTACCCATTACAGTAACCAGCCTGTTGTGCATATTCCAGTGAAATCTGGATTCATTTATGGTGTAGGTGATTTCTTGGATGGTGATTGACTGACTGGTAACTTTTTAAAGACTGTGCTCCTTACAGTTATTTTATGAATAGGAACCAAAGTTTACAGGTCTTAGCTGGAGAATTGCTGAAAGATAACAGCCAGGTACTTACATAATGGAAGCAAGGCTCTGAATTAACAATTTAAAGTATTGTTATATGGCTGTAAAACGCACAAAAGATTAGCATGAAGGTGATGTACTGGTTTCAAAGAATAACGGCTGCAATCCCCCCTCACCTGTCCTCTAAAACATGTTGTATTTATGTATGTACATATCATCAGGTATGCACCTTATTTTGGCAACTGCTGCAGTGAACAGTTTTTGGTATTGGATAACCTAAGCATATATTGGGAGACAGTATTATAATTAGACAGGTACATGGTGTGGGGTATGGACTGGTTTTATATTTCCCGCAGTAGTGTCCACTAGGGGTTCTTGAGATCACATGATTAAACCTTCAACTTTCATTTAAAAAAAATTTCTTTACTAGTAAACAGATATCATGTTTGCAAGAGGGGCTGTATGTCATGGTTCTAGTAAGATCTCTGTTTGTAGGTTTGGCAACATGCAGCATATTTTCATTATGTGACGCAGTTCACATTTTGTTTTTGCGTGATATTACACTTTGTTTTGTGTTGATTTCCATGGTTGCATTGGTTTCAGCATGCATTCCACTTCCACTGTATCTCTCGCTGGCTCAAGACAAGACAGGTGTGTCCCCTGGATAACAGGGAGTGGGAGTTCCAGAAGTAAGTTGCTTTGTTTCGCGCAACCCACGTGCTATTCGAGATATGTGTTTTGGTAGTGGTGTGATGGATTGTTACAATAGACTACCTGCTTAGCCCTTTAACTTACGGAATTTTCATGTGAGGAAGGATTGGCTTCTAAAGTCAAGATAAATGAATGTTGCTACATTGTAGTCACAGCACAGACTGTTGCATTCTATTGACATGTCAGCTAAAAACAACAGCAGGTAACACCATTTTTTTTTTTTTGGTTGCATGTTTGTAATAAGTTTGCCAGTTCTCTATGGATGTGAAATGTCTCTTCTCTGGGAAAAAGTAAAGGTAAAAGGTAAAGTTCACCCTAGAACAGGCCACAAAGGCCCAACGGGGGAGTAGAGGTATAGCTCTGCTCTTTCTTTAACCTCGGTGCTATAGGGTGGGTGGTCAAGGCCACGTCCCAGCTGCTTTACACCTGGGAAAGACCCAGTACCCATTGTATAGGAGGCTGGATGAGCCTTAGGGCTGGTCTGGAGAGGTGCGGTAAATCTCACCCCACACCAAGATTGATCCCCATGCCGTCCGGCCTGTAGCAAGTCACTATACCGACTGTGTTATCCCGGCCCATGAGAAAAGAAAGTACAAGTGAAAGTTCTGAGGCTCTCACAGCAGTGTTGCTGAAGATTTACATCTTTTGGGATGTGATGCTGTGTTGCTGGGTCAGTGGTGCCTGGTGTTTCGAAGGTCCAATGTCCTTCAGCTGTACAGTCCAATAGTCAAAGAAGCAATAAAAGTGTTTTGATCAGAAAGTGATACGAAACATGCGTGTAGTTCAGTCAGGTATGAAACCTAGGGATATTACTAATACAGGGGATATTTTCACAGTGAACACGGCTTAACTTGCCAGTATTACGAGTCGTTAGTTTAAGCGTAACTCAGGTGGGTATTTATTGATTCATGGTTTTGCGTACTGAGACTCTTTCTCCTAAGGTAAGTATATTCAGAGTTTCATTTGCGGTACAAACACAAATTCCAACAGAAAGTGGCCTACCATGTGTTCGATTTCTGACAAATGATAATACAAGAGGGATGTGCTAACGGAAGATGTTTGATGTTCAGGCATGTTTGGAGATCTTTTCTTGCGAACTGCTATGCTCTGTGGTACCTGCATTTACACCCAAAAGGGCAATAAGTTTTGTCAGCATAAAATAATGATTGTGCAAGAAGATAACAAGATTGTGCAGCAACAATTTATTTTTGCATATGGCTAATAGCAGATTTGCATGCCTATATCCATTAGTTGTGATGTGACGACAGAACATGTATGGATTGAGAACAGTGAAGATCCTCACTGAACAATACTGTTATGCCATGTTAAAGTGGGGTGTTTTCTACTATGCTGTATGTGCATGGCATATCCTCTTCTGGTATTTCAAACATTAAGTTTCGGTCTTTATCTGCTAAACAGGTACTTACTTTTGGAGGAGTATATTGCCTGTGTTTTCAGGATCAGGCAGCCAAGAAGACTGATTGTTTACCATTTGACATGCCATTACATTCCTGGCAAACTTGAACTTTTAATAAGTTTCTGTTCTGTTCCCTGCCATGTCAGGATTGTGATGGAAACCACTGGATTTGCCTGTTTTTGAGTATGGGACCTTTCTTCCCGCTTTCTCCAGTAATAAAGTTGTTGGTATTTGGTGCTGACAACAGGTTTCATTGCACACTGACATTGACCTCTAGACGCCTAACGTCAACTATAGTTGACGTACCGCACCGCTAACCTCCAAAGTTGCATTTTATATATTTATTCAACAAATATAGGTACTGAATATTTTAAACATGGTGTATACTCTCTGTTTTTTTTCTCTTCAAAATGCAGTTTGTTTCATAATTCTAACATATTTGGTTCCTGTATTATTCATATTTTATATACAGGGTGTGCTGAAATTAAAAAAATAATTCCGACGCCAAAAGGTTATGAATGTTAAACTATACCAGCACTCTCCCACAGTGGTGTAGCTGGGCTGTTTTGGCACCCATGACATAATCACACTGGTGACCCCCGAAAATAAATAATCAACTTTAAAAGAATATCATTTATTGAATTTACTTTTATCTGGCCCAGTACTTTAAAAAATGTTGAGAATAGTAAATCCATTTTTTTATTTGAATTACTTATTTTTACACCCCTTTGATTCTGTTATGCAGGCTGGCCCCCCCCCCCCCCCCCCCCCCCCTCCCCCCCCTTCCCCCACAACTTTTTCTTTCTTTTTTTTTTTCTTTTTAAAAATAAAACTTTTACTTTTCATTTTTCTAAAATAATAGTTT
>Ga0136643_10006316_pt1 | contig 16947 bp, 13 predicted proteins | sample TergutLab28metaG_FD_96883 | JGI IMG/M metagenome (GOLD analysis project Ga0136643, IMG submission 96883) | Labiotermes labralis P1 segment gut microbial communities from Petit-Saut dam, French Guiana - Lab288 P1 (version 3) (version 3) | ecosystem: Host-associated > Arthropoda: Insects >... | reverse complement strand
CCATGCCAGTGAAGCACAGATAACTCTCGAAACTTATAATGTAATAATCAGTTTGTTAGTGCATGGTTTAATTTATTGTTTGTGAGTTTAGATCATATACAAAATGGGGGGGCGGGGGGGGGTGCTGTTGCTGGGACTTGAACCAACATAGTTTGTTTCCAAAGAATGCAAGAGTACTGCTATTACACATAAGCGGGCTCCGCTACCTCCGGCTGCGGCAAACAACCGCTGTTTTGCAACATCCATCCCTTGCAGCCTTGAAAAATTAATGAATTTTTAATTCATGTTGTAACTGCTATTTAAGCAAATGCATTGGTGTGCGGTTAATGTATAAGTGGCGTGGTATGATTGTAATGAAAGGAAAAGGGAGAAACGCCAAGAATGCCAAAATATGGAGGAAGTAAAATGACTTGAATTGCAATGGCAGCTGTACATCATGTCACTTACAGAACGGAATGTATGAAATTTCAGGCTGCTTGATTTTTGTTGAACAGAGTGTACCTATTAACAGGAAGGGGGTAAAACAGTTTGTAGCAATTATTGATGCCAGTCACTTTTCAAATTAAAATTCAAGTACTTTAAGGCATATTAAAATTTTATTGTAGGGTAACCGTGGGGGTATTTTCTGAAAATACATTTTAGGCTCTTCATAAGATTTGTCTGTTTCCCACTGCACAGGGAACTAAGTGCAATTGCCAGTTTGGAAGTTTAATTGGATAATGATACCTAGGTATTGAAACGTGTTGAAGGGGTTAAAAGACATCAATAAATGTTAAACACTGTTCAACTGAATCAAGTGTTGAAGTACTGTTTGAACCAAGAAGTACCACTAAACATCTGCTTAGTCTGTTTGCTTGTGGAGGGTCTACTGCATAAGCTGAACTTCTGTTCTTATTAAATGTTTGTTACATCAAGTATGGCATGGGGAGGAGTGATTACATTTGTGGTGTACAAATCTGTAAGTGATAATATTTGTTTTATGCATCTGCCATAGGCTATGAGTGAACTGAATGGGAAGGAGATGGGCGGTTCTGCAATCGAAGTGTCACTTGCAAAACCACCTTCTGACAAGAAAAAGAAAGAGGAAATACTTCGTGCCAGAGAAAGGAGGATGATGCAGATGATGCAAGTTAGAGGTGGCTGCTCACCATCCCACCCAAGCATGTTGCCAAGCTCAATGCCAATGAGAGGTCCTGGGGGACCAGGTCCCAGAGGTGCAAGTGGGGGTGGATCTATGCGAGGACCTATGGGTCGTGGAGACTATGGTAAGTTGATATTTATTTTGTTGTGTATCCTTGTGCGTGTTCTTCTATTTGTAAGTGTTTGTATTGACAGATTTGTCCTCAGGAGTTTTAAATTAATGCAGCACCAAGAAGCTTGGGGCAGGTGTTGTGGGGTGTTATTTGGTGGCTCTGTTTAGCACAGCCTTTCTGCTATGTACACTGCAACAAAAATTGTGTGTTAAGATGTTCTGATTTCCAAACCAGAAGTAGTGTGAACATACAGGGGTTATCACGTTTCATAATTTTCTGTGAAACCTGAGGTGGTTGAAGCACACTGAAAATGAAAGAGCATTTAGTAAGGGTAAAATTGTACACACTTGTTCATTGTTTTTTCGTTGTGGGTTGCCCATGTTTCTACGGGGCTTAAAGGGGAGGCCGTTGATTGAAACCCCCTGCTCATTTTTTGTTTTGCAGTATGGTAGTGGACCCAGCTCTGCTTTCGCTTCCAAAATATTACATGTCAAATCCCCACTGTTATTTGTTTGTTGTAACATGCAGTTGGCAGAGAACAGTCACTTGGTTGCATCCAGTATCTTCCTCACATTCTTCATTTGCTCTTGCAATTGTTAAATTCTGCACTCGCATGTGCAGGTGTACAGTTCACAGTGCAGAAAAAGTTGGTCGAGTTGGATAGCAATTACATAACTGTGCGAGTGTTTAGGAACTTCAGAACAATAATGGATCAGTTGTCATCCGGGAATTCCAGTCTGATGTCTGTGCTCACACAGAAATGTTGGAGGTTGTATGGAGAATAGTTCTGCTAATAAATGATGCCATGTATAACATTACAAAGATAACACACTTTAGGGTGGCCAACACACGGGGGTTGAACTTACACATTAAGAATAGTACTAAATGTGAAACTGTGGCCAGGATTCATGATGCCCAAGTGGCAAAGGTATGGAATAATGTGGCCAACTGTGATAGGTGACTGACTGGGTGGTCAACTTAACAGACTGTACTGAATGTAGATGCCTGCTGTACTTGGTACTGTGATCCTGGAAAATTTCCAACTTTTTTTGTTTGTGATTCTATCACAATCTAGGAGACTCGCATTTCACACATGACGTGCAGCAAAACAGACTGTTGAACAGCATGTACATTGAATCATCTCCACTGGGAACAGTCACCACTATTTACTTATGTGTTGGAGACAGTTTCGTTATTAGTAATTTTAGGTGCACTTACTGTTGGTAGCACATACAAAATTAACAACTAAGTTCTTGCCAGTTATTTATTACTGTTCATTGAAAGTATCGCCAAAATGTACATCAATCTGTCAGCATTGTTTGTTTATATTTTTATAGACGAGTTCAAAATTATATTGAAAAGGTTCTGAGCTGTGTAGTTTTTACAGCAGCTAATTGTGTGCTGCCTGTTTAGAGAAAACTAAAAGTACGCTACACACGTACGCATACTTCTTTTACAAATGTCAAGTGCCTCTTTACAGTAATGTGATAAAGAAACATCATATGAAGTTCTCAGAAGCATAAAACAAGCTGCATTCCTGAATGAATTAAAAACTGCAAAATGAGAATTCCATGAGTAGGCATTTAATCTGTGTGTTTGGTTCCATAAATGTTTGTGTTTAGATTGTATTTATGAATAGGACTCTCCCAGTTATTGCAGATTCGTTGCATGTAGCCTGTGTTACATACATCTGTAATTGCCACTGGCAATAAAATTGTTCATGTGATGGTACAGCTCTGTCTGCCTTGTGCAGCACTGTTTAATGTATGTTTTATTAGTAATATTTATGGCTAAAATTATTCACAAGACAGTGGAACTGCATCCAGCGTTGAAGGGCTGGTTCTTGTTAGTGGATGTGATTCAATATTGGCAGTGTGGTTTTCTGTACATATGTACTATGGTGGGACCGCCTCTGGTCTAGTGGTCAGAGTTTCTGGCTACAGAGACAGAGGTCCCGGGTTCGATCCCCGGTGCTACCAGATTTTCTGAGTAGTAGTGGGTCTGGAACAGGGCCCACTCAGCCTCGTGAGGTCAATCGAGGAGCTACTTGAATGAAAAAAGTAGCGGTTCCAGGTCTAGAAAACAGAGATTAATGGCTGTGGGGACCCGTTGCGCTGACCACGTGACACCCCTCTATCCGCAAAAGTTGGCACTAACTTCGCCGACCTGTGGCGGCCGCTGTGTCGGTATAGTTCACGTGCGGACTAAGGCCACGGAGCTTAGTTTTATGTACTATGGTGGAGTGTGGTTCCGGTAAACTGTGATTGAATGTCGGAGAAAATTATGTTGACAATTTTCCAGGCACACATTTCAATCCCAGTGGGTGTGTATATGCTTATTAATGAAGTGAGGTCTACTTGGTCACTGATGGATGAGTACTCTGCTAAAAACACAGCTATACATGCAAAATAGTATTGACAGATTTGTTACTGTTCTCAAAGCCATTTCAAACACGGTGATGAAGGGAAGAGTATAATTTATGTAGGAATCAATATCCAGTTTCCCTTCATTGTCAATAAACTGTATATGAATAAAATATCTCAATTTTTGGCAAGTCTGCTTATATTGCATTTAAATGCCACGTGAATAAAATTGGAAGTTCAGTTGCATTTTACAATAAAACAGTGGCATTTCAGGTAATGTTTTGAGCTTGGAAGTCCAGTGTGAGATCTGCTGACATTCTACAAAACCATAACCAAAGGGGAGGGTTTCAGTTGACCATTCATCTTGATAGTGTTGTTGCAGGCATTGCCACTGAACTTGAACAAAGTAGGCAAGTGGCACAATTGTACATAGTGGAAAGTCTTGCCCTTGGCATGTCACCACTTAGACCCTCTCTGGTGGAAGTGTGTTTTTTGGTATCTGTAACTGTTTTGTGACATTGCTATGTCAGCATTTAACGTGTGTGTGTGTGTGTGTGATAAAGCTTGACTCTTTGTATGTATTACATTTATCTGTCCATATAATGGCTCTTCACTGGGAAGTTTAAAAAAAAAATTTTTTTTTTGCCAGTTCAGATTTTTTGGTGCACTATTTTGTCCCGTTTATAACAACCTACCTGGGGTCCACAAGATACCCGTCTGGTAAAATATTTGGTATGCTGTTCATCTCCACATTTCCACATATTGGCAAGAGAAACACTGTTCTATGGATGTTACATAGTACAGACTTTCTAGTTCATGGAAAATTGGCATCATACAATTAGGGCTTATAATCTTACGGGATCAGTTTTTGTTGTGTCATCTAATTGGAAAAAGTTGGTAACAAGTACCGTGATGTGAAGAATGTCATTCTGACTTCTGTGTGTATTTGGCACACGTACACATCAGACCTTCATGTTGCAGTTGAATATCTGTTCCACTCTGGCTCCCAGTCTTGTATCCTGGCCTAGCACAAATTCAGTTGCCAGATGTCAGTGTCCAGGAGGTGACAGCTTGTTTCATGTTGGCATTTGTTGCAAGTTGCTGTTTGGTGATGTGCTGTTTACGGAGCCCAAAGAGGGACCACTGGGCACAAGATGTGGATTGGAGGGAAGGCGGTTAATAAACTCGCAGCTGTTGTACGTAATGAGTTACCAGTTTTGTTGGCAGTATGAGGCCCAGTGATATCCATCCCTTTGGACCCAGCTGGCATGTGATGGCTGCAGATACTGATCTGAAGTAAACTGTCACTTCTTGGCTACTGATAACAGTTTCCTCTGCACTTGGATACAAGCCCTGGCACCATGGGGCAGATGCTGGAATATCATTGGTGCCTAAGTGGGAGTTATGATGTGTACTGTGTGGTATCCTATTGCCATGTTTACATCAAAATTGGAATGAATATTTCAGCATCAGGGTTTGTTACCTTATTTTTTGAAACTCCATCGTGTTAATAGATAAGAAATGATAATCACTTCATGAAGTCTGTTTCCACACACCTGTAAAGGTTATGCACGCGGAGTTTTGTGTTGAAACTATTCCAGACATTTTTTTAACTTCCACTGCTTACTGCAGAACTACCATGGATTGAAAATAATAGACACCAGTTATAAATGTATGGTCTTATGTTAGGGTGAAGCACTAAATTAGGTGACTCTTGAAATGGTCAGCATTTGCAGTGAACGTAGAATGTTTGTTAGAAGACTGTTGTGCCTTTAATTGGTCGTTGTGAATCACTTGAAAATATTACTGCACATAAACAAATTGCAAGGTCTGGTAACTCCAACTGACCTAAAAACTAGCAGACTATTTTGATGATTTAAAATTATGCAAGAGTTTTAATGTACAGTGCACCTTCAGATCATAGTATGTGGCCTGGTTGTTTTCTCCTCTCACACAGGAGACTATCATTGTGTAGAAGCTGGTTCTTAGTGTTTCCTATTCCATCATTATTGTTGGCTTCTTGGGTATGGTTCATTGTTCCATCATGCTACTCGTCTCGGTCCCTGAGCCATTGAACCTTCCTTGCAAGTTGTCCATTAGGTTGTGGTCACTGTGGAGCCAGGGAATTCCTGATTGCAATGATGGCATACCCACTTTCTCTGAGAAGGAATATTTTGTTTTCATGGGCAATTGTCCTTTGCCATTTGCAGAATTCTTCTGACTTCATTTGCATTGTACCTTGATAATTAATATTCATATCTGTGGGTGCATCAGAATTTATCGATTCCCCACATACATAACTCTGTAATGACTAGAGGTACTTTTTTGAATAGGTAATGGAAATAGTGTATGTGGAGTTGGAGGCACAGTGTGTGCAGTTTGTCAGCAAGTTTTATAGTGCAGCTGCACTGTAAACATAACACTCCAAATCTCGTCTGTGTGTGTGTTTAGACACACACACACACGCACACATGTGTATATATGAATACATACATACACAGTCCACCAGGTAAAATCTTTGCTCAACCGTATAGTAGCAGGCATAAAGTATAAAGAGCTCTTGGATATATTTCTTACCATCTCACATACCAGTAACACCAACCAAAGGCTTGCAACTCTTCAGATGTAGTATGTAATGGAACTTAGGAAAATACTGTATTGGCTTGAGGAGGTGTGGTGGTTCATGTGAGTACTATTTAATTGTGACTGCAGGCTCAGTCAAGGTGTTGGAATTATATTAGTTGTGGAGTTCAGGTCATAGCTGCACGTGCAGTGTGTGTGTGTCTTTTGCAAGTAATTTTGCATTATTTTGAAAAATATTGCTAATGGGGAAAATACAAGCAGAAGTTTTGTGAAAGAACATCCTCCCTTGTCAGCAGTGCTGTGCAAAAGAGCATTCAGAATGTTGGAGGAATTTTGGACCATGGGTTCATGCTGGTCAAAAAGCACAAATAAAAGCTTTGCTTTTCATGGGCGAGGCAGTATGTACAAGTAGTAACATGAACCATCAAAGTAAAGTAGCTAATGCTGAGCTCCCTTTGCAGTTCAAGTAGTTCCTTCACGTGATCTTTTGGTTGAAGTTGAGTTACGTATGAAGATCTTGGACATGACAAAAGCCACCTGTTCTGTGGTGGTGTCATGCACTTTGGTTTGCCATGAAGATGAAATTTTTGCATTTGATTGTGTACCTGCATCATTTATTTTACATATTTTTCAATTCAATATGCATATCTGAATTTGTTATGCAGTACAATTTGTTATGAAAGTCCATCTCACATATGAGAGCTCTCTTTTGGGAAGTGAATTTATTGGTTAAATTGAAACACACACAACTATTTGTCTATGGAACACTGACTACCAGTACAGCATTTGGAACTTACAGGTTCTTGTAGGCTGATTTAAAGTAGTTTGTTAATGCCATCTTGTTTCTTCGGTAGCTCTGCATAATTCTGTATGTAAGGTACAGGTTGCCCAGCACATTTATTGTAGTGTCAGATTTTTGTTCACTGTTCACAGACGACACTTTTTGTTTTCATGTAGATACAGTATTCTGTGGTGACTGCATTGGTAGGACTGTAAAACGTTCATTGAGCAGCAGATGTGAATGTTACATGTTGACCACTTATTGTTTTGATTAGGAATGTATGTGTTCGTGAGATGGAATGCTAAGATATTTGTTCCTAATTTTTCAGCCATCTGTCTTGGAGTTAATCTGCTGTTTTCTGTTTCAAGTTGTGTATTTCAGAAGGAACAAATCAGATTTTTGACTTTAGGGTTTACAGTTAATTTGAAAGTTGGACTTGTAGGAGGTGTAGCAACTGATGATTGGAACCATTTTTTTAGTGAACGCCCTCCTTTTCGCCTAGCCTAGAAAATGGTTGTACATGTACATGAAGTGACATTTGTTGTGGGCTGGCCCACTGCCTCTTGTATACTGTAGGACTATTTGCTGCAGTACCAAACTTGAATGTGCACTGAGAATTTGCTGAGTCATATTATTCTCTGTGTGGAAATGCCACGTATTATACATTGAAAATTACTTTGTATGCAGGAAAAGTGGTTTTGTGATGACAATTTCAGTATGGTACATTTGCATATGGCAAAACTATTTGTAGAATTGTGAAGCACTGAGAATTTGCTGAGTCATATTATTCTCTGTGTGGAAATGCCATGTATTATACATTGAAAATTACTTTGTATGCAGGAAAAGTGGTTTTGTGATGACAATTTCAGTATGGTACATTTGCATATGGCAAAACTATTTGTAGAATTGTGAAGCAAATGACGAGAGGTGTATTTAGTACTTGACAGTGTAGATGGGTGCATGTGTAAATAGACAAATTTTATGGAAACAATGATGTTTGCAGAAGTGAAATTGAAGTCTTGGCAGGACTACACCAATTGGATCCTGTGCCAATATTGAAGTTGTCCCCACCTATGTTGTGCCAGGTCTTGTTTTCAGTTTTTTTGTGCGTTATGTTCGCAGAACAGCAGATGTGGGATTTTCCACAATCTCAGGCACAAGTAAGGTACCACTGTGTGATCCTGTAATTTGTGTATGGTACCTGAATACAAATTCAGTAATCAGACTTTGCAGTTGCTGTGGGGCATAAGCATGAAATTGTGTGGACATGACATACTGTGCCCCACTTTTCAAGTGGCTGATGGGAATACCAGTTATCTTCCAAAAGCCTCCACTTATAGCAGGGGGGGGGGTGGATTATAAAAGTGCATTTTCACCAGGTGTCTTACCTGTTGAACTTTTTTTTAGGAAATGCAGAGGAAAAAAATTACAGATAAAACCCCCATTCTATTAAAAACTGAGGGTTATTGAGGTAAGATCGCACCATTTCCACAAGAACAACTCAAGTGTGAGAGTATATATGGTTTATACAGGTGCTAGGATTTTTTATTGAACAACAGAGATGATTGCAGTCTCTTCTAATCTCAGTATTGTTTCTAATGTTTAAGGCAGTATGTTGCTGCTTCTAGCAGCCATATCTGGTGGCCCAACTTTATGGAATGCCCAAGACCTTCAGTCTGAGCAGTTCTGTTTTAGAGTGCTTGAAAAATGTTGCTATTTAAATTATCTACCCTCTTAAGCCCATGACCGCATTTTTGTGATTTGTAACTTAATGGAATTACAGGACTGGGTATTCTTTCTTTCAATAATTTTGTTGAAGCTGGGGAAGGCCAGAGGTATGTAGGTGTTGAGAGCTTTGCTGTTTATGAGAACAGTTTAATTATTTTGTCCCTCATCCATGGTAGTATTTTTTTGTTATATCTTATCAATGATGGTTTTGGAGCCCATTCAAATTTATTCTGTGGTACACTGTCCAGCTTTTACCTGCATTGAAAAGTCCAATTTTTGTGCGTAGCAGTGTTCCTGAAATGTATCCACTTAGATGTAGACTTGTAATATAATATGTGGAATTACAAAGGTAAATTTACTTGTTACTGTATTTAAGTTTGGTTGTTTACTAGTGCTTTGTTTCCAGACGGGCCACTGAGGTCAGATAATAGCACACAGCAATGAAACATTTTTTACCTTTTCCCGTGGCCCTTTTTGGTGCATGTAGCTACATTGATACGTTTTGCATTTATTAATATTGAAAAGACATCAAAGAAAGTAAGAGCCTTTATGCCATGTGTAAGAGGGCAAAAGGTATATTTCAGATGGAGTGACAAGTGGGTAAATACGTGGTTGTACAAACTAGAAGGTTTGGGAGGTGGGAAATATTAATTGTACAATCAAACTAAAGGAAGATGAAGGTTTGATGTATGTAGGAAATAAAATAATGACTAAGTAGGGGAGTATAAGAGGAAACTGCTGATGGGAGGGGGAGGGGGGTTATAAGTAGGCATATGTAACCAGTTGGTTAGGAATGCACTTAAGTGCCAGTAAATGCATGGAGAGAAACATCTGGTTAAATATTACTGGAGGGACAGACTGCCACTGGAGCAGAAACATAGACATAGCAGCATTAACATTCATGGGCAGGCCTTGAAAATAAACTGATGAGTACTAAATAAGGTAGTTCTAGCCTGAAAGCCAGTACAATATAAAAGAAGGCATGAAACATGATACTAAAAGGAAATAGCCCAAGAAAATGACCAATCAACATCAGAACAGTTTCCGAAGGATGTGCGAAGTAATTAGTGAGGAATGGCAGAGGGGTGAGAGATGGTGGCAATGCTGGATTGCACAAAGATCTGTTTCATCTTACATGGAAGGAAGAGATCAGTGCTAGACTCCATGATTATGGTCGTGTTTTCTTTTCATACCACTTGTGTTTTTTTCAGTAGAAATAGAAACTTATTTGAAGTTCTCCATTGATGTCCTTGTTTGTGCAGTAACAACAAATGGTTGTAGTGATATCCATCCTTATAATGTGTTCGCAGAGCATTTGTTTCAAGGAAAGTGTAGATTATGAACCTCATTGTGTATTCAGCCCCATATGGTGTCATGGTCTAGAATTTTATGTAAACTATTTTATGTAAGAGGAGATGAACAACTAAACGCAAAAAAAAAAATTTGTAAACAAAGCCACATAATTCACATTGTGCCATAACGTGTAATTAACCTTTGGAGCCGAAATTAAGTGCCTGGTGTATTGTGCAGAAGACCTGAAAATTGAATGGTCTCTTATTAATGTGCATATTCTTGGCCAACGACTTCAGCGGACCCATCACTCTGCACATCGACTATGGTCAACTTTTCGGCACCAAGGGTTAAGGTATTGTGCATGCAGTCTTTATCACTTGTATGAGTCTTTATAGTGAAACGTGTTTCTGTCCATTTTTTTTCTCGTGCCATGGAAAGTGGCATGATATTTCAAGTTGTGTGTTTATCTTGTTTTTGTGTTGGCATGGACATTGTGATGTAGGTGTGTGCAGTGAAAACTACAGTTAGTCTAATTTTTTATTCTTTGTATGTTTTGTGTCCTTGAAATTTTTGTTCTCTGTCTTTAATCCTAATGCTTACCTGGTATGTTGTCACAATTCTCATCTGATATTGACATGTATCGAGAAGTTGTTTCTTAACAGTTGATTCTTGATTTGGGACTGAGCATGTAAAATAATATGAGGAAGTGCATTTAGCGATTGGTTGCATAGCCCTCACATTTTTTTAGACATGTTGTGTAAATGTCCCTTATTACAGTTTTTTTATGGGGACAGTGAAAGATTGTCTTCATTGTGGAGCAGATGATATATGTACTTGCATGTTAATGAAGGTGATTGATTCATGCCAGCTGCTTGGAAGTATAGTAAAAAAAGTATTGCTATGGTTCATACCTTCCTCCAACATTAATACATGTTTGCGTGCTGTTTATGAGTTTAGTAAGGATTGATTTTGCAAGTTCGGGTATGCGTATGATTCCAAGCACTAGCAAGAACTAATCATTAGTTGGCATATCACTTGGCAGGGTGTTTCATATATCCCATAATATTTACTGCACGTTGCATTTGGTTCTTTACTATTAATGCTGCAGGATATACTCCTTTCAGTAAAGTTCTTAAGTTCCTTTATTTTGCATGGTGTATTGGAAACAAGAAATCCTTGTAGGAGGTTTTTTTTGTAGAATTAGGTTTTGCTGCTCTCAGTTATTGTGCTGTATTTTTAGGGTTAAGTTTTTAATGATTTCTTTATTTCCCATGAGGTGGCATTGAAACTTCCATTATTTGTTTTGAATGCTACGTGCATTAGTTTGGGGATATTGCTTATACTTTATGTCAAAATTACACGATTGTAGAAATGTGTACTTGGAAGTTTCATTGCATTAAGACCATTTTGGAAAGGTAAGTTACTGTTGAATTTGACTGGTATTATTGTCAACTTCCTTTGTTCTCTGTTTGAAATTGGTGTAGAGTGTGTTGTGGTGGTAGAACGCACTTCGTTAACTGTGTTCTAGTATGATTCTTTTAATAGTTTATTTTAAGCATATTTTATGGAAGTCTCTTTGGTCCGTGTCATTGATGTACATTGAGAGAAACAAAATTTTATACACGTAGCTAGTGTTTATGTTCTGGCCTGAAAATTTTATTTTACTTTTCTCTTTTCCCGGCATGCCTTATTGTTTTACATTCAGACGATTTCCGAAACAAAGTTTTTGATTGGATTTCGTGGCTGCTAAAATTGGGTGTTTGTTGTGTGTTTTTATAGATTATGATTACGACTATTACGGGTATGGGGATTATCGAGGTGGCTACAGTGATCCATATTACGATGACTATTATCGTTACGAGGATTACTATTTCGATTATCCGCCGCCTCCACCACCTGCCAGAGGGAGGGGCAGGCAGCCTCAGCCGGTGGGTCGCTCGACTTTATTAAACGTTCCAAGTCGTCTTTTTCGTTCATTCGTACATTTGCTTGTTTGACTGTGGCACGGCGTTCAGAAGCCCAACTTGCCCGAGTTCAAGACCTTGTTCAAGAACTAGACAATTCTGCCTAAATAAAGCTGTATTGCTCTACCCAGTGGAACATGGCCATGCAAAGATTTTGGAGAGTAATGCTCAATTTTCTGGAATGAGAAGATTGGGCACCTCTGCGTGCTTCTGCATTATAACACGTCTTTTATTTACTGAGGATAGTGGTATTTTAAGTAACTTTTACATAATAAGGATTTTCAGCAAGTCAGTTCTTTATTTGGCTGATTTTGCATGGTCACCTAGACATGGCCAACTTACATTAATGGTTACTAACATGTTACATTTGTTAACAAAATAGCCCTTTCTACAGAGCGCATTGCCACTTTCAAATAGCTTATCATATCTGAGCCATTCTTATAGGCATCTCAAAATTTTCTGTCCAGGTAATTAGCCGGGAAAAGGTAATTTGACTCTAAAATGTCTTAAAAATTACTAGGACATATACAGTTGTCGTGTGTGTGCCTGTATTGGCTCAGATATGATAATCTCTGTCATTTTTTTTTTTTGCTGTCTAGTTGCAGGGTTATCCAAAAAATGGGGAGGGAACCGAGACATCAGCTGAGCACAACAGTCTTGTATCACATCAGCGACTAACTTTTCCTCACTGTTTGGAAATAAACTATTTCTACACTGCGTAAAGATGCCCTACATACTACAAACAGCACTTCGAAGCTATTAATGGAGTTGTGTTTAATGTGGGGACAGGAGTGTTATATCCTAGCAGTGAACTAATTTGCACTTCATGCTTTGGATGGGATGTGTTAATATTTTTTTGAACGGTTGCACTTTTGTTGATGAAATTTCATTGCATTTCCACAGTAAGAATTGTGGAACTTCTACAGGGACTTAATTGGTGTTTGAACTTCTGTATTTACTCTTAGTTTGTTCTGAGGAAAGGTTAGACCAGTCAGAGTTACATCACGAAAACTGCATTTCAATAGCATTTGAAGGCTGCTCTCCTACAGACATTTCTCTTGCTTCAGGCTTTAGTTTCTGTGCTTCCTGCTTTTTTTGTGGCCGCTTTTTAGAAGCTTACTGCTTTTAGCTGGGCGCAAGTAGATGCTTTGGCTTCCTCACCCAACAATCCCAACCATATGCAAATTGCTCGTTTTGGATAACCCTGCTCTGTGCTCTTAAATAAGAATATTCTGTGATTTTTGTCCAAATGCCAGCAACACTTACCATGTCAGTAAATGCTGAGAAGTTTGGGTTTGAAGTATGGGTTTAATACTTGTACACATAATTGAAATGTAGTTACATGGCTTAAGTACAGAGATTTAATCTTGTTCTTGGTATGTGTTGGTAGTATTTGTTGGTCAAGGAGAGTGTTGGTTTTTGTTCCTCATTTTATCATTGATGTAGTTCTTGTTTTCAGTTTGTTAGCAGTTGGCATTCAACTGCTGTTTGTCAAGCTGGTATAAGTAGCAGTTTACTTCAGTGTAATATTTATATTGATGAAGATGTTAGGAGAAAACATGTTTTTTATTCACATCGTGTGTTAACTCTTGGGCACTTAGGATCCAGAAGAAGTTGGGTACATGGAAGCAAGCTCCCCAAACTACAGCATGAGCGGTGGGATTCAGGTTTGTGCTTGTAATTCCCGCCTACTCAAAGCTTTCCACTTCATAGAAGGCATGTTCTTGAATCCTAATCAATTCAGTTTGTCTTGTGGTCTTGTTTTTAGGATTAGAAAATAGTGCTTTTTCAAGGCCATTTTGTTTTCAAATGTTAAGTTCAACCAAGAACATATGATACAGATTGTGTTCAGTTGGATTCCAGGAATGTGCAGTAATGAACTGGGGAGTTCATAATTTTCATATTGCTGTATACGTTTATAATCCATTTCAGTATGTAAAGTATTATAATGGGCTGTGTTTATGGCAGGTTGGGATGGATTCAGATAAGTAATTTATTTGAGGAGTTCATTCTCTGAATTGACTGTCGATGTGTATACTGCAGTTGTTTTTTGTATATCATTGTGGTCAGCCCTGTTGCTAGGAGTGGCATTTATTTATACTGCTATGATAAAGTATGGGTGGGTTGTGTTGTCTAATGATGTGCGGTATGTTGTTTGGTCAGGCTGGTCGTGGGCGTGGAGTGGTGGCGCGTGGCCGGGCCGGTGGGCCCCCAGCCCGTGGGGGAGCCAGGGGGGCACGCACCGCAGCCTCCGTGGCCCGTGGGGGGGGTCGAGCACCCGCACGTGGGGGGGCCCGCGCCAAGGGAAGTTTACCAGGTGAGGATGGTCTGTATCTTCACCACCTTTCACTCACCTCTTTAGCATGTAGCAAAAGCGATACAACCTTGCCACCGGGCTGGTGATAAACGTACAAGAAATTGTTTTAAAATTGAGGTGGTGGAGGGATAGTCTGTTGTGTGGTGTGGGTGCAGGAAAAAATAGAAAGTACATGATGCTCAAACTGATCACACTGGAAGGAGGTTTGTTTGAAAATTTTCATATCCTTCTTGATTTGTTTATGAAGAATGTAACAGTTCACTGTTCACAGTGAAAAATTTGTTTACAGAATTGTATCGGAATGGAAATACAGGTTTAAATCAAAGTAAGGTCAGTAGTGGAATGCTTGGCAATGTAAGAACCACCACCAACAGAATAATGTGTGAAAAGTCTTAGGTTTATGGAAAGTGACCTGGACCATATCTGGCATTTATCAAGATAACGTTGGGAAAGTGAATTGAGTTTGATAACTATCCCAATGATGTACACAGCGCCCACAAAATTTATTTACTATAAAAGATTGTTGTATTATTTTACCAGTGGTTTTTTTTTAGTGAAAAACTAAAATGAAGACTGGCTTAAAATTTGCATATGAAAAGTGACTTGGACCATATATGGCATTTATCAAGATAACATTGTAGGGAAAGTGAGTTGAGATTGATAACTATCCCAATTATGTACATGGTGCCCATAAAATTTGTTTACTATAAAAGAGTGATGTATTATTTTACCAGTGGTTTTTTAGTGAAAAACTAAAATGAAGGGTTGTTTAAAATTTATATTCATGAAGTTGTGTATGTATATGTATGTCCTCATTTATGTGTGCCTATGCACACACATGCAAGAATGAAGGGTACGTGCTTTCTCATCGCACCTGTTTATTTTTTAGGCCATCGTATTGGGGACCATAACAAAACTTATGTATTTTTGTAACTGTGAGAGGAACTCAATGTGTTTCTGCAAGTTCGTGCACCACCTTTTTCATGCTCCTTGAAACTAGAGGTTCGTAGGATGGATCATTGAAAGAAGCACAGTTGTAGAGATGGGGTCCCTGGATTTGATGTCCATATACTTATATTTTGATGGTACATAAGAAGTTCAGGTTATTGAGCCTTTCAACAATACGTGACATTGAAGCATTTAAAACAGACGCAAAGCAACTGTTGAACCTGTTTGTTCTCGGAAAGAATGCCATCTCAGTATTGGCCACTTTACAGAAGGTGTACATGTGAAACTTCACAAATTGTATTATTTCAGTTTCCATTTCATGCAGTTTGTTTAGTATGTGAAATGTTCTAGGCCCTTAGGCCATCAGAAGAAAGGAAGTTGTCTCCTATTTCCATCAGTAGTATGTAGTCAACTTTTTAAATTGGAATTGGTAATGTAAAACTGGTGTGATTTCTGGGATTGTGGTGTGTTAGTGTTGGAGGTTACGACCTTGCATAGGTTGAAATTGTGCGGATGAAAGAATGTTACTGTTTTTCGTCTTGCGTAAGTAGTGAAATCACTTTTTTTTGTTGTGTGTGAGTAGCAAAATCAATCTCTACGAATTTGTCCCAGTTATCAGTAATGTTTCGTATATTTTCCTTGTCACCTATCATAAGGTACTACCTTTTTTAATTCAAATCCCAAACATTGTTAGATAATACTTTTTTCCTGTGATTAAAAATAATTTCCATGCGATGTTGTGGTCATTATTCTGTTTTCCTCTTGTTTATTACTGATCAGTTTGATGTTCATTTGTTTAATTAAAATAACAATACACGGTGAAGGTTGTGTCGCTTAAAATTGGTTGTACTGGTAAAAGCTCCTGTGACAAACAGTGTGCATGAAAGGACCATACGTTAGTTGGCTTTCCATCATACTGGTTTTTTTTGCACAACAATTTTTTCTTTTATGGGAGCACACAGGTGTTTTAAAATTATGGAATTATGTGCATTGAGCATTGGCTGTGTAGTTGTTTTGATGTACCTTTATTATTATTTGGTTATCTTTGAACTTTGCAGGTATGGAGAGGAATATGCATAATGCAGTTCTTATTTATTCATGTTTTAAGTGGAAAACTTAATTACATATGTCTGGATCAAATTCCATGGAGTAGTATAATGTGACATTGTTACAAATTTATGTGCTTTTATAGGAATATGTGTTTAGTTTCTTTTTTTTTTTTTAAAGTGGGTAGCATTTCACATACTTCAGTTGAAATGCAAACAAGGTACACCATTAAACACAACCATTCATTGCAGTACAGCAATGTGATAAATGTTTCAGTTCATCAGAACAATCATCAGGCACCTCTTTTACAAATGTTACAAAGCAGAAGTACGTTCGCAACACACAAATTTTTCGTTAGTGAGATACCAGTGTACGGCCAGGTCGCAGGGCTAACATACCTGGTACTGATGAGAATAGCCTGAGATCAACATAATGAACAAATCCAGCGTATTATTTCTGATACTGGATGCCTCTCATGACATTCACAGTTTGTAAATTGTGACATTGTGTATCTGTAGTGAAATGTGGGAGACTGGCTACATCAGTTCACTGGTACACAGTTCACTATGACATCTCTTGAGGGCTGCATTACCAATTTTTTGGGAATAGTTAAATGTATATTTCAGTTCCATTTCCTGTTATCGGGGGGGGGGGGGGGGGGGGTCGGTGT
>Ga0136643_10006315_pt1 | contig 16947 bp, 7 predicted proteins | sample TergutLab28metaG_FD_96883 | JGI IMG/M metagenome (GOLD analysis project Ga0136643, IMG submission 96883) | Labiotermes labralis P1 segment gut microbial communities from Petit-Saut dam, French Guiana - Lab288 P1 (version 3) (version 3) | ecosystem: Host-associated > Arthropoda: Insects >... | reverse complement strand
GAAGATGATTTACAAACAATGGCACACAACTTGAACCTTATAGCAAGAAAATATAAAATGACCATATCTAGTACAAAAACAAAATCAATGGCAATGTGGGGGAACCACATACAGAGGGTAAAATTTGTGATAAACGACAATATTATTGAACAAGTAACAGATTTTAAATACTTGGGTTATCGCATATCAGAATACGGAAGTGATTTATAAGATAAATTGCAAACATACAACAAAATAAACGGAGCTATATGGAGACATTCTGGAAAACAAATGAACAAAGAAACAAAGTTAAGAATTCACAACATTACAGCTAAAGCAGCATTGAAATTTGGAAGTGAAGCTTGGGTACTGAAGAAAAAAGAGGAACAACGTTTAGAAGCAGCACAGATGAAATTTTTGAGACACTTACTTGGAATAACAAAACTAAATAAAGAAAAGAATAAATGTATTAGGCAAAAAACTGGAGTACAGAACATAGTAAAGGAAATAAAACAGTACCAGAAAAAGTGGCTGCAACACATACAGAGGATGGACACAAACAGACTACCAAAACAAGCACTACAATATAAACCAAAGGATGAAGGAACATAGGACGACCGAGGAAGAGATGGAGGGACCAACTTCATCTTGAGGATCAAGGAACAGGAGACACGCCTAACCCTTCAGGAACATTATGATGAATACATGTAACTACACACGTTGTAAACAATAGCATATAAGTGAATTTTAACCAAGACTGTGTCAGTATCTTATTAGCTGTAATATCCATATTAGTATATTTGTATGTGTTGTTTGTGTTTTTAACTTATGTACATAAGACTGATGTATTGGTAGTGTATATTCCTTTCTATTGACGTCTTCCTGAGAATAAAAAGTTGTCACTGAAACATGTAGGAGGCTTTGTGTTTGTGGATGACTGGTGATTCCTGTGCATATATTGGTATATATGATTACAAGCACAATGTACAGAATGAATAATATTAAATTTAATAAAAAAGGCTAGATGGTTTTCAGCGTTGGTCAGTTGTTGGTAACTTGAGCTGTCTGAATTGTGAAATGCATGGCTGTTCAAGCAGAATTCCAAAAGGATGTTCAAGAAGGACTCAAGTTGCTTTGTACTGTGCCATACATAACAAGGAGGATTATTGTATAAGTACCTAAAGAGTAAAAGAAAATTTATGTTTGAGAAAATTCAAATCATTTACAAGCAGAAGAGTGTTTGCACAGGAAAAGTGATTATGTTGTTTCTGAGCAGTAATATTCTGGACTTTAACAACTATTAATTTCTGTGGAAACTCTACTAATGATGTGTTAATATTTTATCAGTTTTTTTTAAATTTTTGCATGAATTTTGAATGGAGTCTGAATTGCACAATTATGCATACTCAAACTATTGTGCACAATATACAGTGTATTTAAATTTTAACTTTTAAACATGTTCTCCATATTTTTATTGTTTATGATATAGCAATTCTTTAAAAATTTATTACTCTTACTTCCTTGCGTTTGCAGAATAGGGGCCAGATTTATTTCTCATGTTAAGGATAAGTATTTAACATTCTCCATATCACAAGCATTTTGAAATACAATTACTGACAAAAATACTTTGATACACTGTTATTTGTAGAAGCAAAGCAATGTGTATCAGCAAAAGTAGGAATATAATGAAAATTTGTACCTCTTGTTTGTACTTTGCTTTGTTCTCATGTTTGATTTAATGGAGACCATAATAATTGTGGGTTGCCAACATATGGGCAGCTAATGAAGTCATGGTTATCAGTGCTGTGTCACATGAGGTCCTGCTTTATACTTTTGTATGTATGTTGGCTGAATTTTGTCACTTTGAGGTGAAACCCCAAGGTGTAGGCCATGTTCTTGATATGTTGGCAAACTGTCAGTAAACTGTACTTTCAGAGCCCCACCTATGTTTTTTGTATAGATGTTGGTGACCATGGCAACAAAGGAGGAAAGGCAGAAAGGCACCATAAGGAGGGAAGACATATTTGAAAGTAAGTACAGTACTGCAATTACATTAGCATGCTAACTCATAAATTTTGCTTCTATTGGAGTAATCACAGTGTTTTGAACCATTAGTGCATATAAACAGCTGTGTGTTACATGAGAAATGAGTCCTGCCCTTATTTTGCATGAGTATATGAACAGTTGTAAGTTTGTAGCCAATGTCATGTGAGAGTGTGGTGAGGAATCGTGAACTGGTTCAAAGGCTTAGTGAAGGGAATGGACTTATCAGCCCACAGAAAGTCATACAGTATTTTCAGAAACTTGGTTATACATGTCCTTACATATCTGGCTGTTACAAGTAACTGTTTACACAGACCATTTGCCTAGTGTACTTATTTCCCTGTAGATGGCAACATTGCAGTGTTGGTTTGATCAGTTGGTTATAATGCGAGATCTGATGTTCTGTTCATAATGATCAAGTCTTTTGGGATGTGAGACTATGTTAATAGGTCAATAGTTACTGACATTTCAGGGTAGCTTGCTGCCTCTATCTTCAGGGTTTAAGCAGTGTAATTCGCCCTGTTTTGTAGAAATAGTCATGAATAGTTAGAATTAAAAAAAAAGATCTAAGTAACAGTATCACCCTAAACTTCTGTATCTAGCAACTGACACTGCATTATATGACATAAGAAAATCTTCAGCCAACATATAACTAATTTTAGCAAATTACAAACTTGAGCATTAAGAATTTTCACTTTGGGCAGGACATAATACTATGGAGGTCTGTATGCAAGGACAAGCAAGATAATTGTATTTTATGTAGAATAATATCGACACGTGATTTACAGTTATTTTACACACTTTTACTTGAATTTGTACATAAGAATTGAAGCTGTGTGATCAGTGAAACCATGTGACACTGTGTGTCATGCTGCAGTTCTTGGTATGGTTTAATATACAGATGCTGTAATAGAGCCTGCACTCGGTTATATTTGGAGCTGAGGTAACACAGTACAGTGGCTAGGCTGCAGGCTGGATGAATGGGGAATTATATTCAGTTCCCAGCAGCAAAAAGGGGTTTTTCATTCACCCAATACAGGCTGACTCATTTCTACCAATCCTTCTGTTCAGTGGGTTGCCAGGTATCTTTCCCAGAAGGTAAAGGGCCAGGATTAGAAGGTGAGAATATACCTCCAACCAGAGCAAAGGTTAAGAATAAGTGGAGTTAGACCTGAACGCCCCCATATGCCTTAATGGCATGCACCTTACTTTCTTTGGATGGTTGGCTACGTTTTCCCTTTGTAAGAAAGTAGAAGCGGAGATAGAAAAGGATGTGGTTTGAACATAATTAGATGCTGTTTGTCATGAGCTGCAATAAACATGTACCCCTTTGGAATCAAAAAGTTACAGCAATTAGAAATGTGTCTTGCACAATGTCTGATGTCATAGTTCAAGACTAAATAAGAGAGTGAGGTACTCATGTTGTGAGACAGAAATGAGATAAAGAAAAATGGAATGTGTGTGATTTATTATAGTGCCTTATCACTTTGTTCTTTCTTAGATAGTGAAGAGGCCAATTTTCACACCTGTATAAAATGGAGTAGACATGAGATCAGAGTAGTGTTCGTGGTTTTGACCATGAATATGCATGTCATCTGAGATTAACACCATGTAGTTTGGTAGATAGGCAGCAACAGTTTGGAGGAAACTGTTGTCTCATTCTTCAAGGTATCATGCCAGAAGATTGTTATCTTCATAATCAGTGCTCTTAATTTGATCTTTAATTTTCTTTACAACAGATGAGAAGGTAAATTATGAAATTAGTGGTAACAAATGTTCCACAAATGTAATCTGTTCTTAATTTTGTCAGTAATGTAATTTTGATTAATTATTGTTTTTCACAACCATTTTAATTTTGCCACTGTTTCAAAGGGCATGTTATGTGAAATGTGAATGTATTCATAATTATGTCTGCATTCAGGGGCAAACTTTACTTTATTTGTCTCAAAATGTGTGTACAGAGACTGATAAGAATAGGATAGTGACTGAAATCAGATAGTGAGCAGTTCATTCACTTAGGATAATGTAATGATGCTATTTCAGCAACAGAACTTACATGTGTGCCTACAAGGTTAAATGAGATGGTAAGGCGATTGTGAAGGATTAGTTGGTGAGGGTTTTGAAGTAGGTGGTAATTATCTGAATTAAGGCATCTGTAGAGAAGGTAAGGTAAAATAGTTATAGTTTTTCCAGTAGACGCCGCTAAGGTGTAAGGAAGAATCGAAGTATAGCTGCACTCATTCTTATCTTCGGCGCTAGGTGGATGTGAGTGGCCAGCCTCATGCCCGGCCACTTTACCCTTGGAGCCGGTCTGGACGTTTCGGAGAATAGAAGAATCTCCCGCCCCTGCCGGGATTCGAGCCTGGAACGCCCAGTCCGTAGCTTGGCCACTTCAATGAACTACGTTAGCCAGGCTCCTACTTTTAGAAAAAAAAAACCTCATGAAATTCCATGGGAGGAGATTCGTACTGCGGCACTCTTTGAAGCTTTTTGGTACTACCCCGTCCCTTCCTTCGTAACTGTGATCTGTGTTAGGTAAACCAGTGCATTAAGCTACGGATCATTCTTTAGGTGGCACATCTTCGAATATAAAACTATCACCTCTGTAAGTATGTGCCGTTTACGTTTGCGTGGAAAGGCGTGAGAATGACATAAGTACGTGCGTAGTACTATGTTGTAAACAGTGTTACATTTTGTACATGAATTATCTCGGAATTTGCATGCAAAAACTGGAGAAAATCGGAACTCATTACCACCGAGTGCTACTGCAACATTTATAGCAGTGAGACACATACTGTTACAGTCGTATCGTTTGAACCGGGTTCTCCATTTGTCCTTAAGTTGCCCTTAAATGTGAGATGAACTCTATGTAACAGAAAGTTTCATTCTGAAAATAGGGCACGTATAAACCCTTGATCACGACCAAGTAAAGTGCTGTTTCGTGGTCGTCTTTTCCCCTGGTATTTCCATCTGCTGTATCCTTCAGATTTATGCCCCAGATGCAATGTAGAACTATAAGATTACTCACAAATCCAACGTTTTAGAAGGCTAAATACATTCGTAACTTAAGTTCCATATTCCAGTATGTAACTGTCACTATATATATATTGTGGTCGGTATATTGACTAGCTATGGCCTTGATGTCCGAAGAAACTTGGTTCGACTCCCGGCGGGGCAAAATATCTATTTTCCACAGCATACAGGCCAGTTCTGTTGCCCACCCAGCTTCTTGCGCAATGGGTACCGGCGACTCTTTCTCGGGCGTAAAGCGGCCTGGGCGTGAAGCTGACCATTCACCCCTTCTCCTTCCGAAGTTGCGAATTAGTGGAACTACATCTCCACTTTCCTATATGCCTTCATGTCGTGTATAGGTACATATATATAGGATATAGTAGCCACGGGTTGCAATAATATTCACGCGATGTTTCACGGCCTCCATCTTTTGTTTCTTTATTTTTAGAGCTAACCAAACTTCAGTATTATCCATCGTACTGTGTCAACACGAATCAGAAAAAAAATTGGGTGTATTTTACTGCTTCTAGTTATTATAATCTGACGGTATGATTGCCATAGTCGCTCCTGATGAACGATATTCATTGACTGTATATGTTGCTATACGCTCCACCTGTGGATTGATTTCCATAACCTATGTCGTTTTACCCTGTTTTTTGGCAGCTCTATGTTTCTGCGCTCCGTACGGTGCTTCACCTAAATTGCTACCGAAACCTTATAGTGTTTATGGCTATACAATGCCACGGCGTCTTTTAAACACAAAACCGTTTTATAACTGTGTCACAGATCATATATGACTGTATGGAGCAGAGTCTATCTTCAGAAGACGATAGTCCCCGAGGTGGTATGTTTGACTCCCACATTTTATGCGTACAAAGCGAATGTTTAATACTATTTTTTTTTTCGCCCACCTTTCACTGATCATCCACTGAGTCCGCTGAATCCAGTCCATTTTAACATAACTCAACCAAATGTCACGATGGAGCGGATCGGGTAGGAGCCCTGTTTTGTAATCGAGGTATCTCGAATTTAAATCTCGTCCCTGAGGTCGGACATGCTGACTGCAGTTTTATCGTGGTTCTCCTAAACCTTCTCCAGCCGAATGCCATGCTAGTGCGTGAGGTTAGACCACCATCAATTTCTTTCACAAGTTTCATTTTATTATTCCCTGAAATACACGGAAAACGTATAGATGTGTTTGGCATACAATCATGTGATTCTTCAATGGTACTATAGTCTGAACTGTCGAAAGAACGTTTTAAATAAACAGTTGAATAAAATACTCGTAATTCTATTTTAGTCCATATTTCCTATGCTCTTCCCACAATTCAGGTTTTCTGTTTAATATTTTGTACGCACTCTTCTGAGTGAGAACTTGTTTAAAAGTATGACGAAGGTTATATACATAGTTCATATGCTTAAGGGGAGGACCCTTGATCCGTTGTCGGAATGAAATTGAAACCTAATTACAAGGAAACTGAATTTTATCCTTGTAATACTGCGACAGCTTCTGAACGTAATTATGGAGGCGCTGGTAGAATGGATTCTGTGATTTAGTAAATCTGATATTTTGCTTTATCTTATATGTAGACCGTTTTCATGAAAATATGTGTAAAATCTGAGGTTATATAGGCTCTTACATTGTTACGTATTCTGCAATGACGTTTTATTAATGGTATTCTGAAAATGTTCTTTGCACATACAGGCAGAAAGAATGGATTACCGGTATGCACACTCTGTGCGACAAAAATCGCGCTCATAAAATTGCCGAAGTTCGAAATAAGAAGTGACGACATAATTCGAATCATTCGTAATTTAATTGTATTTACGTTTATCTGTATCTTTCACGAGATACACCCACGTACGCCAGATTAAGCACACACCAAAATACATGCCTGATTTGAAACACGGTATGGGTTGATATGAAAGAATTTTCCGAAAATCGTGAGTAAGTTCAAGGGCAAAACAATCTTCAAAACTCTAATTCGTTTTTACATCCACATTCGTGGGTAGAAGGGTGGGTGAGTGAGAGACGAGTGTTGATTTGAAGGTGGCATGTGCCATTTCGATTCGCAGTATTGGCATATTTATTTTTTTCATGTTTTGTATCCCACAATTCTTATAAAACTGTACAGCCTTATTTTTCAGGTCTATATTTCAAAAGTAATTTGTGCCGCACTGACGAGGGAAGTCGTGCGACCGAAGTGGGTAGGCTACTTGTTATTTTTCTGTGATTTGTTTCCATTGGCTATCATTTTCGAACGCGAGTGTAGAAAAGTATTTGCAAACAATATGTACCATTCAGAATACCTAGGCATAGATAAGGGGATAATATTAAAGTAGGTTTTGGGGTGGGAGATCTTATCTGGGTGTATTTAATTCAAGAAAGGGGCCACTATTGCATTCCTGTGGATGTAGTAAAGAAGCCTTGGATTACTTAAAGGGAGGAAAATATCTTGAAACAGCCAACGACCACCAAATTCTGCAGCTAAGGTTTGTTATCTTATTCGCAAAACCATGATACTGGATCCTGCTGTGAGCGTGTCATAAAAAGCCATATATGGGATTTATTATATTTCTTTTTGGGCGAAATCACATTATTTTATATTTTGCAAAAGATGATACCTTGCTATGAACATAGATAAAATGCAAAGTACGATCCTATCATATCTTGTCCGACAAATTGCCACATAGCTCCGGTTCAATTGCCGAAAGGCCTTTGAAAATAGCGCACTGTCTCCTTAAGAAATTAAGCAATATAAAAGCCAAGTTCATTCCCTGTACTTATTTGTTCCTACAGAATACCGCTCTTAATTACACGCAGAGGCGATGATCTGGTCCGGGTGTAATTTTGTTCATTCCTGGAATGAAGTTCATTACGTCTTAATTAACTGTTGCTATGAACTTGCAGTCCCTTTCCCTGTGAATTTTTCTGTTGTTTCATGTATTATTTAGCATCCCGGAATGTGACCGCTTGATATTAACGTATCATAAACACGAGGGTTTAAATTGACCCTATAAAGACAAAAATTAAGGAGAAGCAAGCGTTATATGGGGAAGCAATGCTGTTGTTATAAGGGAAATGCACAGTTTACCTCTCCAAACTTTCCCAGCCTGTGCTCTTTCGTCCTTGCAGTGAACGTTGACGGAGGCCAGGTATCTTCTGGAAGTAAGGTGGGTAAGATAGGGAGAAGCAGAGTGCATAATTATGCAGCAGGGGGAATTTCTTGGGAACTTGGGCTAAATTTTGAATTCTGTTGATCTTTTATTTGAAAGAATGAATTTTTACGAAATTTTGGCAACGTGGGGAGGACTGTATGAGTAGCATGCAGTGGGACTTAGAATTTGTTTATCAACTCAACATTCGCTGTAGGATCCAGAAAAGCTACGGAAAACCTTGTTCTAGTTGGCCGATCATATGACCAGCCGAGTGCATCCCAGCCAGCAGTCCGGCGTTGAAGTACGCGATCCATAGTGGTCTCTACATGTGCAGATGCTTTTCTTTTAAAAATGTACAAACGCGTTTCATGTAGAAACTCGTACCTGTGTCTTTCGGTGGGTAACAGACAGTTTGACAGAAAAGAGCGGAGGCTGAAAGTATCAGAATAGTTTAATTTTTTTATACGTTAGTTGCTTATCCAGTCACAAAATTTGAGATATATATTGTTGATATTTCTTATTGACCGTCATGTTTGTTTCTTCAGGTTCTTCATTTGACACAACCTAGGGAAAGCGCCAATGCCCTGGGCGTCTCCAGATGCCCTCGGAAGTTGGGTATCTCAAAAGAAACCTGACAAATGCTGTTCAAAGATTTATTGGGGGTGGAGAGCACTGGCGGTCTGTGGCGCTTCCTTATGGCAGGGCTGGGGCTAGAATTATTACGTGATTAATAAGAAGGGCTTCATAGGGCTTTTGTTTCAGTACAGCCACTCAATTACTTATGATTAGACTAAGTAGCAGGGTTAACTTTTCTCACATAGTTTGTTTCTACTTGAATATGACTGCGCAATAAAAAGCAGGTGTTGCACGACCTAAGTTCTTCATTATAGTCTTCTTGGGGAGAGTTAATTGCGAAAAATTGGTGCCCTGTAAATACTTCACACTGTTCTAGTTCATGTATGTCATAATCTTGGAACAATAACAATTAAAACATTCACAAATGTGGCTCTGAAAACAGTTGGGTAGAGCATAGCCCCCTCGTCGCGAGTGTTTGAATTTAAAATACCAATCATATTATGCAACATAAACCAAAGAAATGCACACTTTCCCAGTTAATGCTTGAATTCGATTTTTGACGTCTTGCACGTGTTTCGAACCTCATGGGTTCATCATCAAGAAGACAGTTTGTACAAGCAGTTTTTGTATGGTATGTTTTTCATGCATTTTTATAAGCAGTTTAACAGGTGGCAGAGTACGTTCGAAGGTTCGAAATGTGTAAAAACATGTAGAAGACGCCAAATATCGAATTAAAGCATTAATTTGTTAATTTGTTTTTAAATTAAAGTGTGCATTTCGTTGGTTTCGTTTGCGTAATTGTACCACAATGAACGGTGCAAAAGCATAAAGTTCATTCATATTCTTCTAAAGAAGGTATGCTCCCCTCACGAAAACGTTTATTCGGATATGTAGTCTAATTTTTCTCCAAATTTCTGGGAAGTTTGCATCCCCGTAGCCCTTATGCGCGAGGCAACACCGATGGGGAATAAAGAATTTTCTGGGGCATGTTACGTAGATGATACAGTCTGTCCGCTAAGTGCTTTATTGTTTCTATTATCTTATACAGTGCGTTCTTTATCGGTGTCCTGCGTACAGCATTTCTGACGGCATTTCCCGCCGAATCTGCGCTTTCTATGCGATAAAGCTGCTGTGTTCGATGCCGCTATTCAAGAAAGAGTCCATATTGTCCTAATTGTTTGCAGTACGTATATGCCAGCTTATTGTATTTATTTGTATTCATATTTGCTAAAGCAGTAGGGTATTTTTATTGGTTGTATTTGACATAAAGCGCGGTTATCTTGAAAGTATAGGTCTGTAACGCTGTGTTTATCATGGACGGGATCGTAGTTATTTAATTGTCGAATTTGATACGTTCACTGAATACTGAATTTTGTTTTACTGTTGGTGCTAAACACTTAATAAGATTTTTATTAATGTCATTTCTGCCTCTTCATTTAGACGACATTTAACCTGATTTATAGTGAAAAATGACGCTCGTACAGCACAGTAAAAACACACAGACTCAATGACAGAAGATAGTCAGTTACTACAGTGCAATGAAATAATCGCTATTGGTTCTGATATCCACGCAAAACACGAAAATACAGCGTGTGGTCAGGACGTAGAATTTTTGGACATTAAACCTGGTGTTATATACAGTGTGTTTTAAAGGGTACAATTAAGTTCCTCTTTAATAAGTTGAACTATATATTGGTAATCCTGCGCGTTGCTCTACCCTCAGCTACACTGTGCTATGAGTGGCCAGTGGAGAACAGAATTGCATGCGACAATGAAGACCTTTCAAGACATCAGATAGTCCATACGAACATAATCTCATTTTACGCAAGCTCTTATCGGTAAGATCTTTCTTTTGTTCTGAAGTATTAACGTTGTATAAATTGTAAAACAAGGATGATAACACAGGGATGATAAAACTAAACTGTTTCTCAAGGTTTCAATGGCATGATTAGCATAGAAATCGGAAGAATACGTGGCAGAGCGTTGTTATGTGCTAGCTACGGAAATATCGCTGCCTACAGTACATTCGAACAAGTCTGCGAACATGGCAGTTTTTTTTTTATTATAGACGAAAGTGGTGGCTTAGATCGTTTAATGATACTATGATGGAATTTAGTCTGCGTTACTGTGGCCGTCGGAAACTTTGAAGTTCACCTATATTCCGTAACAAGAAGAAACGGGCATGAAATCGCTAATCTAATATTCCAGCAATGTAAGAAAATAGGCTATTCTTTTTAAAATATCGAGTGAAACGTTTTTATGATTTATTGGTGCTGACGTTTTAGGATATGTTTTGGTACTTTATTTTGGACTGTGATACATGGTAGATACTATGGATTTTGAAGAGTTTATGGTTTGATAGTGGCTAAATGCATGGACCTGCAGTCGTGTTTGTGAAAGAAGAAATGAGTAACATCCTTGAAAGATCAATTAAAAGTTACCAAAAAGTAACCAGATATGCAACATACGTGTAACGTAACATTGAGGGGCGTTCGTGCAACCAATGTGGCAGTGAGAAAGCAATGAGTATTACATAACCTGAATGTGTGTTTGTAGCCTTAGGTATCCATCAACCAATGCGTATGCGCCATATTTTCGTCTGTGGCCTGCCCCGCTGTACAATATTATTCCACATCTTCTCATAAACGGTTACGATTTAAAAAAAAAAGTTATCGAACACAAAATGTGCGTTTTGTTTTCCTCTACAACTGTTGTCTGAAACGTTTATCATCCTAAGAAGAAAGGGGCGAGATATGATAAGAAATGTATATTGTTCTTCACGTAAAGTACCCTTTATTCTTGTCCGATTTTAATGAAACTTGAATTTTCTCGGCAGATTTTCGAAGAAATATGAAATATAACATTTCATGAAAATCCGTCCATTCGGAGACGAGTTGTTCATTGCGTACGGACAGACGGACGGTCAGACATGACGAAGCTAATAGTCGCTTTTCGCAATTTTGCGAACGCGCTTAAAACGGAGTTTTCTAACATTCTAGCCATTGAGAAAATTAGTTTTCGCGAAACCTTTCTAAATCGCTCGTATAGTTTCTATCCCCTTACAGCATTTGGAATCAGATGAAAAACGTACATGCCTCATACCGTGATGTTGTGTGTTATGACATCTTATACTGTGCTTGGTGGCTACCAGTATTTCGGAGATATATGATTTCTACATTATCAAGACAGAAGCAGAGACATTAAGTTTCCCGAAATATTCGCAGTCATGTCCCAGACTGTATAGTGTCATAATACAGAGTATGGTCAACCTAAGGTTTTTCACCACCGCGAACATATCAAAATTTAGAAGAGAACTGAGCTATTCTGAGTCATTTCGCAGCGAGTAGTGGTTACGTTACACTCGACGGTTGGATGGCCTTCCTGGTTTATAATTTCTCGACATCAACCACAGCGTCCTTATCCACTCGACCGAGGCAGGGCCAAGAATTCATAGGACAGTGAAATGCACGACTGAGCTGTCCGTTTTGGTCGGTGTTGGAAATGGATCCGCCGTCCTGAATATGAATGAAGGTTTATTATGTCCTCAGCACACCGCTTGTTAGTAAATAATCGAAGTGTATTTACGTCTAAGTTAGTTGAGGCTTTAATTTGCCCGTTCGTGCTTTCATGCTTCCGCCGTGAAGTAGCTGAGAACTGCGCCCTTCTGGCTGTTTGTTTCATCGTAGTAAAAGTATTTGTTTTAACGTTGTTTACCTGCAATGTGACGCCATTAGACACCAAATTCCAAAAGAAATTCCACGAATGAACTTAGCGATATAAAGCGAAGACATCGAGCTTACAGCGCGGCGGTTATAATTTTCGGGGTAAGGGGAAAAGTTTTAAAGTTCCTTTTGTTTCAAAGGTTGAGTTTGACTGTGACTGTACTCATCAAAAGAAACGTGGCCTAATTTAGGAATCTGCTGCGATGTTTGATAATCTTTTAGTGTCCTTCGGATTTTGAATGGGGAAGAGGGAATAACTTGTTTTACGTATTTGCGAAACTCGGTATTTAATATTAAGTTAAGAACATGGGTTGAGGGTATTCGAGAACAGGATGCTGAGAAATTTATGTGGCTCCAGGGTGGAGGAAGTAAAGGGAGGATTAACAAAACTATACAGTGAGAAGATTCTTGATTGGTAGTTCTCACAACATATAATTAGGTTGAGAAACGTAAGGTGGGATATGTGGCACACAATGGAAATAAGTGCATTCCCGGGTATTGTGGGGGAAGCTAAAGCTTTGGAAGGCATAGGCGTAGATTGAAATGTATCTTAGGAAATTAGGATGGGAGGGCGTGGATTAATCTGGCTCAGGATAAGAAAAAGTGGCAGGCTGTAATGAACACAGCAATGAAACTTTGGATTCCATAAAATGCGGGGTAATCCTTTACAAGATTCTGGAGAAGAACGCTCTTCGAAGTAATTAAACAGATAATAAAAAAAATATGGGTGAGTACAGATTTACAGCAGTGACTGCAGTGTTCTCATAAACATGCCTCAAGGTTCTCTTTCACAGGTTAGTGTATGGGTTTTTTAACTTCGCAGTACTTACTGCGTAGTGTCGACCACAGACAGCTTTGCTACAAATTTTACTAGGCGATTCCTTAATGCCACATATCCTGCATAATCCTAACCAGAGACACGAATTCATTCTGTTTTTAGTTTCGCATGTGTGTGAGTGCAGGTACGTACAGTGCAGACAACGTTGCCGTGAAATTAGCTTTTACTTCATGGGTCGTTCCGACTTGAGGGAAGGAGCGTCGACTGTTCTGCGTGATTCTGGCGTCCAAAAAATCTCACTGTACTAATACAAGGACTCTATGTTTCGTGTTCAGTAACGTCATTAGCCAAGAAATTCAATTCTCTAGGAAATAGAAATTTCTTAATATTGTTCTGGACTCAGTTATACAACTCTAGAATCTGGGAAAATGTAGGGGAAATGGAGAGGCACCCGATCAGTATCGAATGCAGGCATACAGTGATGACCCTGTTGAATCTCTCTAAGTGTGAGTGGTATTAGCATATTAGACGCTTTCGCGAACACTTGCGAAAAGGGACTGTTAGCTAAATGCCTGTCTATCTGTCCGCATTGGACGAATCGTATCACACTGGAAGAATTTTCATGGAATTTTACATTGGGGAATATTTTTGACACTGTTGACTGAAATCAATTTGTTTCATATGTGACAAAACTAACAAGAGTAATTACATGAAGATATTTCTAAATTTACAATAAAATTTGGTAGCATTGGTGATTTTGTTTTGCGAAGGACTTCAGAAACCACTTCCAAAGAGAAGAAATTTATTTCAATTCGAAAATAACCTTCTTTATTTGTGCGTTGTTATAAGAGTATTGGCGAAGTTAGTACTTTTTTTACAACTTCTGCACTTTTAAAGGTGTGTTGACATAAAAGTACATTGAAACAGTTTTAATTGCCGAGTACGTGTTTAAACGATTTATTTTCTAAGATTTTGACATTTCTTTATTCTTACTTGCTCATGAAAGACAGAAATTATATGAAAAATCTCCACGCTCAGCTGGCAAGCTTCACGTCAAGCAATCCGCTGGTTTATCACTGTGTTCATAAAATGCGGAAAACTGGGAATGTCTGCGATCCCGTTATATCTTTCATTTACCTATAATCATCTTATACATAAAGAAAAGGGGTTACCCTGTCATTTTATTGCTGATATTGATTCTCGATGTTTTCGATATTAAGTTAGACACAAAGACAGCAGCAACAGCATCCGGTTCCGCCTCAGTGTCAATGGATGTGTAGAGACGGAAGAATGAACTTAGCATCTCAAGCCTTCCTTCTTAAAACAAAAGAGAATTTGGTTTTGAAGTAATAAAGGACCAAACATAATGGCGAACCATTTACTCTCCTCACCTTCAACTGCTCAACCAGGAATAATGTTAATGGTCATTGTTGAAATGCAAAACTAAGTAGGGAACAATATTATTGGACTGTTCACGGAAAATATTACGTGCGAATGACTGCAATATTTGTCTAAACTGAATCTGAATTCGTCACTATACACGTTATATATAAAATTTTTTTTCACTGTTTGTTTATTTCTTTCGGTTATATTCGCATAAACCGCATTATTATTCGAACTAAATTTTCTTTTTGATTGTGTTTATTATCCGGTGTAAAAACTACATAATAATATTCAGTAACTCTCACATATACTCTTCATTTCAGGGTAATTTTGCAAGGTCCCTAATAATATAATATAATATAATATATAAATGCACATATACATATTTATAAAACAGGATTAAGATAGATAAATATGACACTTATATTCCATTTTGTAATTAGAGATTCAGTTCACTGATAGGGCATCTGAAAATACTTCACTTATGATGAATACATTATCCTATAATAACATCACCTTCAGTCTTGAAACATAGCTATAAAAAGAGTACAATGTATGGCTAATAATGCTGTGTATTTTTAGGCCATTCGAAATTAGGAAAAAAACATAATAATAAATAATAAGTTTGCATGTGAACAACCAGAATTCTAGTTTTCAGTGTTATAGCTGGGATTCACTCATTTTAATGTATAATTTAAGATATTCTCACTATCTGAACTGGTCTGGAGTTCCTAAATACGTGAGACAGGAATATACTCAGTAACGTGTTTGCCACAGAGGTACATGCATTGTCAACTTCTAAGGCTTAATGTTTTGACAGTCTGTCTTGTACATCTCTACGTAAGCCTTACTACGCTCCATGCTTTATCTGTGCATGCCTTTTCGATGACAGTTTTATAACAACCGGAAAATGTCGGACCTGTGAATAATTAGGGATCATTGTACATGCCTTGATGATATGTAGATTTATTATTATTCAACATAAGGAAATATTATTCAATCTGAAATGCATATTGACGTTGTTTCTCTTTGCCACGTGAATATCAAAGTGGCGACTCGCAAAAACAGGTATCGTACAAACGCTTAGTGTAAGTCAGGAAACATTGAAACTTGTGTAATAATTCTGCTACTGCAAAAACAGAGTTCTTGAGAATACCAGAGCTACTCAGCTGAATGAAATTTCCCCAAATTCCAGGGATCACAGATATTAATTTTCTCTCCTAACAAGTGTTGGCCACTCTGCGCCACACTTAATCAATAACATCCAGTACTTACCTCACACCACGTTCCATTAACATCGATTTTAATATTATCCTATCATTTACGTCATTTTCTCCGTGTCAGTCTCTTCAGTTCATAGTTTCTATCATTTTTAACCCATTTTCTCATTTCCCTCCGATCTAACCCTTCATTTGCTGGCTCTAATTTCCTTTAGTGAAGAATGTAGGTCACGAAGCTCTTCACTGTGTAATTTTCTCCATTCGTCTTTTATTTACTCTCTCTTATGCCTGCGTGTGCTTCTCAGCAGGTTGTTGTAAGATACTGGAACTCTCACATAAAATAACACTTTCGACACTTGTGTTTTTCGTTGCACATGGATTGCTCTTTCGGTTCAATGGCTCGCTGACTCCTGTGTGAGGAAAACATTGACTGGAGTAGCGGACACACTCCTTGTTAGAGGGTTCTCGGAGCTTAACTGGAGAGTGCAGAACATCCAGGGCTCGATGAAAGAGAGAAAAGATGATAGAAGGCTTACCATATACAAAGATCTTAACGAGATATTTGTTGTTTTACAGTATAAAAGCTGGTGGTTCTTTCACTTAATTTTAGTAAGTCAAGTAAATATTTTTTTTTCAGAAATATTCATGCAGGCGAAGAAAGAAATGGACACCGGAATAAGATACTGAGATTTAATAAAGGTTAGAATGTTGGGCTGGCATTTCTGTCGCAGTTTGTTGGACAGTAACCTGAGTAAACCTTCTGCGGGTTCTATTTAAGATTTTTGTTTTGCTAGTTTTATTGTATTTTGCTTTTCAAATTTAGTACATCGGGACATGGACATGTACTGGTGAGCATATGGTCGTTTGCCTGGTTTGTGAGTTTTATGAATATCTGCCACTTGTTCCAAAAATTGCGTATAGGCATATAGGCACATTCACGTACGCACCCACATTCACATACTCGATGTATGTGCAATATGTATGTACACACACACACACACATATATACACACACACACACACATATATACACACACACACACACACACACACACACAGGGTGATTCAAAAAGAT
>Ga0136643_10006314_pt1 | contig 16947 bp, 7 predicted proteins | sample TergutLab28metaG_FD_96883 | JGI IMG/M metagenome (GOLD analysis project Ga0136643, IMG submission 96883) | Labiotermes labralis P1 segment gut microbial communities from Petit-Saut dam, French Guiana - Lab288 P1 (version 3) (version 3) | ecosystem: Host-associated > Arthropoda: Insects >... | reverse complement strand
ACACACACACGCACACACACACACACATACACACACACACACACACACGCACACACACACACACACACGTACATACACACACACACACACACACACACGCACATACACACACACACATGCACATACACACGCACGCACACACACACACACACACACACAAAGGTATTTATTATGGTGACCTAGTAGGCCTGCTTTAATTCATTAAAGGAAGGAAGAGGAGCAGAATATTGATGGATAAGGTAGAAAACAAATGTGCAATGGTCAGTGGTGGATTTGTTTTTATGTATATGTTAAATCCGGTAATTGGATCTGCAGAACAAAAGAGCGATCTGTGTTATACAATGTGGGGTCCCCATTTGGGCGGGGTGGGTTGCTGCAGTCTGTCGATAGCAGGCTGTGTTGGATTAGTGGCATTGTTTTCGATCAGGGAGCGGTAATGCCGAAACTAACACCATTGACAGCAAGTAATAAATGCCTACGGACCATAAGGTTGGGATTTAACTTGTGACAGGACAGAGTTAATTGGAGAGAACAAGGCGTACATCCCAAAATGTTCTGCCATGCACGGAACTTGTGGCATACTTATGGTGAGATGATTCGGAAACTACGGAAAGCACCAATGTTGCCGCCGTATCAATTTGCTGCTTTTCCAGAGCATAATGTTCTACAACATTTTATGCTCTGCTAGCGGCTTGGGCTTGTGCAATTTTCTGTGTTGGGGCAGTACACAAGATACGAAAACTGTTTTAATTACAAATATTGAAATCGATTCAATTTAATTGATTCAAATTCAATTAATCTTTATTATTCTGACACAACAGCTAAAGGGCCAATGCAGTGCGAGTACAGGAACATAACGAATGTGCAAGATATACCTAAACACAAGCATAGCACATGAAGAAAAATGAACTAACCAACTAACTAGCTCCATCGAGCAAAGTCCTTCCTGGGAAGCTAACCGGTTGTCAGATAGTCAAGACATTCCCCGCATTTTATAGAGACCGAAGGTTCATTACCGCGTTTACAAGGGCCCGCCACCTGTCCCTATCCTGAGACAGATCTATCAAGTTCATGCCCCTCCATCTCACTTCCTGGAGATCCAGCTTGACATTCCATGTACTAATCTCATGCCCCTTTTCATTGCTGTGGTAGTACCAAGCCCGAGGCAAACGTATCCTTATCGTAACACGGCCAGTTTTTAAGGTGGGGAGTTGTTAGAACCTCGCCCAACCTCATAGCTGGAGGATCGCCTCTTGTCGGCTCTCCGTGACTGCTTATTCAATACATTCTTGGCTACCATCCATATTGGAAGCCGTTCTTCCATCTGCAACCTGAGGACGCGCCATGCCATGGTGACAACAGAACCATTTATTATGGGTAGAATAATGAAACACGAAGGAAATAATAATAATAATAATAATAATAATAATAAGAGTGCTACTACCTATATTTAGTATAATGAAATCAAGAAATGTTTAAGCAAAATGGACTTTACATTGCCCTACGGTGACAGAACTTTGAACGACTATAGACGTTAAGCAAGGAAGGCACTTTACGTGCAATAACAATAATAATAAAATATAACACTTAAAATAACCAGCATTGTAAAATGTAACAGAGTACGTAAATCTTGGTAGATAAAATCACACATTGTGCAGTAGAGTGCCCAGAACTGAATATAGATTCGTCACCTAGTCCATAAATCTAGGCATTTTGATACTGGAAACTCAAAAATTTTCATATCAAATTATGTATTAACTAGACTCAAAAAATTCGGACCATACTGTTGGCAAAGGCGTGAAACTTCGCCACCCATGAACTTGAGCTTACGATAAACACTCTGTGCGTTTAATCTCCCAAAATAGGTGGCACATTGTATAATTGATTGATTACTCATTCAGCTGCTGATTCACAAACATACATCTACACTGTATGATAACAAGAACAAGTGTAATCGAGTTGTGTATATGTGAATAGTAAACAACAGCGAACGTGTTTCGAAACAATTGTTTTTCATCATTTAATTACACTTAAACAATTATTACCTATTCACGCATACACTCATGTATCCACCCTCACAAACATCCACAATCGAACTCGCGAACATTTTATGCACTCAACCGCCACATCATTGACACATACAATCACCAATACACCCATGAGTCTACACTTCCATCCATCATGTATCCATCAGTTTAGTCGTCCATACATGCGTATATCAACCCTACCACTTAGACATTTCACTGACTTCAAAGCCGAAGTACTCGGTGAAAAAATTTTGCTGCGGTGGACTAAGTGGCACTTCATACATCGGTCTTCCCCTGCCAGGGTCATTCGATCAAAGCTTCACGTTCATTCATTCAACTCTCACCAACGCCATGCAATCTTAGCAGCTGGCAGCGTAATGACATAAAATAATTCTTTCGTTACTTCCTCGTTAACATGGCTTTAAGGAGCTCTTTGAGATTCGTTAGATATTCAGTTATATTCATTTCTCTAATTATGTAACCGAAATTCATTTTCATCTACCGCCATAGAATTCGTACAAAGAACGACGTATTTTTTGTTTTGTATATCCATCCTGATTTATCGTTTAGGAACGCCATTATTCCAAGCTAATTTTCCCGGTATTTGCTACACCGCCGTAAAATAAATAAAGAGACGCAGGAATTTTTACACTTCTTACAAATTAATCCATAAGATGACAGTATGGAAGCCTTTAACTTACCGAAGATATGTAAAACACCAAGCCGTCTTTTGGGTTGGTTTTGTGTTACGCAACCGTTATTTATCGTGTCCACTACGGCCGACATTTCGTTTATTTACATAATAAATAACACCCTTTTATTGTAAGTACTTTTACATTTCACAAATATTTTTACACGTTGTTGTATCAGCTTACATGCTTTTACTTTACATTTTCAAATGTATAATTACATAGGCTAAGCCGTTAAATAACTTTCTTAGTATATTTGTCTCATTAATTAACCAACATGATGCACAAAATGTTTGTTTTAAAATAATTTTATTTCATGTCTCTACATGTTTCGAGCACACAGTGCTCGAAACATGTAGAGGCATGAAATAAACTTATTGTGAAACAAAAGTTTTGTGCATCATGTTGGTTAATTAATGAGATAAATATACTGAGATGCACGGTCAGCAAAACGTCAAAATTTCTTAGTACAGTCACTAATTTGCTGAGTTTAGAAAAGTCCTCTAATATGCTGGATTAAAAACAGCGAAAATCAGCGCTTATTATTGTGAGATTTTAGGTTTTCGGGGCCTCTTTATTTTTGAAGGTTCAAGTCAAGCTAGACGTCACGCCAAGCTAACCGGTAAATATTTATTGACGTTTCGAAGGACGTAATGCCTGCGTCTTCGACTAGTGGGTTTGTAAACAAAGGCCGTACCTTCCTTCAAAACATCGTGTACTATTTACCAGTCGATACGGTATATTATTTAAGAATATTTGGATTTCCTTCCATATTGATTTTGGGTGTTTTTATCAGGCAGGAGGGCGCAATGTTAGAGACTTCTTCGTGCTATGTGAGAAGATCACAAGAATTGTTTTCAACAGTCTCTTTGAACACGTGCTTCAGACTGTGTATGGTTACGTAGAGCTCAACATCGCGTTTCATTATAATAATTAATTGACCTGCGACCCTGTCAGAAAGGTAAAGCAATTCCATTACAGGGCTCGAGAGGCCCTGAGGGTTCCAGGAGGTTGAGGCTTCCAGATTTCAAGACAATCGGCACATGAAGGTGGTAAATTTGTCAGCCCTGCGCACCGGCCATCTCTGCCACCAGGAAATATTTCTGGTACTTATTTCTGCTAGAGGCTGAGTCAACCCCAGTGCCAGAGTGCGGTCGGAAGGATTATGTCAATGACATCATCGGGAATCGAACCCGCGACCTTCCGGCTTGTAGCGCAGTGCCTCAAAAAACTGCACCACCGCGTGCCTCGACCCTGTCAGAAGGCGGACGGAAATTGCCATAAAAGAAATTCTTCATGCACTCAGAGCTAGACCTACATAATCGTCATAGACGAACTGCGTCCAGAGACGGATCGGCCAGCCACTTTTTATAATTTTTGTGTTTACTATATTAATTTAAAAGTTAGTTGTAATAAAAATGCACCGTATTTTACAAATATTTTTTCATTATGCTTTCTATCCATCAGCCCTTAGAGGGGATATTGTTTTATTAGATTTTACATTACACCATCACACATTAGACGTGATTTTTTACATAAATTTGGTTTCTTTGCTGGCAAGTTTTACTTTTCTGAATAACATTGCTCGAAAACTAATTTCGTTTTACGACAGGATGAGTTTAGCTCTCATCAACTTTCAAGCAAACTGAAGCAATCATCTCAAGCTCCTTGATTTAGAAACATTAATGATATTCGTTTGAATGTTAATTGTGCCGCTTCTCGTCGCCGATGTAAGGCACAGACGCTCGGTGTGCATGTGTGGGCTACAGCTGTCTCTGCAGCCACAGTATTAAAGATTGGTCTTACGCTACGTTGGACAAAGACCCGTAATTGGACGAATTCTCTGGAAGCGCTCATGCGAAATTACTCAGGACTGTATATTAACGGCGATGAACGTAAAGGATCTACTACGAGAGAATTAGTTAATGTTATTTTTGTGTGCAAATTATGAATCCCTTCACTGTTTATTGTTCCTCTTTCATTCTCAGAACATTCAGAATTGCACGCACAAACAACCGTATATGTTGAAACCGAGAAATTTGTAAGTTTCAGTAAAAGAGGCAACGTTTTCTGTATTTGAGGTTTTTATAACTTAATGCGTCCTTTTCTGAACAGACACTTATTCTGTAAAGCGAAAGTTTCTACCTAGAAATAAAGATAAAGAACCCCATATGTGTTTTTTGAAGTACCTGAACTGTTTTCCGCCAACAGATTAAAATTAGAAATATACTGAAAGTTGCTTTTAATATTCTGTTTATTCTCAGACATCGGTCAGTCGTAAATCGTAACAGACGTAGAAGAAAGAGGTCCAGATATTTGTAAATGTATTTTATAAATGAAAACATGTTCTCTTTTCGTCGAAAACTTGATTTGGGAACATTTAGGATATGCAGTATTGCACTGCGAAGGGAGCAAGTAACTTCCATATAAATAATCCATTAACTTTGCTCCATGTACGAATCCGTCTGAGTCTAACAGTATTTCCGGTCGCCAACAATTTCTCCAGCTTTACAGAAACAAATATTTTATTACTACCTCAATAAGAAAAAACCACCGGCAGCGGCACTCAGCCAGTAAATTCAGTCCATTCCCTCGCGCCGTAACTTCTTGAGGCCCATTTTTAGTTGCGTTTGCAAAACGGAAAAATGGACTTTTAGCTTCATCATGTCTGTCTGTCTGTTTGTCCCTCCGTCCACATGGAACAACTCGGCTCCCACTGGATGGATTTTCATGAAATTTTGTACCTGAGAATTTTTCGAAAATCTGTAATGAATATTCAAGTTTCATTAAACTGTGACAAGAATAACGGTTACTTTACGTGAAGACCTCTAAACATTTATAATAATATCTCGGTCAATTCTTTTTAGAATGAAAAAAATTCAGACAAATTTGTAGAGAAAATCAAAACCCATCTCATAATCGATAACTCTTTTTTCGATAATCGTGCCGTTTATGAGATAATACCGAAAAACATAGTAGAGCCGGGCAGGCCACAATGACAATATGGCACATGCGCATTGCATGCTGGATAACTAAGGCTACAAACACACACTCCGAATACGTAATACTTTGCCACTGCAACAATGGTTGCACGAACGCACGCAGTGTTACGTTCTACGTACGTTGCCTGCCTTCTTAATATTATTGTCACCTGTGTTTTTTTTTTCTCAAATTGCTTCCTCCTTTCAAGGTTCCAAAGCTCTTATACGCACTATTTAAAGTATTTTAACTTATATAAAATACTTGGTTTGTGAGTGATTAATTTGTTGCTGATAGTTATGCCAGATCACATGCGTCGTTATGAAGCAGCTAACAGTTGAATGACCACTGCCATTTCTCTTGTCGTATGGCCGCACGGAAGGAAGTTGCTAAAGAAGTTCCTGAGACACACAAATGGACTCCTTTATAGCTTTATCTTTATAATGGAGGCAGAGAAGAATGGGGCTTTGCCCTTTACGGACGTCCTGGTAACGAGGAGTGTGGATGACACAACGGGATATGCAGTATAGGGGGAAGCCAACACATACGGAGTTATCCTGTACCACCCTGCACAAAAAGGTCTGTATTAGTCACACTACTCCGACAGACCCCTACGCTATGTGACGCTGAGTGTCTCAAGCATGGCTACAGCACCTTAAGAAGGCCGCTGAACGGAATGGACGTTATTGTAGTGAAATCAAGCGAAACCTAAACCCAAAACAGAAGCCTAAGTTGGAGACTAACAGGCTCACAGTACAGCTACTTTATCACATCAACATAATATCTGCAGCAGTATCAGTAGGCTTATACATAGGCATAATATCAGAACAATTCACATTCCAAAGAGAAAAACCATGCACATGCTAGGATCTGTCAAGGATGAACGGCATCTGAAGGTCTCTGGTGATAGCTCCAAAAAACAGATAAGTGACAAAAAATGTGTTGTAGGGAACTGATTACGTTCCGTTAGTCACCTCGAAATGGACTGTGTGATTTAATTGCTCACAGGTTGTCTATTTCACACCAAGTTCACAAATTAACACCACAGAAATCATTGTACTGTACACTGAAACGCTTCGACAATTTTGGTCAGAAGACACAAGAGATTGATAAACAGGAGCTCGACCGCCACGCGTCCGGTCCGCAAAAGACGCAACTGGTACACACAGCAAAATATGGTGTTTTCAGTGCCGCCTTCATTCAAAAATCAAACCAAAACCCAACACCGGGTGTATATCGGATTGCAGAAAAGCGTGTGTTGGACAGAGCGAAGAACAATCGAGGCGCGGTGCAAAGAACACCGAAAGCTCGTTGTGCGAATCAACCCGAAAATTCGACGATGGCAAGAAAATAGCATCAAGGTAGGTCGTCGCATCGATATGTAGACCACCTTGCAAAGGGCGCCATTGTGATAAGGCGGAACGCAGACTGTGACAGAGACAGTGGCTTCGCTTTACGCTGGCACTGGGATCCGGTACACAACAAGCTGAACATGAAACAGAGCCAAGCAAAGCGAGCACTTGACTTCTCTCACAAGCACTCATGAGGCTCACCACAAACTACGAGCCAGGGGTTCGGGCGTGTATATAGGTAAGCCGGACTGGAATTTCGAGGTGTTCTGTTCCTTGTTGACGAGGGCAGATGCGGTTTTCGAAACACTGGTGTATTTGCCTGTGTCCACATAACACAGCTGCTAGCCCCAGGAAGTTTTATTGAATGTATCAGACTCTTCATATTGTGGGGTCGTGGTTATTCAGGATCAAATAACAATGAATGAAACTATCAAGTACGAAACAAACAGTAGCGTCCAATACAAGCTTATATTTCACTTTGAAGAGTGAAGTGACTGGACGTAATTATGTTTGGCAGGCCTGGTGCGATGTTCCTTCTTACTGCCTGCAACGAAGGCACAGGTACTTTGTAGAAATAAAGGAATCACACATAAGTAATTTTTCAAAGTGGAAGTAGGATAGGGAAATAGAAACCTAACCTTCCAGTCGACATATCGGTAGTTCAGTGGTATATTGTGGTTCTTGTTTTAAACGCACAACTACTAAGGAAATATATTTCGATATGAAAACTTACAAGCCTAATTAAGTGTGCACACTATTAGGCCTATGTAGGTACGTAATTAATTGGAAGAGCACAAATATACAAGTACAGTAAATTATAAATATTGTAAGAGTAACTAAGCTAATAAATAAACATTTTTCCAGCCTATTGAGCGTAGTTTATCAACATGTAACAGTTTGATGACTGAAGAGATTTTCAAAGTAAATTGATGTTGCAGTGTCTCATTGTATCACAAAATAATTAGACTAACAAACTTGAGGGTTGTTTGAACGTGCATCTATCTAATGAGATAATTTGAAGTGCCAACTTGATGCAACAAGGTAATTTTATTGATGTGTTCTGAGCTCGACATGTTTCGAGTACATACACACATCCAAAAACTAGGTGCAGAAAACCATATGCTGCAACTCAAAATCTAATGCTCCTGATGATGAGCGTATATACTTGAAATATGTCGAGCTCAGAACACATCAATAAAATTACCTTGTTGCATCAAGTTGGCATTTCAAATTATTACACTAACAAAATCTCAGTTCATTATATCTTCTGTAACGACTGACAATATTCTTAACGGTTGACAACTTCGTCCAAACTATTAATTTGTTCAACCACAAGATTTTCTTTATACTGAACACTTTCCTGCCGCCCGATGGGCTGATTCCTTTCTGTTCTGCCCTGCCAAATTTATAAAACGAATGAGGAGTTTCGGGAATAGAACGGATTATATGGTCCAAGATAATTGGGGCTGAAAAAGTATTAAGTTTGTCAGAATTTTTGTTTAGACTATACATTTAGAAGTAAATTCAATGCAATCTATTTACTTGTTGTCTGTTGTGTAAGAAATACGAAAAGTTTCCCACATGTATTTTTTATTTTATATTCTACCTCCAGAATTTTCTCTTGCCTTGTGCTTGTGTTGAACTGATCCATTGCCTAGAGCGTATCATGACAGAACGGTTTAAAACATTTCGTCATTCTATAAACATGCAGAATAAAGGATAAAGGGAGCAGAGGAATAAATGTGGAGAAAACCATCAACAGAAAGCTGTTCCAGGAAAGACAGATAGCCAAAGAATTGTTATTCTACACAAAGAAGGAATATACAAATTAAACTGCAGGAATTCTCTTGGCTCTGAGGAACAAAAAAATAGGGCATTTGAAATTAGACTTAAGGAACACATAAACGGAAAATGTAGTGGAAAAGTCAATCTTATATTCGCAACGTGCGTAATATACAGGAATGATATATACAGTAAAACAGCAAACACTGTAGAAATTCGATACATAGAAACGTGAAAAAAGAAGCTGCTGGCAAAATTTCGTTCTCTGTACTTTACTAAATAAGTATCGCGTGATGTTTGATTTTATCCTATATAGATAAGAGAACAATTAAAAATTCAAAGAATATAAGAATATGTAACGAGATATCACTGTGCACGTAGATGGACTAAGCACAGTGTACACAGGTATCCAAGTAATTTAGCGCAACGACCGCAAGATTAGGCATTGTGACAAACACTGAACGTAAGGTGTTAGCAGTTATATATTTTGTTGTGACAAAAGGTGTAACTTGTTAACAAAACTCTAATTACGAATAGACTTCTAACAATCATCCAGTACAGTGCTGAAGTATTGTTAGACAAAAAGTAATAGAGAGAAATCGTAGCTTGGAAACAAAGTCTGACATACGAGAGCGGCATAGCATCGAGTGTTATTTGTTGAGTCCTTTGCTTTTTTTTTTGTTAAAGAAACAAACCTAATAATTCTATTGTAGTTGTAATAACTCCGCTGTACCAGTCTACCACGTATGCATAAACTACACTTATTCATTCTAACACAACACAGGTTTATTAAAATCCAAATTGTTACCTTATATTTGTGTTACATGTTTTGGCCTATACTTAGGCCATAGTTTAAAAATAACCAACACGATATCACTTGTGGACTATCCTTTATTTTCATGGGTAGTCGTCATTCACTCTCTACATGTTTCGAGCTTTCGGGAAGCTCATCATCAGGAGATCATTTTCCCTGTACAGTCAGCCTCCCAGTCGGGAGCAGAACACGTAGGAGAAAGGGAGGGCCGTTTGCCTGCTGATATCGTGGGTTCGAATCCCAGCGGGGGCATGGATGTTTGTTTGTTGTGAGTGTTGTTTGTTGTAAGGTCTCTGCGACGAGCTGATCATTCGTCCAGAGGAATCCTACCGACTGTGATGCGTCGTTGTGTGTGATCCAGAAACCTAAAAAATGAGGAGGCCATGGTCCGCGTTTTGTCGCAGCGCCACAGGAAAAAATAAAACATTAAAACAATAAGACAGTAATATATTTTACGTCGTTTTCATTAGTCATCGTTACGAAAGAATAAATTATTCAAAATGCGCGGGATAAAAAGTGTCAAAATTGGTAAGTTTATTTCTCCTTTTCTTTTATTTCTACTCGCCATTCGTTCCCGAAATTAGCATGAGAGCAGTGCAGTGTGTGCAGTACGAACGATAGGGCCTCTATACACTGTTGATACCTCCCGATCAGGGACTTGGTTAGAGCAGTAACAGTTACTGCACCTCTCACCACTGGTTCTCGTAACGTGTTCACTAATCCATATGAAGTATTCAGGTAGGTCGATTTTAAAAACCAAATATAAAACATGACTACACACAACAAGCAGTATACGTAAAAAATGAGGCGTGTTCGCATAACCATTGTTACCGTGGAGAAGCAATAAGTATTAAAGACGAGGGGGTGCTGATAATTCCTTAACCCGATCTATTTCCCGATGTCGTAGGACGGAATCGATAGTGTCGCTGGAAAGAGGGGTCTGTTCATGTGCCGAATTGCAAGTCTTTCCTTCTTACAGAGGCTGAAAGGAAGCATGTCAGGCGACGCGCGCTATTTCAACAACATGGAGACGCGAGCTGTCTTCCCTGCAAGGCAAGGCGCAGAAGGAAATTCACGCCATTCTGATAGAAACATTAGGGGAACATGCACCATCGTATGCCACCGTCAAAAATTGGGTGGCCCGGTTTAAACGTGGTGATTTTTCTACATGTGATGAACTTCGTCCTGGACGACCCAAAACAGTGACCACCCCGGAGATTATTGATCAAATTCACGAAATAATCTTGGAAGACTGCCGGATTTCGGCTAAATCAATAGCTGAGCAACTGGGCATCTCACGTGAGCGGGTTGGGTCCATCATTCACGAAGATTTGGACATGCGGAAACTCTCCGCGAAGTGGGTCCCGAAATGCTTGAACGCGGATCAAAAACGTCGACGGTGCCAGTCGTCTGAGAAACTTTTGCAATTTTTTTTCGGCGCGATCCAAATAATTTCCTGTCGCGATCGGTGACCATGGACGAAACCTGGTTATATCACTATGACCCAGAGACAAAGCAACAATCAGTGGAGTGGCGGCATAGCGGCTCACCCCGCCTCGCCCCAAAAAAGTTCCGAGTTCAAAAATCCGCTGAAAAATTTCTCGCCTCGATTCTTTTTGGGGATCAAGACAGTATTCTCCTAATTGATTATCTTCCAAAGTTCCAAACTATCAACACGGAGTATTACTCATATCTGCTGGTGCAATTGAAGGACATATTGAAGGAAAAACGCCACGGGAAGATCACCAGTGGGGTCTTGTTCTTGCACGACAATGCCCCGTCTTACTGGGCACTTGCAACACAGAAGAAACTGGCCTACCTGGGCTTCCATTCTCTTGATCACCCAACCTGTTCTCCGGATCTGACCCCGTCGGACTACCACCTGTTCCCTCGACTGAAAAAAACAATTGAAAGATCGTCATATTTCGTCCGACACGGAGGTCATTGCTGCCGCGAAGAGCTGGTTGGACGGAAAACATTCTGAATTTTTTTTTTGAGTGGCTTGCGAAAGTTAGAGCAACGAGCTAAGAAGTGTATTGAGCTTCATGGGGAGTATGTTGAATACATCCCGAGTTTTATCACTGTAGCCCCTTTCTTTGCTGGTCGGGTTAAGGACTTATCAGCAACCCCTCGTATTACGATAGTGTGTCCGTAATCTGTTCTTTTAGTTATCCGGCATGTAAAGCGCATGCGCCTTGTTACCCTTTCACCGTGGCCTAATCGACTATACTACATTTTCCTACATTACCTCATAAACGGCAAGATTTTGAAATTTACTGAAAATGAAATGTGTGGTTTGATTTTCCCTACAACTTTTTTCCTGAATTATTTCTCATTCTATGGCGAATTCAGCGAAATAACGGTATATATGTATGTGTAATGTCGTACATTGGACTTCATGCAAAGTGCCTCTTTTTCTTGTCAGAATGAATGAAATGCGAATTTTGTCTCCAGATTTTCGAAAAATCCTCAAGTTGCAAATTTCATGAAAATCCTTACAGTGGGAGCCGAGTTGTTACCATGCGGACGGACGGACAGACAGGACGAAAGTAATATTCGCTTTTCGCAATTTTGTGAAAGCACCTAAAAAATTAAATAGATTTAAATATTTGGCTACGGTAATTTAATTTCTACAGAAAGTTAAGAAGGCTGTGACATGTATCGCAGCCTCTGAGAGGATCTCTGAGGTTAAAACGCACAGAATAAGATTATTCATTCTTACGGTAGAGAAGCCTAATTCATTTTTTTTTTAAAGTTCAGGAACTAAAACAAAAGGCATTTTACGGTAATCGCATTACTTGTAGATGTAAATATTTTTGGAACAACCATGCTCATTTCAGCGCTTCGTGACGTCAACATAACCGTGAGCTGACAGTGAACGTAGTCATAATGTCACCCAGGCTGCAAAAGTTCGATATGGAATTCTGTGTCTATCATGACTCATGCGTCGACTTCCAACGAACGCGACCCTCGCCTGTTCATCAGCGCACAATTTATACACACCGCTGACCAGACGACAGCAGTCACGAACTCCTTTCATCCATTAAACTAATATTTCCGCCTGAAAGAAGCCATGACACCCGCGCAGCGTCTGAGTGAGGAGCACTCCGGCCGCACGTTCAGCCGAGCATGTCGGTTATCGTAGAATACGAGAGTTCACTGTAGTCAGCGTCAGAGTTGCCTTACGTCTGCCAGTCTGTCTTGGTGCCGAGCCCAATCAGAATCTTCATGTTTTAGTCTGAAGGATTCGGTTTTATTGTCTTGGTGCTCCCCCCACCTGACGGAGGGTTGGGTCTGGCCATTGTCCTGAGTCACAGTCTGTGTGGCTTTGTTGAATATTTATATATTTACAAGCATATATAGGCAACGCGCTTCAAGCTGGAAGGTCGCGGGTTTGATTCCCGATGGTGTAATTGGAATTTTTCATTGACATAATCCTTCCGGCCGCACTATGACCCTGGAGTTTACTCATCCTCTCACAGTAATGGGTACCAGGAATATTTCCTGGGGGGCAAAGGCGGCCGGTGAGTAGGAATGACAACCTTTCCACCTTCATATGCCGACTGTCTTGAAATCTGGGAGCCTCAACCTCCTGGAATCCCCAAGGCCTGTCCAGGTCTATAAAGGAATCGCTTTACCTTTAGACGCATATATACATAATTATCCATAAGATGCTAGATTTTAAAGGGATCTAAATACAATTTTTACACGGCTTCCGTCAGTCCAGGTTTATGTACAGCATATCATGCCTTAAGGCGGTTTAGACACTCCAACTCACGTTTCCTTGACCGCCCTCAAGTTTAAGCTTCTTATATTTCCCGTGTTGGGGCTTTGCCTTGTCCATTGTTCGGAAAACATTTTAATGGTCGTGTTTTTGTATGACTTCTGCCCGCTGCCTGCATAATTTTGTAATGAAATCGTGTACGTTAAGGAATTGTGAAAGCTACATGCACTTTGCGGGTCGGTACGCCTTGGAAAATTGCCATACTGCGGGGCACCTTGTTTCGCAGGGCAGGCGTAAGTCATTACAGACCGAATGAGTGCCTTGTGGAGGAATATTTTAATGGTAGCGCATAGCCCTTTAAACACGAAGCGCAGACCGCTTTATTTAAAGACCCAGTCCGTACCGCGCAGTAAACACTTTTCATCTAGGTTATAAAAACCAATCAGTTTATTGTTATATGGTGCAGAAGTCGCTGTTTGTTCTGAGTTAAATACAAAACAAATAAATACAGTGTGGGCAGCGTGTCAATTCTAGAGTTTTAAACTTGTTGGTGCGCGCAACCAGTAGGTTTATCGCTCACTTTTGAATGATTAATGCCCTGAAGGCCTTGGCTTCGATCATTTCTATACGATACCTCCATTTAATTTTTCTATCGAAAGTTACACCGAGATAATTTGCTTGGTTTTAAGTTCGCTGTAGAACTAATGACTGCTATATATATAGACCCTGCTCCGTTCTTCTCTTTTGTGACCTACCCTGAGCTCCTAACATTCTGGCATTGTACCAATACTACTTTAGGAAAAGAAGACTTTTTCTGTACTCATACTGGCATGTTTCAGTTCCTGAGTCTGTAGCAACACCTTGTTTGCAAGTCAGAAGACAAAGGCCGTCTTGGTATTCGAAGAACTGTGTAAGGTCGGCAACATTTTGCTTAAATTTTAACATCTCTTTTATGTCACTTAGGTGTAATGTAAGATGTCTTCTTATCTTTGCTCCGAACAAAGCAGCTTTATCGCGGAGTGAGGCTGCCTTCGCCGCGACAGTCAAGAGACAGCGGTCGCTTCCACGACAGCGACAGAAGAGACGCGGTGTGGCGTGACGTGAAAGCAGGGTCGCAGTTGGTGGGAAGTAGTTTGGACACCCCAGGGTAGCAGAGTCGAAGGGGGCGACAAAATTAATATTTCAAATTAAATTTTTTTTTTTGCGCTCAGAAAAACTTCTAAATTATTGACCTGAGATTAATGAAATGTAATAAATAATTGTAATTTTTTAAAGTTCACAATTTCCATTAGGGGCGGCCGACGATTGCTCGCTCCGGTCACCAAGCTACGTCACTGCGTGAAGAGACAAAGACACGAGTCATTAACGAATCAGGATTAAATGCCAGACAGACCTTACGATTGGGTAATCGAAACAGATAAAAATACGTGTGTAATGAATGTCACGTCTGTGTAATGAATGTCACGTTTAAACTAATAGTTTATGAATTTTGACGTTTTGCTGACCGTGCATCTCAGTATATTTATCCACCCATCTACGCCTAGATCTCCCCAGTGGTCTCCTTCCATCCGGTTTCCCCACCAAGACCCTATTCTTCCCCCTCTCCTCACCCATACGCGCCACATGCCCAGCTCATCTCATTCTTCTCGAGTTTATCACCCGCACGATATTGGGTGAGGAGTACAAAATCATTTAGCTAATCGTTATGCAATCTCCTCCATTCCCCCGTTACCACGTCCCTCCTAGGTAAAGACACTTTTAAAAAGTGTAATACATTAAAACAATAAAAACAGTAATATATTTTAAGGTGTTTTCATTAATTGTGATTTAATTTGTGAAGAGGAAGAGATATACACACACTTTTAAAACAGTACAGTACACTACAACAATAACACAGTAATGTATTATTAACGAATTTCGATTTGTTGCTATATAATTTGTGGTTAAGAAGGAAAAGACATTTCTAAAAAGTACAATACATTAAAAAAATTAGGGAGTAATATATTTTTAAACAATTTTCATTGTTAATGACTTAATTTGTGATTAAGAAGGGAGAGATATTTGTAAAAAGTATAATACATTACAGCCGGTCCCAGTGGCCGCGCGGTCTAAGGCGTAGGTCTGAAATAAAACTTATTGTGAAACAAATTTTGGGCATCAAGTTGGTTAAATACTGAGATAAATGATAATTTATGGTTTGAAAATTGTAACTTACATTAGGAATGTACGCACAGGAACTTGTTTGTTGCATTACACACAGGAAGCGACAGTCACTCACTCACTTTTATTAAATCAGCAAATGCTCTAGCTGTTCATTATACTTGGAGACATTTGTACACCTAGGAGTGACGTCACAGTCCGCCAAATGTTATGGAAAGTCTGATTTCATGCTTTGCCACTATATAAACCAGTACTCGCCCGGTAGACGACCCCATACGTAACGTATACGCACTCATTTGGTCGACGGCAGTTACGTATCCAAAGTTATCGAAGAAGACTGTAGACGAAGACAGTGTTATATTCTGACTGTGATTTTCGCAATGATCTTCTGTCTTCCGACTCTACAAGGTAAGCCGTGCTGGTTGTATTGAAATTCCAGTTTAATTGAGTTGTGTACATTAGGACTTAGTTCAGACTTACTTACTTACTTGCTTACTTACTTACTTACTCCATGGTGCAGAGTCCTTCTTGAGAAGCTAAAAGCTAACTGGTTTGCAGCTAGTCAAGAAATTCCCCGCATTTCACGGAACCCGAAGGTTCATTACCGCACTCACAAGTGTCCGCCACCAGTCTCTATCCTGGGCCAGCTCAGTCCAGTCCATATACACACATCCCACCCCATGGAGAGGTGTTTACAGCGCGGTACGGACTGGGTCTTTAAATAAAGCGGTCTGCGCTTGGGATTTAAAGGGTTAATTGATTCTAACTACTCATAAATTTAAGATTCTTGCATTTGTATTAGAATTTTATTAGAACCTGCTCATAAATCATTAGGGTGTTGAGTCGATACACTTACATTTTCTGTTACTGTTCTTGTTGTGTTTGTGTAATTGTGTCGTAGCAGTTCGTTTGTATATTTGTGTGTTCGTGCTGGTTTTCTTGATTGGCTTCGTGATGTTACGCCTGCAAGTTAATAAACTTTATTATTATTATTATTATTATTATTACAGTCGAACTCGGTTATAACGTCACGAAATGTGCTGAATATTTTGTGTCGTTATAACCGAGGAGTTTAATGTTATGGTTAATAGTGAGGAGTTAATTGGCTCTACAGTATATCTGACGCTATAACCGGGGTGTCGTATAATCCGATGTCGTTATAACGGGGTTGACGATTATTATTATTATTATTATATTTGTTATCATCTTTATGCCGGGTATTTACAATTACGTTCCTGAAACAAACCACGTTTCTACGGTACACAGTGTTGCAGCTGTTCAGTATTTACAGTCTGTGCTACATGTAATGTTATTTCGCCCGTGAAATATGTTCTGTACTTTTACATCAGCACTTCCCGCAGTTTGTGTGCAGTGCCCAATATGGCTGTTTTTTGTAGTTCCTTAATTTCGTGTTTTCCTT
>Ga0136643_10006310_pt1 | contig 16951 bp, 12 predicted proteins | sample TergutLab28metaG_FD_96883 | JGI IMG/M metagenome (GOLD analysis project Ga0136643, IMG submission 96883) | Labiotermes labralis P1 segment gut microbial communities from Petit-Saut dam, French Guiana - Lab288 P1 (version 3) (version 3) | ecosystem: Host-associated > Arthropoda: Insects >... | reverse complement strand
GGGTTTTGTAGTGTGTGGTTGTGTATGTGTGGGTGTGTGTATGTATGGGTTTTGTAGTGTGTGGTTGTGTATGTGTGGGTGTGTGTATGTACGAGTTTTCTAATGTGTGGGTGTGTATGTGTGGGTGTGTGTATGTATGGGTTTTGTAGTGTGTGGGTGTGTATGTGTGGGTGTCTGTGTGTGTGTGTATGTATGGGTTTTATAATGTGTGGGTGTGTATGTGTGGATGTGTGTATGTATGGGTTTTGTAGTGTGTGGTTGTGTATGTGTGGGTGTGTGTATGTACGGGTTTTCTAATGTGTGGGTGTGTATGTGTGGGTGTGTGTGTGTGTGTGTGTGTATGTATGGGTTTTGTAATGTGTGGGTGTGTGTATGTATGGGTTTTGTAGTGTGTGGGTGTGTATGTGTGGGTGTGTGTATGTGTGGGTGTGTGTATGTACGGGCTTTCTAATGTGTGGGTGTGTATGTGTGGGTGTGTGTATGTGTGGGTTTTGTAGTATGTGGGTGTGTGTTTGTGTGGGTTTTGTAATGTGTGGTTGTTTCTATATTTGTGTGGGTATTTTGGTAATACGTGTACTTGTATTGACTGTGTTTTGTGTTGTTTGTACTGTGTTTTTGTATTGTTTCGTTTATGTATATTTATTCTCATTCGTTTTTTCTGTACTAGTGTAAGGACTACTCCCACCGAGTGAAAACTCAATTGCAGTAACTAATAATAACAATAACAATACTAACATCCAGTTCCCGTTTATTTTTACTGCTAAAGTGCAGTCCAGAATTAGGTGCCAGTTTAAGAACACACTTTAGTCACAAAACTTTAGCCTTGGCTTTTAAAAAGTGTGTGCTAGATGTATAGTCGCAATGCTACAGTGCACATCAGTTCTAACTCTGTACATGTTAACGATCGTCCCTTAACCCGTCTCCCTCCATAAAGGATCTCTTGACTGACAAGTCTTACATTAATCAAGATCGTTTATCATGGATCCGTGCTGTTTACTTGGATATATACTGTTTGCTTACAGTAAATATTGGATAGAATGGCACCGTGTTCACATGTCTGATGGATTGTGCAAATGCTTTCGCCACGCACAGGAAATATACGCAACCATTAATCGCACGAAATTAACAAAAGGCTCAGCACAGATACAAGTCCTTATAAGTTGGTGTGTAAAGTACTAATTGCAAGAAATTGTAATTAAAACAGAATAGAATGACACCGCTTTAATGGGCGCTGCCCTGGTAGCTACCTTCGTGAGCGATTCGCCTCGAACAATTTGATGGCAGCAGTATTTATCGGAAGTTTCATTTTGTTAAGGAAAGCAACATTTCGGCAACTTATCACTAACGGTGACAGTAAAAGCACATCAGCCCATGAACAAGCAGACTAAATTCCAACACCACGTCGAGTTCCTCGTTTACAAGTTAGTATTTACCAGGAAGTTGAGCCATCTTCCATTTTAACAGAACCCACATTTTCATAACTATGATCAGAAGAGCCTGCCACTGGCCATACTTTAATCCAAATACAATCCAACCCACACATAAAATCTTGCATTTCATTTCTTTATATTCCATTTTAATATCACCCTCTCATCGGCGCCTAGCCCTCCCAATTTGTATCTCTCGTAAGTTTCTTTTCGACTAACAATTTGAAATTTCCCATCTCTTTCGATTTTGTTACATTACACATTAATTTACTCCTTCCTTTCTTAATAAAAATTTCATACCCCCATTATACTGTTTGCTCCTTTACTTCTTGTCCGTTTGTTCAAAATATTCTAGTAAAGCACCCTCCCCCTGTAACACCCTCACTATATATTCTTCGCTAAAGGAAGAGCCAAGTCCTCCAGTCCTAAAAAGAAGAAGATAATATTTTATTTCGATGCGCTGAATTCAACAGTAGCAGCTTTTGGCTTAATTAATTTATGTTTCTCGGTTTAATTCTTGTTTTAAAATAAATGCATTGCACCAAATTGTACGAAGAGTAAAACTGGAAATCTATACCTGTAGCAGCAATGTGACTGCCCACAATTAGTTCAGAGGTTAATGCCTGTAAAATTATTCTTATCCCCAGCAATTTTGTGTTCAAGGGAACAACTTCCCTTATATGTCACCGTCTCTCACACAGCACCCTTTTACGCCACACATCTACAGTCGAGGTCCACCTACTCTGAAGCACCGATGTCCTTTCCGCATCTGCATTGTAGAGAGTTATTTATGTTGAAAACTCTCTATTTTTCCGGCCTTTTGTTCGTTATGTGTTATTGTATGCGTTTGTTTTTTTTTTTAGCAGAATAGAAGGTTTAGAGGGTTGGGTGAGTGGGAGGGAGGGAGGAGTGTTTGTGCGACAATCGGAAGTGACCTGTGTCCTACACGTTAATTACGAGAAACATGTTCCGGTCGTGCGGCTTACAACAGAGGAAATGGATTTGGTCTCCCAGACAGTTAAATCCTCTTTTTAACCTCACTTTGAAAAATAAATACCTTTGTTTTTGTTTTCTTTGGGGTTGTGGTTTCAGTTCATTGTGAATTCTACATTTATGATCGCCTGAATGCACAAATACACATAACGATAACATTTAATTACCTTGTAGTAAGATTTAATACGTGTTCCTGAAAACAATGTATGTAAAATGGTTTATTTTTGAGCCCACATACACTTCTTAAACAAGGACATCAGGCTTAATATATCTTTATCCTGGATCTATCTGCGCGTCATATATCTGTCTAAACATTTCATATATTCAACTACAGGACTGATTTTGCACAAAATTTTGCATGAATCGTATACAAATAGATGCCACCAAATGAACTGTATATTTTCATTTCGTAGCATCACTAGTAATAGTATGGAAGCAGCACAAACTTAGTAGGAAAGAAAATAATTTCCAGGTTTCTGTGTCTGTTTGTACCATAAAGAAAGAGGCTGTCCACTCATGAACTGCAAACTGCTATTTCCATAACTAGCCAATTTATACTGCAACACTGTCAGTAAATACCAGAATCGGAGAGTCTTGCAATATCAGTTTCATGCACATTGTATTTCGGTTTAAATAAAAAATCGTCACTTATTTTTCGTTTGATAACATAACCTGAACGCCCTTTTGAAACTGTTTGAGAGCATTAAACCCGTTTTTAAATAATTAATTGATTTTAGATCATTTTCGATTTAGAGGGTATGTAATAAGGGCAGTTTAACGGCAGCACTTTAGTATTTTTGTATATAGAACAATGTGATACAATTTGTAGGTTCGTAGCCTTTTATCGTGTTCTACATAATATTATTTTACATCTAATTTCAATAAAACCATAGATTGCTAACCACAATAAATACAGTAGTAAGGTATTTAGAATTCCGTTTTAAGTGTGAACAGTTCTAAAGTGTTTTGACGTTTTGTTGACCGTGCATCTCAGTATATTTATCTCAGAATTTAACCAAACTGATTCATAAAATTTGTTTCACAATAAGTTTTATTTCATGTCTCTACATGTTTCGAGCACATGTGCTCATCATCAGGAGGTCATAATTGCATTACACAGCCTCTGGTATCATCACACCTATATGTGTGATGACACCAGAGGCTGTGTAATGCAATTTTGACCTCCTGATGATGAGCACATGTGCTCGAAACATGTAGAGACATGAAATGAAACTTACTGTGAAACAAATTTTGTGCATCAAGTTGGTTAAATACTGAGATAAAAAAAGTTCTAAACAGATTTTAGCTAAGGCTTGAATTTCTGTGGAACATTTCCCCATGGCTACTGGCAAACGTTTACTGACATTTAACTAGGACATCTTCACTCTGACGACTGACTCGGACTACTTTCCCTAAATATGAAAACACCACGATAATTGAAATTTCAGTAAGTATGCACAGTTGGACACAGCGACGTATGTCAGAAGACCTTGGTGTTCAATTTCACTGCTGTTTGAACCTCAAATTTCGCAGTGTTCAGCTGATTGAGGTTTAATTAGAAAGGACACGCCTAATTGCTCGCATCCATCGAAGTGTTTCTGACATTTTTAGTTTTGTGTAGGCACACAGAATATTAAACTGTCTGATGTACCAAAAGTTGTGACTGTTCAGTAGTTATCGACGTTTCTGAATACTCTTGAACTACGTTCTTAGATATTCAAAGTGGAGGCAGCAGACTTTTCCGATGTGTCGGCAAGCATTTTCTGTTCGTCACGGCGTCATATGCTACCAGACTTGAATCTATATTAACACTATAAGGTACTGAAATTATGTTACAGGTATAAAGAGGATAGAGAGGAGTGTTGATTTAAGGACGCTGATGGATATATAGCGTCGATGTTGCATGAATGAAACATGAGTATGAATCACTGGTATAATTATACTGACAAGCGAAAATCTAAGTCCTCGGAGAAAAATCTGCCTCAGTGCCACTTCTTGTGCAGTTGATATTTTCCGACTAAAATGTTGTTGCTTTGGTAACGGACTACATTCTTGCTGTGTCCTGCCCCTCTCAGATGCCATTGTTTTATTACTTATATCCCAATATAATGTGACAAAAATTTCCAACTGCGAGGCGTCTAATGGGATTTCCTCCACCCATGATTTTCTTCATTTTCAAATATTCCTTTTAGCAGCCATTCTCTTTTAAAGTACCCCCAGACGACGGCCTTCTTTGTGGTTTAATTTGAGAATTCTTTTCTCCCCCTAGACTCTAGAACGAAAAACTAATTTTTCTTTAAATCTGAAAAAGTCTTCAAAAATATGCAAGAGATAATGATGATGGTCGGAGGTAATTTTCCTGTAGTTCAACATGTTTATAATAGAAGGCATATACTTGGTGAAATGTTTAATGTTTGAAAATTATTACCAATGGATCTTGTAGAGATTCTTCATCTCGACTGGGAAATTTTAGTTGAATATCAGTGCGGAATAAATCCTAAATTTAGAATGGTTCCTAAATAACGTACCATTTTACGAGGCATTAGCCTGTATGTAAATTTTTCATTTATTTTGTTAACGATGTTTGTGATCAGGCAAGCTGTTGTAGAATCTGAAATGTACAACGGAGAGGGAATAAAACCGAGAAATGTAGAAGATACAGCACTAACACTTTCTCCTATATATAATAATTCAAAGGGCATCTGGCGTTAATGCTCAAGTGAAGAAGAACATTTGGAGGCTAGAAATGAGATATAAAAGAAGTATTTATGGACTAGTACATTTACGTATTTCTTTCTCGTAACTTTATATTCGCCAGTTATTTACGTAACGCAGGAAAGATTTTCACTGCAAGTGTATCTGAAAGTGGATGAAAGGGGAGAAGTTCTGGGAGATACAAACGGAAATTGCGTAGCTTTTGAGGGAGTTGCTTAATGCTGTCTCCATAGAGCATATTCCCTGAGAAGCTCATAACAGATGAGCAAGTAAATAAGTTCCGCTGTTTCCTTGTCCAAATACTCATTACTGTGTTCTCAAGAACAGTCTATTTTTTTTCTTTCCTGGCTTACATAAATACACTCCACATTCTTATGTGACATTTCTTTTATGTTACATTTTAATATTATCCTCCTGTCTGTATCTGTCTCCCAAGCTTCTTTTCTGTTTAGAATTCCCCCTGCACTCTTGTATCCAATTCTCATGTTTAAACCTTCCATTTTTGTATGAGAAATAGATTTTGTAACATTACTTTGAAACAGAATTAAACCCACGATTGCTGAAAAAATCAGTCGCCACAATATAGTCTTCCTCTATAATCTAGGGAAGGTATGCAATATGAATAAATCATATTTGACAATAAAACCGAGCAGTTGTTAATGAAAGTGGACTAAGTAGTTATAAGTCTGGTAATTCAAGTTGAATTATAAGTAATCACAATTTTAAATTTTACCTTTTAATGCTTACACACAGCCTGTTGATAGCTGAACAATAAACCGAAACATGTATATGTCGCTGATTTCCTTATTTAAATACATACTTGTGTTTGACGTACAAGTACTGGTTTTATTGTTACTATAACACAGCTAAATGAACTACCTGAAATTTAAATAATTTGTCCTTATGGTCTGAAATTCTTTACTGGGAGTCAAAAGAAACATTGATTTCGCCGTATTTTAGTCTGCATCCCACATGGCATTGTGTCAAAAATCTCTAGTTCGTCCATAGTAAAATCAAAACTTCTCTCTATGAGGTATTTAAAAGAAGTAAAGGTTTATTATGTGAACATCAGTATTTTTTTTATGTTTCGCTGACCGTGCATCTCAGTATACTTATCTCAGTATTTAATCAACTTGATGCACAAATTTTTGTTTTACAATAAGTTTTATTTCATGCCTCTACATGTTTCGAGCACATGTGCTCATCATCAGGAGGTCAAAACTGCATTACACAGCCTCTGGTATCATCACACCCATAGGCGGCCGTCTCGTGCACGAGACGGCCGCCTTTGTGCATCAAGTTGGTTAATTAATGAGATAAATATCAATATTTTTATTTTATTATATTACGTATTGAAATAAGTAAAATAAATATAACAATAAATGATCTCCCAGTACGACATGTTTCAAACTGCATATGTCACTTTCAGGTTGCTGTAAAACGTAATGAGGTTTTTTGTTTTTTATTGTACTTGCACCACATCACCAACAACTATCATTCAAGTACCATAAACAATCAAAGCCACATTACGCTTTAAAATAACCTGAAGATCACCATATGGCTATAAACATGTCATAATGGCAGATAATTCAATGTTATATTTGTCACATTTAGGTATGATAGTATATTGCACAATAAGAATATTGTGCTAATAATAATTCATTACTTCGATTACGTACCTAATCACATAACACAGCGGGATGCAAACTACAAAGAAAGAACAGAAACATGCTTTTGGGAATCTTATTGTTAGAAAAAATAATTTCGGTCCTTTATTGGGCATTGATAGAATTTATTCTCAGGTGTCACGAATTAACGAAACTGAATGTTAAGGATCACCATTGGGACATGACCCATCAGTTGATAAACGTTACCATAAATAACAAAGTGTGAATATTTATTAAAATATCCACGTAGCAATTAACCTAGAAGTAAATAAGTATTATTAAATTTATATACTGTAGTTTATTTTGTGCCTTGCACAGGACGCAGTTCGTATCCATTACTAAAACCAGTGGATTATGCTGTGCATGCAGAAGTGACCCTTTAATATAAAATCGGAAAAGCATAAATATATTGTCACAGCAAAATGCTTGTTTTGTATTGTCACAGCTGGTGGCATATACAGTATACTTACCCCTTGACTTCGAACGGTTAAAGAAATATGACAGTCCGTATCGTAATATCTTTATATTGCAGTGGGTTTTGCACCTTACCCACCTTTCAGAAATTCATAGTCCTCTAAATTTTTTTGTGTTCTTAAGGTAGCGGTTTGATATCCTAGCCGGAGACCAGCTATATACAAAGTGTAACGTTAGATCTTCCATGGAGTTTCTGGTGTTACACGTCGCTTTACCGAATTGCGATTCATTGTCATCATTATATGCACCGATGAAAATAAACAAATTTATAATGAAATTTGTGAGTTTCTATAAATAACCAATAAACATATTCAAGACCCGTTCCTGGAACGGTCTAATTCCATTTCAGTATTTAACATATTTTTAAAACACTTCACTAGAAAATAGTTTTGCTATAATTCTTCTCTCTTTTACTCAGCTCTTCAAGCGAACATTTTTAAAGACATTTCGCGTCCAGAAGTGTGTAAATAGTTTTTCTCCCCCTCTTTTTTATGGAGTTCGGCCTGTAGAAACTTCTCGAATGAAATGCGGTACAAAGAAGCTTAGAGATAAAAAAAATTGTGGAATTATGCCCTGTATAATATCCCTCATTCAGAATTTTAATACATTTCTGTAAGTTCCATCTCTTTCTTCTAATAGCCCATAATACTGCCGTCTATCATAAAGATAAGAGATGTACAAATCCCTTAAGGTTTGTGTCATTCTGAATTCAAAAGGGAACATTAATTTTATTTTCTTGTTATATCCCAGCTATCACTTGTAATGGATACAATATTCATTCGATATTAAATGACGTGCATTATACTAATTGCTTGGAGTTGTTCTATTTTTATATTCCCCTTCCGTTTCTCACGTCGAACTTGTGTTTTATTAACGTTTAACATATTATCTATAAACCAGGCGTGCATTAGTTACATGGCCTCTTGTGACACACTGTTGGGGATCAGGATCACAAATTTGTGACGTCAGTGCTCAAGTGTACGACGCGATATATCTGTGCCTGAGCTACTAATGTCTAGTATTACCCTATCATAACATTTACCTTGATGCACGGTGCACTGAATGTCAAAAAAAAAAACTCAAATTCTGTATTGTCGCCGCAGAGAAGGACTGTAAATCTTAGTTACCTTCTTTATTTTTGCTTTTTAAGCGTTTTGATTACAGAATCTAGATTACCTGTTTACCTGTTCGCGTCTCTTCGCCTGAATATTACATTAGAACACTGCAGTCGTAACGGAGAATTCCCCATGTCAGCAGTGTTACTTAGATGTACCTATATGCCGGCTGTTTATTCTCGTAGCCTAATACGACGTGATTATATCGTACCTTTACAACTATATTTCATTGTAGTAAATTCTAGAAACCCATTGCGCAAATTGAATAGTCAGTGATTTAAATTAAAATAATATTCTCACGCAGTAAATATAAGATATTAGGATTTTCAGTTACCTGCTCTGGGAATCCCCCATAATTACTGACCCTCAGTATCTAATCCTGCCTTGAGCGAATTCGTAGTTACTAGTCTGACCCAAGCGACTCAAGTTGACATCAGCACACCTCCTTTCTTAATATATATTTTAATGTCATTCTGAAACACAAGTGTAATTTCAACCAAGTGATATCTTGTCGGAAATTTTCACTGAAATACTTTGGACGTGTTATCCCTCCGGTGCATACTACATGCCCTGCCTATCCTATCCTTCCGTTTTACATTACAATAATGAGATTTGGTAAGCGGTAATAATTAGGAAACCCTTCATTCTTCGGTTTTTCTAACTCCTCTTCCTCCATTCTCGTCGATCCACTTTTTTGGACTATTTAGACATTTTATTTCTATGTTTTCATTTCTAATAGAGTAAATTTCAGTCACTTTTATGAGACTTGTATTCTCTTCCAACAGTCCGCGAGATCATCTTATTGCTCTCCGGGTAGACGACAATATTTCATTACGTCGATGATCCTAGAGGGCGTCATAAAAGGTACAAAACGTAAAGTTTCCCTTCCACGCCATAAAGTCACGTGTAGCTGCATTCTTAATTTCGGCACTAAATTGAGGCTAGTGTTTAGCTTCACTTCCTAACAATTTTAGCCCCAGGAAAATACTGTCGGTGCCCACTGAATAGGAGGCTGTTTGGGCTCCAGTGCTGGTCTGAACGCTTTGAATTAAAGAATTCATTCATTAATTTAAATGTACGGACCGGCGTGACTGATCCGTAATGAAGGCAAGTCTGTTCTCGGATCGCTAAAGTGGAGAATATTGCCACATTGCGGAGATGTTTCCTAGCATCGTGGAATTGCGCAGGCACTGAAAACTACCGACACGTGCTCATCTCCGATCGATTAATTAAGTCCCTCGCACAGAAGTGAGAATCCTTCAGATTCTGAGCTAAATTTTGCATCTGCGGAGGATACTGGAGCACTAATCTATCTAGACACAAGTCATCATTGTTTAAATGTGAAACCAATCGTACGTTTAGCCACACGAATCAACTTGCTGCGCGCGCAGCCCCCTAGCTCACTGTGTTTGAAACTTGTGACGACGCAGTAAGTTAAGCATTCTCTTGAGTAAACACGGATTTGTTGACGTTGAAACATTTATATGTCAACAAATTTATGTCAAAGTAAGTTAATGGTACAGAAATAATTACTCCTAATGATCTGGATTAGTATATTTTCTTAAGAAATTCCTTAATTTAACGAGCGCTGCATTAAATACACGTGTCGGGGATTGTAGTGGTAAATAAATGAGTGGCTGCAACTTGTGAACTTAAAGCTCTGCCAGTGACAGACTGTTTCGTTTATTTATCAACTCTGTTTCCACTCCGTATTTTAAATGACTTCGAATGTGGTGGTGATTATGACTGATGGTTGAAAAAGTGAAAATGAACGGCTGTGGTCCGTTTTAAAGTAAAACACGTATCCTAGTATTTGCCTGGAGGGACTTATTAACGCCAGTAAGAAGGACAGGCACGAAATTCGAACTCGTGATCTGGTAGGCCAATACCTATGCGCTGAGTTCTCTGGTAGGCTACGTCCTAATTCCTGTGGCGCAACATGCCGCCTCTGACCTAGGCCGCTTCGTTGTGGACGTTTCTAGATCACGTGCAATCAGACACACTCAGCTGTTAGGAATCTGCTGAGAGAGCAGTCGGTCGTCGCAGAGGACGCTACCTACACAACACAAAACAAACAACAGAAGAACTTTCATGATCTCAGCGGGATTCGAACCAGTTATCGAAACAATCTAGCGGCCTTTAGACCTACGCCTTCGACAGCGTTGTCACCCGAATCGGCTTTCACTTATATTAATTACTACGCCAGAATTAGCTTGTTGGTAGCGATAAGAAGAAGATGGATTATCGCTAGTACTTCTGTTTTTAAATACCGAGTATAACCTTGCATCTTATGCGTATTGGACCGAGTATAACATTTAATCTGCTTTAAAGAATTGTGTCTACCAACTGCCCAAATGTCTCAAATATGTCACCAAAAGTAGCGCCACGGAATGGCTTCAAATTCATGTCTATAATTCGTGGTAAATTTTATGCTCTTTTACGCGAAAATCGGCATTGCAGCTGCGCGAGTCTGCATTATACGTACGCTTGTATTTGGTTGTCTAGGAAATTCTTGTGTTTGTAATTTTGCTTGTATCTTTGGTTGCTGTACATTTTGTTAAGCAGGATAACGCCAGGGTGTCAAACACGAGAAATATTTTGTCGTATGACAACCGATAATTCATTGTAGCTTGACGTGTGAAATGAATATAACGACAAGTTGGAAAAATATCGACAGGTTGCATGTGTGATATTAATGCCTCCAAGGCGTCAAATATTTAGCGTCATCAAATGTGCCACAAGCATGAAGGTGTTTGATGAAGTGTGTTACAAAATAAAGGACATGTGTATACACAGACATAGCTGAGTATTCGTAACACATCTGCTTCTCTTGACAATAGTGGCTGTAAGAGTAAATGCTAATTTTAATTACTACTTGAAGACACTACCGATAGCTTAGATCATTTAGCGTCGTTTATAAATCAAAGAATGAGAATGGGGCGTTGATGGAATGCCACTGGCAGAAAGAAACCTAAGTACTTTGAGATAAACCTGTCCCAGTGACACACTGTGCACAAAAACTCTGACGTGGTCTGCCTAGGGTAGAACTCGAGCCTTCGCATGAAATGTGCTTGTTCTGAGAATATTTGTTTCGGCTTATTTAATTTATAATTTAATTTATTAAGTAATAATGGGTAAATGATAAATAAATAACCTGGAATGCGCACAAGTAGGACAGAAATATCCGAAAAATAAAGTTTGTTTATTTGTACAAAATTCATGAGAAAAAAATGTTTATGAACAACGTGTTGTTCCACGGGGGAAAAAAATGTGATTGAATTAAGTAGGGAGCTTGGTCGGATATAAGAAGGCCTATCTTTCTTTTGCATTAAAAGAATCTTAACGAAAGACGGAAGAACCACATGATGTACCGAAATGCTAGTTATATTTCGCATTTGGTTGTTATGTGCTGCTTGAATGGCTGGTATCATTCTTCATTAAATGTCTTCAAACATATCTGCAGCAGCTACGAGTAAATAGTGGAAGTGGCTGGGCACTGACGTGTACTGGTTCGAGCAGAGCTGTGCCCCCGGTCTTATATATTTCTGTACTTGCACCATTGTTTTCATTTTCGCTTTATTTCTGCCCTGAATATGTAGCCATCGGGTTCCTCCGAGATGCTGATACATAACTAACAAATTATATGTCACAATGTCAAAAAAGACAGCCGTCTTCAAATTGCTGTCGTCTTAATGTATTTTGTGCCTTTGTCTGAATGGGCGTCGCTGTATCTTGCCACCGAGGAATATGGAAAACCAAAATATTTATACTAATAATGCGGGTACACTCCTTAGTTTTTGTCTATTTGACCCTCCATTTGTTAGCATGTTGGGTTACTTTTTTGTGATAAGCAGTGGAGCTTTAACGTTAATTATTCCTATGTACAACGGAAACATATATATATATATATATAGCTACAGATTACAAGACTGTCAGTATGGGAAGATGTTCATAATTCCCTCAGACTGTTAATGATGCATAAGAATCCCCGCGTGCAGTACAATTTCCAATACCTTGTGGTGTACAATGGGATTCATATTGCTAAGGTCTCTTGCCCTTTATCCTTCCTACCCTTGTTGAGTCACCTCGTGAACTCTCAAACCCCCAGTTGTGTCGTACGATGCACAGAGGGAAGGAATCCGCCCCTGTTTTGAACTGTATTCCCATCCCCTAAATTTGAAGGTTGGATGGTTCGTTGGTGGTGACGTCCCCCAAGATGTGAGGATTTCATGTTACGTTGACGCCTATCCGGACCGTCGCTTTTCTGCGTCATTTAATTGCTTCATTCGGAACATTAAGTCATGGAAATGCACCCTAACCGAACATCTCCCTTCGTAACAACCCCTCTACTGCGTAGTTTTGTGTAGGGGCTTTGGGCATGTATTATTTGCTCTTACTCCTGTCTGTGTGCTCACAGGATGTTGTCGAGGAAGTCCTCTACGTAGGCCTGTTGAATTTAGTGTGTGCGGATTTTAGAAGAGTAAGATCAGTCGAGGTTATAAATACACGTAATACTGTTGTCGTTCATCTGATGTGCGTTTTGGGAAGTCAGCCTTTTGTTTAAAAATCAGGGTGCAGTTGTGTTACAGTTATTCGCTCAGAGACGCTCACTTCATCATCCAAGCAGACATCCGGTTCGTTGAATAAATAAACATGCTGTGCATCCAAATAAACGAGTAGCCTGAAAGAATAACCCTTTGCACACAGTTTTATCTTTTCTTTTTTCTCCTCTTCCCTTTATTTGATATTTCAAACAAAAATATTTCGTTCTGGACATGGTAGACGGATTATTTGCTGTCCTACGTCTAGTCCGGAAAGGTTGAACTCACTTAAGAAGTAAATTCTGATGATGATGCTAATTTCCCTTAGTGATTTATTTTTCTAATCATGCCGATTAAAAGTTACGATGAATTTTTTTTCTGTATTGTTTTTCCTTTTAGAGACATTTTTTCTAAGTGAAATTGACTATTATTATTATTCTTTTTTGTTCTGTATCTACATTATCACTGAGTCTTAAAATGTTGCTTATCATTAAGCAGATAATTTCATCGCAAATAAAAGTTCTCTTTTCTGATATTAACTCCTTATTTTACTACCTCAGGCGTGCATAAAGCAGATATTTCTGTTCCTGAAATTATCTGTACTGTTACATAGGCTTAAACCATCCAAGTATGATGCAGCAAGGCACGTGCTCACAGCCCAATTTACTCATATTTTTATATCAGTTATATCCAGTAAGCTATTCTGGTCCTGGTGGAAGAAGATTGTTATTGAAAGGCAACATTGTCTTCGTTAGTAATTGTAGATCCATACCTATACACAGAAATTTACGAAAATTTTTAAATTCTTTAACCACCCGATAATATTTATTATTTATAAACACAAGTATATCTTTTTCAGCGTAGTTTCAAGTATATACTATCATTTTGAAAAATAACTGCATATATTTAGTGAGGACTCGAGGAGAATGATTGTTTGCTTTTAATGTCTGAAATCCTTCGTCACCCCCTGCTTCGTTTAATATTTAGAATTTTGGGGCTGCCCGGTAGTTACGTTAGTACGTATGGGTGCTCACCAATACGGTTCGCCAATCTGTCATATTTTCTGTTTCTTGAATATGGCGTCTGGCGTTGCGCAATGATCTTACTTTATAACCTCAGCTTTCCAACATTTTATTGGTGATACTTATCATCCTGCTTAACATTCTAGGGGCCTATTTTTAATTTGAAGTTGGGGCATCTCCGCTGTGTTCTACAATCATATAAAATAGGATAAAATAGTCAAAACACAACTTTGAAAGTTTTATTAGCCAAGTAGTAGCATCACCAATAAAAACTACATGTTTCGGCCAACCTAATGGCCATCATCAGGTTACATCCGTCTTCTACAAGAGTTTTATACATTATGCACATCTGCATCTAGATGTTGAGATCTCATCACCTAGTGCTCTACTGGTAACTAATATGTATTGGGAAAAAATCTGGGAGGCCGTGAAGCCTCCCAGATGTAAACTGACGATGGCTATTATGTTGGTCGAAACATTTAGTTTTATTGGTAATGCTACTACTTAGCTTATGAAACTTCCACAGTTGTGTTTTGACTATTTTATCCTATTTTGTATGATTGTAGGGACATATTGTTTGCTGTTGTGAATTGCGATCTTGTGCGGTCTTTTGTCTTTAGTGTCTGGACATTGTGCATGGATGACAACACGACATTTAATTTTCCTATATCTAAACCTTGTGCTCGTAAAAGTAACAGTTTTAACGTTAATTATACCAACAATGCAGCAAAGTAGTCGCGCGTTCCAAGAATGTTTAATGTCTCGAAAATATGTTGTATTTGTAAGTTCGGTTTTATCCACTGTGTTAATTACATTTTCTTTTCTCAAGATTTCTGAATGTTGGGTTTGATTCCTCACATTACATGTTTCTTGCACGCTGTAATAAGTCTTATGATTTTGTGTAATATCCTGTTATGAAACTGTCGCCTGGAAATCCATTACATTGATCGATTGTTCTAAACTCTGAAAGAATTCACGTATCGTGGCATCCGTTTCTTGTAGGAGATTTTTATTGCCTTATGCGAGATAAAATGAACACTGTGATCGCCCTTTTCACATACTTTCAGATTTGTTGTATCATTCGAAGCTATGTGGTCCCTGCTCTGACATTTATTTACTTATTCTTTCTTTCTTTCTTTTTCTTTCTTTCTTTCTTTCTTTCCGTTGTCTGCCTTGCGAGAGGTCCATGGACTATTCTATAGTTAGTTCCTCACAAAATGCGATCTAGTGCTTCCCCTTCAGTTTCCAGTATTTAATCCTTTTTAAGGTCATCCAGTAACTCCTTACGCCTTCTTTTCGCCTTCTCGTCACTTTTATCCTTCCCTCTACGCATATTTCCTTCAATAACGCTGTATAGAAGACAGTTCCTACGCAAGATGTTACCAATCTAGTTATCCTTCCTTCTTTTTATTGTTAGTACGATATTTCTCTCCTCCTTGACTCTTTGTAATACCTTATTTCTCAAACGATCGGTCCAACTGATCTTCTCTATTCGTCTCCAGCACCACATTTGGAAACTTTCCAGGTATTTCTGATGTACTTTCCGAAGTGTCCAAGTTTCATCACCCTACCAATCTATGTTCCAAATGTAGCATTTTACTATTTTCTCCCTTATACTTAAGTCCGATTTGCTGTTGAAAATATCCCTGTTCTTGTTGACTGCATCTGAGAATAAATCGACAGATCGGTAAACAGTAATCCTCATGAACTATGGGCTCTGCCCCTTAATAAACCTTCTGTTTCGTCGCCAGTGAACGTCATAGACTGTATATGAAGCTTGCTAAGCGAAGCGTATGTAAAATATTTTGTCGTATATAGTTCAGAGTTTCTACAAAGTTCTTTCGCAAAAAATAATTATTCGTATGCAACACATAACATGAAAGTGAGTACTGACCAGTAAGTTCGTAATTAAACCAATTACATAAAAAGTACTTCTCTTTGCTCTGTGTGACCATGCTACCTGTAATTTGTCAATCTGTTTCGCGTTGTGACTCAGGAATACTGACAGCTGTATAAAATAAACCGTTTCTAGTTCACTTGTGCAAATATTCATCTGGATGAGGAATAAATTTAATTTTACCGTGTCTATACTAGATTGTACGTGAGCTTTGAAGTTACTGAAAGTTCATTATAAACTGTAGAACTTTGTCTTTGTGAGATCAAACGTCCAACCTGACATGTAACAATTAACGTAATATGAAAACAATCAGTTGAGGTCTACCAGAACTACTTTTGATATATACAGTAGGATCTCTGATTGTGGTCACGGTTTGCATTATTCCATTAAGTGATTTTTGCTTTGCCATCCATACCAGTTCATGAAATCGGCGTTACCAATGTATCCGTCAACCTATCTGTAATGTATGTATGTTGTACACATAAGGGAGACAGATTTTGCCTATATTGCCACAAAATTGATTGAGCATAATTTAAAAAACCCTGGAATTTGTAATAAAGCTAAGATCGCACTGAACGCGGCCGTTCACTCTAACTTATACCATCCATAACAACAAAAAATATATATATTTATATAATTATAACCTTCTAGTGTATGGTGCTGTTTGTGTTTGTGAAAATTGGTATCTTACCAGTAGGAAGAATAGATTTCAGTAAGAAATGTCCGCAGATTATTAAATTAAGAGCTATGAAAAATTTAACTAAGAATGGATTTCATTATTCAAATGGCGAAATCGAGAAATGTGAGAAGTACGGAATATATTTCTTTATTTGTATTCAATATGTGTAGAATAAATGATCAGGAAATGCTTGCTATCATTCGGTGCAGAACCTTTTGTCTTCTAGGTTACTGTCCAAAAATTTAAAAATTATGCTATATAGAAGTATAATTTTGCCTGTTGTTTGTATGGGCGTGAAACTTGGTCGCTGACATTGAGGGAGGAAAGGAAGCTGAGGGTGTTTGAGAATATGGTGTTGAGGAGAATATTTGGACCTAGGAGGGACGAGGTAACGGGGGAATGGAGGATATTGCATAACGAG
>Ga0136643_10006307_pt1 | contig 16956 bp, 18 predicted proteins | sample TergutLab28metaG_FD_96883 | JGI IMG/M metagenome (GOLD analysis project Ga0136643, IMG submission 96883) | Labiotermes labralis P1 segment gut microbial communities from Petit-Saut dam, French Guiana - Lab288 P1 (version 3) (version 3) | ecosystem: Host-associated > Arthropoda: Insects >... | reverse complement strand
TTGCGCTGACCACGTGACACCCCTCTATCCGCAAAAGTTGGCACTAACTTCGCCGACCGGCGGCGGCCGCTCTGTCGGTATAGTTCGCGTGCGGACTAAGGCCACAGAGTTTAGTTTTTAGTTTTTAATATTTTAAAGCATATAATTAATTACGAGTGTTTGGATCAACTATTTTAACACAAATATGAACTCTCACATTTTCTCACACACTGCGTATTAATGTATTTCTAACGGATCTTATAAAGAGCAGAATTTAATACCTGAAAGTACAACCTACTTGTTATCTAGCGAAGAGTCAGTGCGCGTAATGTGAATTTTTATAGACTAGATTATTTACAAGCCTAAGCTTTGAACAACGTGTTATATATGATATGAGCGTGTAATGAACGGCATTTCTTTCGAACACTGTTCGAACTATTAAGAACACACGTTTAAAATAAATGACTGTAGAATTGATGATGATAATAATAAGTGATACATCTGAGTGAAAGGCTACAATTTCGTCCTATAATTTTATAGTCATCACACTAATAACATTTCAGATTATAGGAAACAAGATTTAAAGACCACAAAATAGATTCTATTTACTAAGTAATTAGATTAAATATTTGGAGGGACCTAATTATATTGCGGGAAGAATGGTGCTGTTATTCAGATACTAAGAACAGGAAGACTGTAATATTAATTTCGTGTGCGAAAGGCGAAATTACGAAGTGTATAAAAATTAATTATTTCATTTCTCAATATTAAATTTTTTGTGTTTTATGAAAGTGATACCAATCCGGTGTAAATAGAAGAGAAACCATGCTACGACATGACAAACTTAGAAGTTCTTATTTGTACGTACTTATAACTTACCAGACTTTGGTGACTTTCTGAGGCAGACGATCTGTTCTGTCGGTTTCTGTTCAGCTGAATTCTGTCTCTCCTCCAACCAGTGCAAGGGCTGTGGTAAAATATTGGGGTCTCCATCCGCATCGCTGCCGTCACTCAGCAAGGACACCATAGTCACAATCTCCGCTCCGCGTGGTAGGCCTCGTCGTCCTACGCGGGAAGAAGGCGGCTTTTGTTTTGCGCCACCCTCCGCTTCATCTCCTGAGGACTCCTCACCCCGAATTCTGGTAGCACGACGCGGTCCTGCCGTCCTCAAACGCCGCCTTGCCGGAGTGAACATGATCTTCCTGTCCCCTCGTTCCTGCAACTCAGATTCTTCTCCGTCTTCAGCGTCGGTCACATCTGAAGACATGTCCACGCTCGTGCCATTCATGTTCCTGTGCACGAGAATGCTTCTCCCAGGTGCCGAGAGGGCTCTGTTCAAAGGCGGGGCCGCTGTTGATCTCGTCACGCTAGATCCTGCAGGAGCCGAGGGCATGTCAGATGAGAAGCTTCCGGTAATTGTCTTATTAACGCTATTGCGGAAGTTTACCCGCCGTGCGGTTGCAGACATAATTTCGGGGGGGCTTATTGCATGAGATTGTGATGGTTGAACAACTTTGTTGTTGACAGTTTCAAAACTACGCGTGCTATTAACATTGATTTCATATGCTTTTGTTTCTTCTTTGGAAATTTTCAAATCTTCTTCTCCTTTATTTTCCGTGCATGAGTCTTTAGAGGATTCGACATAAACAGTTGAAGAAGGCGTGATAGAATCTGAAAAAAGTGCCTCTTTCCTCCGTGGAGAAACTTTAACTGTTATTGTGCCATTTGGTTTACCGCCTTGATACGATTCTACTATCGTTTCTTGAAAATTTATGATGCACCCAGTGACTGAAGTTTCGATTCGTGTTGGAGCTTTTTCTTTACAATCATTCGACTTATCAGGACATTTATCCACTGTTTGCTCCAGCATGACAGTAAATTTGTTACTGGAATGTTTTACTGTTGAGTTTCTTTCTATATTTTTGTGGTTCTGTAATTCCTTGCTTTCTGCGTTGCAGCCCAATACGGGCGATTTTACAGAAGGAGTTGTGTTAGGCTTTGCAAAAACATTGAAATTAATCTTAGCCATCGATCCTCCCACGTTGAGTTGTCTCTGCAAATCTCTCTGCTGGTTATTCGCAACACTTTCATCAGCACTAGAGTTTTGAGCGGTGATGGCCTTTTCGTGACTTTCTATTTCATTGAGATATTCTTTGTCTGTCTTATTCAGGACATCGGTACAACCATTGACAACGTTGATGCCTGTGGGTTTGAGAGGCTGATTAGATTTAATTAATGATGTCTTGTTGTTTTGGAGAGATAGATTTGTGGAAATCCCAGCAGTTGTTGAAAAACATGCCGAGTGGCTTGCATTACTTTGAGGACACGGAAGATTTATCTTAATCCCACAGTTAACATCTTGGTTGTTGTTGTTGTTGTTGAATGTGGGTGAGTACGAAAACCCGTCAGATGAGGTGTCTTTAACGACATGAGAAGGTGATTGTATCGTATGAGCTGGAGGATCTACTGCTAAAGGATCGTCCTCTCCTGTCGACTCCATATTTGAGTGGGCGAGAAAGATGTCAAGGTTGGGCCGACTTTGCTCCCGCTCTCGCCAGGCACTCCTGAGTCTTTCTGCTAGTTGCTGGCGAGTGTAAAGAATGGTGTCCTTGCTGCCACCGATGTTCGGAAGGTTACCGGCAGCAGCGCGATGGTTCTTCAAAATGACGGGGCGATGTTGACCCACACACCGCTTAGCCACCAGTTGCACATTGTTCTTGCTGTTATCTCTTTGCTTGTTGTCAGCCCATGCTAGCCTCACAGCGCGAGTTCGTATTACTGCCCCCGGACCTGAGGTCAAAGAGTAGTACTGTATTGGGTTCAGAACTGAATAATTCAAGACTCAAGTGGACTACATTTTCAAAAGCTTAATTTCAATTTTCAGACCTTATTATATTTCTTGTCGACGGATTTTCTGGTTAAGAGTACAAACACCGCTTAGTCTGGCAAAAATGCGCCATTTTTTTTTTCGTAGGAATTTCATCCAGCACCAGCAACAGTACCAGAATTCTCCGAAAGGTTGATGGGTATATACGAATAATGAGTTACACGATGTCACAATTAGTAGTATCACAATTTTAATTTTGACTTCCGTTGGAACTTTAGTTCTCACTATTTTGTAAAGTATAAGAACAGGAACCCGAATACCCCATGAATGTATAAGAACACTACGAGGCGCACGGCCGATGTTTGACTCCTGGCATACACAATATTTTTCTTGTCCTGTGCAAAGAGTACCGGAGGCCCAGTCTATGCGGATAAGTGACGAAGGCGCGAAGCTGACCATTAACTCCCAGCTAGGGCCGTTTTTAATACAGCCTAAAGCTATATATGCATCTCATTTCACCCACACACATGCCGTCCTCCTATGCGCAAAATTAAGCACACAAACAAGTCTCCTTTCAACATGTGCGAAACCGAAGTTCAGTTTTCGATACTGATTACATGACAAATAAGAATGAAAGAAAACTGCTACATAAAGATGAAACTGACAAATTAGGTTAATTACTATAAACTTTGGGACGTAATTCTTTGTAAATTTGTGCTAGAATTATTTGGCAGTCTAAGGCATGGGTCTACGGCCGCTCACTGGTTGGGATTGCGGGTTCGAATCGATCCGGCAACATGGATGTCTTTCTCTTGTGAGTGTGGTGTGTTACCAGATAGAGTTTTCTACATCCGGCCGATCAATCGTCCAGAGGAGTCTTTCCAAAATTGGTGGGTCTGAATGCGATAGTGAAGCCTCGATAAAAATGAGTCCCTGGACCATTTGGGGCTGTTGTACTGGGGGGGGGGGAATAGAGACCAGTGGTGGAGTTCTTGGAAAACGCAGGTAATGAACATCCCTGGTCCACGAATTGCAAGGAATTTCTGTAGTATTTCTAATGATAGCCTTTTGGCAGTATTTTCTCCATTGACTCAAAATATAGTAAGTAAAAAATGCATTGAAATATAAACACAACCGTACCGCGAGGGACTGAAATTCTTTTTGTTGCATACAAGTTCCATTTAATACTTTAAATTTTTATCCTCGTGACTGCAAAGATTTTTCCGCTAAAGGTAGGTTTCCGTTAATTCCTGCTTCCATTTAAACAAATTTGACTGTATGTGTAACTAGCTAAATTTATCCGCCGTGAGAAACTTCCCCTGCGAGGAGACACTTCTGCATTTCTTTACAGTGGGGCGACATTTGTCTTTAAAAGTCGTTTATGCATGGCACTGGGGCATTCTGACGAAAACCACGGAAGGACAAATTAATCTCATTCTGACAAAGCAAATCAACATTAAGTGTATAAAATCTCTGTCATTTATTATATGTAATTTGTTGATTATTTTTTCCCAGGTTTAAATTATTTGATAAAATGAAATTGCAAGGGTTTGTTTCCTGTGTGCACTACGTACAGTCGAACTCGGTTGTACGGGTAACATCATGAAAAGGACTGTTATAGGTCGTTATAAATGAATATTGTTCGAACCGAAGATTGTAGTGTCATGGTTAACGGTGAGGAATTAATTAGTACCACAGATCATCTGACGTTATAGACGATGTGTCGCTTAAACCGATGTCGTTACAACCGAGTTCGACGTCTGTATTTAACCGGACATAGTCTCTTAGAAAAAGACTACACATGCTGTGCACCTACATTAGTTTCATTTATTTGCTCGTAGTTTAAAATGTTATGCATTTAAATAAAGTCTGAAGAAAAAAGTGAATATACGTTTCTGGCGAATTCTCCTCGGTTTTCCGAAAGAACATTGCTGTGTTCGAAGGTTACCCTGTTTCTGCCGCTTGACTTTTTGATAAGATTCTTATTAACTGCTGTGGTATGATACTGAGATGGTAAAACTGAAATACTTGGAGACAAATCTGTCCTAGCGTCCATTCGCTCTCCACATATCTGACATGGACTCACCCGAAATGGAACCCCGGTTTCCACGTTGAGAGGTCGGTGACTAAACGCCTAAGCCACGGGTTCGATTCCGTATGAGTCCGTACGATATTTGTGGTGGACGAAGTGGCGCTGAGAGCGTTTTCCTTCGAGTGCTTTGTTTTCCTCCTGTCAGAATTGTGTCATCAATGCCCTGTATTTGTTTTCATCTTGCAATGCTACCACTATTATGACAACCCGGCGAAGCCTGGAAACCGTCAGGTAATAAATGCTCTTCTGCATGTATCTGGTAACAATGGATTAGAAAAGTATTTCTGTTCTGTTTTTTCTTAAACTTAAATGCAGTTCTCTGATACATAAATTCTGAAGTTGATGGCAAATAACTGAAACTGAAAAAAGTCTATCGCATAAACAGTTTCCTTGTAACAAACTCTGTCCATTTCAATATGTTCATGTTTTTCTTTAAATTAGGCACACGTTATAGTCCTTTGCAGTATTTCTAATTAATGAAATGTAGAGAAAGGTCACATGTTGAAAAATGGGTGGAAATTTCGAAAGTTTAGAATTATTAGGCTTATGCCAGCTGTTTGTTTGTATCATTTGCGGCGTCGAAGTCCATATTTCGTACTTTAGATTTTTGTTATGCAGAGTGTACCCTGCATTTGAAAATTGGTAACAAAGTACCTTACTTTGTATCCTGCGTTCAGAAGAGGATTTACATGTATCTAAGCTTTCAGTTTCATAGTTTATTCAGTGAAGAATGTGCGGAAGGAAAATTAATACATAGCATTTTCTTAATGTGAGGTTAGGTTTCTGAGAAAGCAAAAATTTTGCTAATCTGATGTTTATTGGACCGTGCATCATTGTGATAACTGAAGAATAAAAAAACCAACTAGATGCCACTTGATATTTTATTGTACTTCTTATAGGCTCAACACGTTTCAAGCATTACTACGCCCATCATCAGGAGCTCGTGACTATGGTGTTGTTTACCACATTGGTCTTGTCGTTCTTGGTTTTTTGTATGTTAGAGGTGAGGTGCAGTTAGGCTGGAGTGGTGTCTGGGTTGAAGGCTCAAGCCTGCAGCCCGGACACCACTCCAGCCTAACTGGACACTGGACACTGGAGTAGTGTCTGGGTTACAGGCTCAAGCCTGCAGCCCGGACACCACTCCAGCCTAACTGCACCTCACCTCCAACATACAGCAAACCAAGAACGACACGACCAATGTGGTAAACAACAACATAGTCGCGAGCTCCTGATGATGGGCATAGTAATGCTTGAAACATGTTGAGCCTATAAGAAGTACAATAAAATATCAAGTGCCATCTAGTTGGTTTTTTGATTCTTCAGTTATCTTCAATAATTATGCTAATTTAACGTGGATGTTGCATTGCATGAAAAAGACAATTAATTAAGTACTAAGGATAATTGATCACTTTTTTTTACATGTCTTCTCATATATTTCCTCTTGAAAAATCAATACCTTCATTTTTTCCAGGCAACCTTCCATGCAGGTCTGAATGCCTGCTGCTGTAACCAGCAAAACATGCACGGACAAAGAATACGTGGAGCATCTTTCATTACATATCATGTATGTGCACAGAATACATACATAAATTGCCTTTAAAATGAATATCTCTCTGTAACTTGCACTCATTTTAATTTGAGAGAAGAGTGAAGTTGAGACTGATAAAAGAGTGCCCGAAATATACTAACTGTGCGAATGTGAAATTTAACTCTGGGACCAGGGGTTTCAAACCTGAAAAATATTTAGAAAAGTGTATTTTACGAACCGTAGAATTTGATATACCATATATAACAGCTTTCATCAATTGGCTTATGATGTTACTTTGTACGAGTATATCTCTGATGTGTGCGCTTCCTTACACTCCGATTAATATTTATTAAACTGCCAAATAAATTTGTGTTATTTCACGAGGCAATCGTATCTTGTGTGGACATGTGTGTGTGTGTGTGTACGCATATATATATGTATTACGTACACAACTATCAGATATAAAATATTCAATAGTATTCAATAAAACTACAGTTGATTTTAGGTATGTGACGAAAGGCATAATGCATGTAATTATGTTCTTAGTCTATTAAAGCACAATACAAAATCATGCATTCTGATGTGCATTTATTCGGAAGGACGGAGAGCATCATGAAACTTCGCAGTATAGCCATCCGAAATCCAGATCCAAAATCAAACACGGAAAAGACTGAACGAGAAAAAAATTGTTAGCCTATTGTCGCATATTCGGTTTTCACCATTCAGGTTGTCAATTTCTGCATTATGACCACGAACGACAGACTCATATACGCTACAATAATAAGTCTACAATGGATTTGCATATCAGGAAAATAAGATATGCAAGAAATAAATCCGCATTTTCTCTCATTTCCATAACGTCACATCCATAATAATTGTTAGGTAGAGACACCTGTGTTTGATCCGATGACCACACGATCCTGTGGCAGTTGATCAGATGTACCTGAGCTTGGCCTGGATGTGATGGGTTCCTGTGGGAAGTGGCCACCGGTCCGCATGGAGCTCGCAGTGACCCGTAGGCTACTGTCGCCACTGACATTGCTACTGGCTGACGAACACAGTCGGACGGCGTCAACAGACTGCTGCTTTTTTAGTGGGTGACGAGATGCTGTAGCGGCCGAATGCTGCAGCGATAGCTGTCTGATTGGTCCGCCAGTATTCCGCCTTTCACACATACTTGTACTGTTAAGGAAAAATGTTAATCGTTACCACAATGAAAATTACCACGCTTACGGAAATAACTGTTCCCTGTATACAGTTACGAGGTTCGATTGCATTTGCAGTTGTAAGACATTCCTCACAGCCATGCAGCCTACCTACCTTTGCCCCAGTGGAAACCAAAAGGGTTTTTAGCCAGTTGGTAATAGTGAAGTCCTACTTGAAACTGCCCATAAATGACACAGATATAACCGAGCTTTTCAGCTTGAGACGTAACTCCTTACTGGCAATTTAGCTCAGTGCTAACCACCAAATTTGAAATGGAGAATTTCGAAGCCCAACAGGCGAGAAACTGTTACATCTGTTTGATATTTAAAGACTTCGAAATTTTGGATCACACTATCCAAAGCAATTCTCCAGGGACGATAATAGACGTTCATCAAAGTGCCAAACTCTCAGATGTCTTCGTTTCTGACGTCTTGAATTCAGATCTCCTCCTACACGTTTTTCACCCACTGGCTTATGTAAATCTGAGGATCTTTCGAGCTCTAGGAAAATTCAAAGATTTTTAAAGATTTCAAATCATTGCATGTGACCTAATCTCTGAAAATCCATATAAACTGGGCGGAATAAACCAATAAAAAGGACCGCGAATTTACAGCGTTCATAGGCCCGGCATATATGTTGACCACAAGCGAAGTCATACTTTCAGACCTGAATAACGACCTGCATATTAATAGGTTTTATTAGTCTTATTCTGGATGTAAAGTGCGTCACCAAGATAAAAGTTGGTCCCCTCAACTTTGCTTCTCACAAGACGGGTAAATGGTTTGCGCCACTTGCCATTCACCGTTCCCGTGGTTTGGACGGAACCAGAAGATCCTTATCCGATTGTTACTTTTGTTTAATAAAATACAACAGGGATCACCTCAAACACTCAACACTCAGTGACATTTTCAGATTTGTCGTCTGCGAATAAGGACTGTCCCATACATTGAAGAGTTTCATGTATCAAAGCAACAATAAAATCTGACTTTTAGCGATGACAACTTTGATTTTGCTGAAGATCACGGACGGAAAGAAGGGGACAATGTTGACTGCGAGCCGAATTTTGAAGCATGCTGCTCCTTATCCGAACCCCATTTACTAACCCAAGGAAATCTTACCGACCTTTTCCGTGATTTGAGTTTGTCTAAAATACAAGTTAAGTTCTTAGGTTACAGACAAGTTTGGAATATTCTCCACCTTACTGCTTACTCACTCCAGGGAGCAGAGTCCTACTTGGAAAGCTAACCGTTTCTCAGTTACTAAAGAAATTCCCCGCATGTAGTGGAAGCCGAAGGTTTATTACCACATTCACAAGAGCCCGCAACTTGTCCCCATCGATCCAATCCATGCCCCCACATCCCACATCCTGAAAATCCATCTTAATATAATTCTCCCATCTACGCCTAGGTGTTCCAAGTGATCTCTTTCCCTCAGGTTTCCCCACCAAAATTCTGTGTACACATCTACTCTCCCCCATACACGCTACATGCCCCGCCCATTTCTTTCTTCTCGATTTGATCACCCCAACAATATTAGTCGAAGGGTACAGATCATTAAGTTCATCATCATGTAGTTTTCTCCACTCCCCGTTTACCTCGTCCATCTTAGGCCCAAATATTATACTCAGGAACCTGTACTCAGACAACCTGAGCCTACGTACCTCTCTCAATGACAGAGATCAAGTCTCATACCCATAAAAAACAACAGGCAAACTTATAGTTTTGTATAACTTCTTTTTAATCGCAAACTCAAAGACAAAAAATTCTGCACCAAATTATAGCAAGTATTCCCTGATTTCAATCTGCTTTTAATTTCTTCCTGGATAGAATTTTGATTTGTTTAGGATGTTCCCAAATATCTAACCTATTCCGCTCTTTTAAAGGCAATATTATCATTATTTATACTGTACTTTCATTCTTTATTCTGATTTCCTCTATTAAATTTTAAACTTAAAACAACATTTTCTTCAAGTCCAATCTCCTTATCAACACTACCAAAGCTTCTGCGTTTTCTCTTACAGTATGTACGTTTCCTCCAAATATAATAACATCAGCAGCATAAACCAGAAGCTGATGTGCACCATTTAATTTCAAGCAAGCCTGGTTTACCTGAACCCTCCTAAAGGCGTAATCTAAAGCAAAGTTGAAAAACAAAGGTGATAGAGCATTTCCTTTTTTCAAACCATTCCCAATAGGAAACGTATCAGACAAATTCTGGCGTATCCGGACTGTGCTATACGTTTCATTCAGATACATTTTTATTAACCTTACCAGTTTCATGGGGATACCAAACTCAATGAGAATATCATACCAGACCTCCCTCCTAACTGAATCATAAGCTTTCTTGAAGTCTATAAAGAGCGGATGCACTCCCTGTTTTTCTCAAGTAATTGACGAACGCAGAATATATGATCAGTAGTTTACCTGTGCATCGAAATCCACATTGATGACCCCCAATAATTTCACCTGCATATAGAGTTAACCTTGACAGCAGGATGTTGGATAAAGTTTTGTATATAGTTGGCAGAAGTAATATGCCTCTATAATTGCTACAATCTGTTTTATCCCCCTTTTTATACATATGTGCAATGATCGGCTCCTTCCACTCCTCAGGCAATTCCTCCTTATTACAAATATAAATAACAAGTTTACAGATCCCTTAGCGAATTATTCTATCCCCTGCCTTAATCAGCTCTATTGGGGTTTAATCAATTCCCGGTGATTTGTGACTTTTTAGATTTTCGATAGCCAACTTAACCCTAAAGGCACTCGACTCAGGCACTGGTGGTCCCGCAGTGTGTATTTCTGTCTAACATCATTAACCCCACGCACATTCAATATTTGATGGAAATGGTTACTCCACGTAACCAAAATACCGTGGGAGTCTGCAAGCAAATCACCTTTCTCATCTTTTACTTTATTAGTTCTAGGCTGGTAACCCTTCTTAAAGTCACTGATGCCCCTATACGAATCCCAGTTATATTTGATCTTACTGTTAGTTACAATTTCCTCAATTTTAGCTTTCAGATACTCCTTCTTTTTGTTCCTAAAATGTCTACTAGCTTCACGTCTTATATTGTCTATGTTGCGTTGGCTTGGATCCTGTACCCCCTGCATTTTAGCCTGCATTCTTGATCTAAAAAACCTCAACATTTTCATCTAACCAATGTTTGCTTTAATTCGTGCAGACCTAGACTCTCTTTAGCCGAGGTTTTGATATTTCCTTTAATGTTCTCCTAAGCCCTATTTATGTCCTCGCCATCACTCAAGTTCTCCAAAGCTGCACATCTGTTTGAAATCTCAATCTGATACTGTTCTCAAGCCTCCAGCTCATTTAGCTTCCAGAGACTCATTCCCCATCAAACTTCCGTGTTGCTTGTTTACTTACTGCGAATGTTTTCCTAACGTTCGCAACCACAAAATAGTGATCTGTATCACAGTCAGCTCCCCTCAAAATTTGTACACCTAGTATACTGCAATGCCATCTCCCATCTATCAATACGTGATCAATTTGAATGTGATTCTTCCCATCAGGAGAGGTCCAGTTGTACTTATGAATGTTTCGGTCCAGGAACATCGTGCTCTTAACATTTAGATTTTGATGTGGCAAAGTTTACTATTTTAACACCATTATCATTACTATCCTGATGTAGACTCTCATTCCCAATTGTAGGTTTGAAAATATTCTCTATCCCCACTTTTGCATTAAAATCTCTTAATAGAATATTCATATTGTACTTAGGAAAACAATTGAAAACCTGCTCTAGTTCCTCATAAAAACTATCCTTGAATCATCACTTTTCTCCTCACTTGGTGCATGAGTATTCAGAACAATGATATTACACCAGCGACCTCTCAGAACTATATATGACATCCTATTACTAACAGTCGCAACTCCCTTAAATTATGATACTATTCTATGCTGTACAATATATTTTGTTCCCAATCGATGATTTTCGTTTCGTTTTCCTTAGCAAAAATTATAATCCCCTGCTCTTACCATGACCCCTTTTACCCACCTAAATTCCTGTGCACCCACTAAATCTAATTTTTATCTTCCTAACTCCCTGGCTACTGTTGTAAACGACCCTAAACCTATATTAAATTACCAAACCTCATGTCACTTTTCAATTGCGTATGTCGTACGAGAGGATCAGTTTAGGCCGGAGGTAAATGAATCCATTTCGTAACAAGACCAGTTTTTAAGGTGAGGAATTGTTAGCACCTCATCCAACCCCAAAGCTGGGGGGGTCCACCCCTTGTCCGCTACTGCATGTTCAATATATTCGCACCTACTGTCCGTATCGGAGGCCGTTCCTCCATCCGCACCCTGAGGACGCCCATGCCGTGGTTGCAGGGACCTACTTATTGCGGTTTAAAAATTAGTTTAGGTTTGTTAAGTGTCCTTCCCAGATATTTGAATGTCCTCACATTTTTTCACGATTTATTTGCTATCAAGTGATGGATTTCCTCTTTGCTTCAATGAAAAGGAAATTTAAAATTTAGGTTACATTTTTTAGTATCCTTCCCAAATATTTGGATGTCCCCCATTTTTTTTTACTATTTATTTGGTACTACGTAATGGATTTCCCCTTCGTTTCAGCGCAAAGGTAATTTAAATTTCTACAGCATGCAAACTGGGAACGAATGGAAATGATTTATTGGCATTATTTCAGAATTCAGTTTCATGACTGACTTCAACGCATTTCTTTCGGGCTGACAGCCTAGTCGGATGGTTCGAATAGATCAACATTTCAGAGACCAACAGTCTGTCTGTCATCAGTTTACTGGTCAGAGCTCTGATAATGGGGACGGAGACCGAGACAATTCTCTTGACGTTAGTTGCTGTGAAAGCTGCAAGATTTACTTCATGACTCACTCTCAAAACTAACTGCGTTCTTTTATTAGTCACATATTAACATAAAATTCCCTTCAGATATGGTGTTCACACATTGAATCCTTCGATGTTATGACTCCGTTTAGACACGCAAACGGGATAGCTCTCCTTTGTATGCCATTAATGCATAGAAGGGAGTTCTGCTAATACTAACCTCGACGACGCGCGTTTAGTTTCACGCCCCGACCTCTTTACCTCGGTGAAAGGGCGACACCATAACCAATTGAATAAGGGCCGGATGCGACTACGAACCAGTCTTGACGATTTGGGGGAAGAATTCTCTTTACCGTGCCGAGAATCGAACCGTCTGTCATCCAGTCCGTAGCCTAGTCACTGTATCGACTATGCTTTACCGGTTTCCGTGTAGACATGTAAAGGAGACTGGTGAAGGTAAATACAGACTATAAAGTTGTCCTTGTGTGGCAGGGACACATCTTAAAGGCGTACAGAGAATATTCATGTAAACAGCCACATGTCGAGTGACCCAGCGAATGCTGAGACGAAGAGTTAATGCCTGCTCATGCAGGCTACACTATATCGCAGCTTAAGACACGAGGACAGATAAGGTATTTGTTATCGTGTCTTCAAGTTGCAATGGAACCTGCACCCGTCATTCAATCAGAAAGTTCGTAGCAATGCACATTTGCAATTCCTAAGCGCTAAAATTAGATTGTACATTTCAGTTAAGTCAGGTAATCACAGTCTGTTATCCAGAGTGTCCTGACCGTCTCTGGGCCCCACCCAGCTTCCTATTCAATAAGTACTGCATGTTATTCTCACAGGGGAAAAGCTGCAAATCTGTCACTCAACCTATGGGATGCCGAGGTTAAGAATGCTTGGAGCTTTATCTCCTCTCCATTATATTCTGTCTCAACAATGTTGACAGGTACAAAATTGTTTACGTTAAGTGTCCCGATTGAATAAGAAATTTGCACTGTGCATAACGTGTAAATCAAACAAACCGGATAGATGATTAAAACATTTAATTGTTCTAGGTAAAATCGCACCTTGTTTCGTTCCATCTATGTAATGTTTAGCAAATCAACTTGACTTGCGGTTACAATTCAGCCATTCATGCAGCGATAGCCTTGATATGTTAAATATATATATATATATATTTTTAGTGATCGTATTTCAGTAGGGCAGGGCGCTACTTAGCAAGGCACTTCTGGCCTGTAGCTGATGATGACGAGGGTACTGCAGTGAAACGAAAGCTCACTCTAAGGCGAAACAACAGGATAGTGGCAGGGGACAAGAAGTAGACAAGGGACGGAACGAAAGGGTGACAGGTGACAGAATATGAGACTCAGGTGACAGGACAGGAGATTGGCCGGGGACAGGAGAGCGGTGGAGAACAGGACAGGAGGCTGGTTAGGTAATGCAACAGAGACTGGCAGAATGCAGAAGAGACAGGACAAAGAAACAGACTGGCAGTTTGCAGGACAGGGTATTTACAGGAGCAGAACTACAGAGTGACAGTGGACAAGAGAATGGTGGTGGAAAGAACAAAAGCATGCGATGGTTAGAATATTCATCCCACGCGAAAATTAACAAAAAAAAATTTTAATCATCATTTACACTAGGCATTTACATAATGATATATAAGAACTATGATATCATTCAGCTTTAATACTGGACGCAATTCACACGAACTTCTTACTTATGAGACGCATTCTTTATTGAATTCCGAAAATGTTTGCAGTTTTTTTAGTCATTAATCCTTGGCGCTTGTCAGTAACCTTGCCCTGTGTTAATTATTGATAACGTCATGATGTGATGTTGGACAATTACAAGGTTACGAAATTACGAAAGTAATCGAATATGTATTCGACAGGGCATTTTATTGCCGAGTTACTCTTTGAGATATGTAAGCCACTATAAGGAAGTCAAATCAGTCAACAAACATCGTTTTTCTACTGTTATTGGCCTCCCATAAACCCAACCCCTCGTCCGTACCTCAAGGTTATGTGAATTCATAATCTGCTTCACCCTGGGACACGTGGAAGGCGGTTACAGGTGTGGAGGGCATACCCTGATGAGGTTTACTACAACACACGCTGGCTAACGGGTCTCTGGCCTACCCGATGCAAGGTGGAAGGTATCGTGCTGAAGTCTGCATGGCACTGGGTTAGTGACTGCAGTGTTGCAAACGATCCCCTTGGGGAACCAGGCCGCACCCCATTGTACGTAAGCCTTCCGTCCGCGTGGGCTCCGTGGACAGTGTCCGTTTGTTTTCCCCGTTTTTCGTGGTAGGGCTCCTTAACTGGGGGATTCCGACGGATAAAAATAAATAAATAAACCATTGGCTCTGGAGACGAAGCACCTCCCTCCATTGGAACCCTGTTGGGGAACATAGAGGGGTGCTCACTTCCCGAGGACTTTGAAGAAAAGGTGAATTTCTAAAGAACGTGTAGAAGAAAGTTTTGGAGAAGGGTGTCTCTCTCCATAGGTACTCTTTGTAGAACCTGGGGGGAGTCCGTTTACTGAGAATTTTAAGAGATAGCTGGAGGGCTTCGGAGGGGGAGCGCCTCTCTTTGTGGGAGCTCTGTTAGGGGAACCTAGAAGGGGTGGGCTCCTTTGCTGGGGATCCGGAAGGATATGGGGAGGAGGGCTCAAGAGACGGACTTCACTCTCCGTGGGGGTCCCGCTGGGGAATTTGCAGGGAGCTCGTCTACCGGGAATTTGAGATGGGTCTGGAGAAAGCCACTCTTCTCCACAGGGGCCCTGTTAAGAAACATGGTGGTCCGTTCACCGGGAATTATGAGAGATAGTTGAAATGGGACTCTGGAAAAGGGGCAGTTGTCTCTATGAGCGCTATGTGAAGGGAACCTGGAGGGGTGGGGAGCTCCATTACTGGTGATCCTGAAGGTTATGTAGAAGAAGGCTCTGGTGACGGGCATCTTTCTATACGGGCCCCGTTGTGCGACCTGGAGAGAGGCATCCATCTACTGGGAACTTTGAGAATTCGGAAGAATGGCTCTGAGCTATGGAGCATCTCTCTCTATGGGAGCTCTGTTTGGGATACTTGGATGGGTGTTCCTTTGCTAGAGGCCCTTCAGGTTATGAAAGGAAGGCTCTGGGGACAGGCATCTCTCTTCATGGGGGCTCATTTGGGCAACCTGGAGTGGGCTCGTCTACCATGGACCTTGAGATATGGTTGAAAGGCGCTTTGGAGGCGGAGCGTCTCTCTCTGAAGAGGCTCCGTGGAGGGGACTCGGAGGGGAGTTTCTTCACTGGGGGCCCTGGAAGATATGTTAAGAAAGGCTCCGGATACGGGCATCTCTCTCCATAGGGGTCCCTTTATGTCTGAGCGGAATCTGGAATCAGGAGGGGGGGTCATATACAGGGGAGTTTGAAAGATGAATGAAGGAGGGCTCTAGGACCGGGACATCTCTCTACGAGGGATTCCATGAAGGGGATTTTGAGGGAGGGCTCCTTTACTGGGGACCCCGAAAGATATGTTAAGCAAGACTAGGAAATTGGCGTCTGCTACCATATGGGCCCCGCGTTTGGGGAACATGGAGGGGCGCTTCTTTCTTGCGGCCTTCTTACTTAGAGGGATTTTTATAAGGGTTTCGAATGCTATGCAAAATGACCTGTAAACGGCTATCTCTCTCCATAGGGGCCCTGTTGGGGAACCTGGAGGGAGTTCTTTTGCCGAGATTTTTGACAGAATAAAAGAAGTATATCTGGGTTCCTTTCTTGGAACCAGAGAACATTAAGATTTTAAGTCTGGGGCCATCTGGAACTTTAGTACAGTAACAGCGCTGTCCTGAGCTGATATCAGATTATGGGGCACAAAGGGCCCGTCTATAAGGCCTAGGTGCATTGGGACCGTAAGGGCTCGAACCCAGTGTTAATCAATCAATCAGTCTACTGTTATTGGGTGAGTTCTGTAGCTCCACATATTAAGGGCTGAACACCACAAAACTCCCCCACATTTTTAAACACGTTTAACATCAGTTTAACAAACGTTCACTCTAGACTGGATATAGTATATTCCCGTAAAACCATTCTTGATGGTTTGGTTGTAAGGAAGCTTTATGAAATAATCTGAATATATCTATTATACATAGTCTATAATACAGAACAGTAAAGGAGAATTCTTTGCGGCCGGTCGATTGATGCGATCGCGGCTTCAAATTTTGCTGAGGGCATGGATTTTAATCTCTTCTTTTGTTGTGTGTTATGAACTCCGTGGCCTTAGTCCGCACGCGAACTATACCGACAGAGCGGCCGCCGCCGGTCGGCGAAGTTAGTGCCAACTTTTGCGGGTCCCCACAGCCGTTAATCTCTGTTTTCTAAACCTGGAGCCGCTACTTTTTTCATTCAAGTAGCTCCTCAATTGACCTCACGAGGCTCACGAGGCTGAGTAGACCCCGTTCCAGACCCACTACTACTCAGAAAATCTGGTAGCGCCGGGGATCG
>Ga0136643_10006301_pt1 | contig 16962 bp, 11 predicted proteins | sample TergutLab28metaG_FD_96883 | JGI IMG/M metagenome (GOLD analysis project Ga0136643, IMG submission 96883) | Labiotermes labralis P1 segment gut microbial communities from Petit-Saut dam, French Guiana - Lab288 P1 (version 3) (version 3) | ecosystem: Host-associated > Arthropoda: Insects >... | reverse complement strand
TTTACATCGGGAGGGATACATGAGAAGCATGTAGTGGCAACTTGGACTTGGGAACCATCTCAGCATTTGCTTTAAAGACACAGGGAAACCAAGAAAGAAAACCTGCGTCGAGATGGCCGGTCGTAGGACCTTCCAGAAGTTGTCTGAAGGGGCAGAAGAAAGCAAAAAAAAAATCCAAAACCAATCAGACAATATAACTGATTATCCCAACTAAGAATCAAACTAGTTACGTTATCAATACAAATCTAAAACTTCACCTCTACACCAGACCAATGGATGTTTCGTCTACGTACGTGAATAAACTTTCATGTTTTAACCCGAAGTTTATTCCTTTCTCGCTCTTTCTGTGAGTTTGTACAGCCGTATTTTGTGATACAGACAAGAAAGCAAAAGAATGCCTCTAAAATTGTCGGCATTTATGTTGTATATACAACCCTATATATTGCGTACGTTTCTATTTGTACCCCTGTAGCCTGTTAAGATTACTCTTTGTTTGCACATCCTGTAGCAGAAGACAGCTTCGGATGGATATTCATGAAATTAAAATCTATTCGAGCAGCAGAAATAATGACTTAAACTTGGGAGATATAATGAAGTTTCAAGAACTTCTGTTTACTTTTGGCATATAATTTAATTTTGATCTTTTTCGTGACGTCACATCTTGATTCTCATTAATGCGAAAGCCTGTCCTGTTTTAGTTACGTCGTGAATCTTAAGCCATTGGGTACTGATATTTATTTTGGAAATGTGGAGGGTATATTTCAATTTTAAGCAGATTTTGTTTGCATTTAAGAACATTCCTAACGAAAACAGCTATACGTACTTTGCGTGATCGTCATGTCTAATCTTGCAGCAATACTTTATCTTACCCTTTGAGCCACAACACTGGATAAATACATCACCAGCTTTAATAATAAAGGTCTTCGTATTTTGCCTAACTAATGTATTAACGTGTTTTATATTTTTATCAAAATAAAGAGAGACTGTTTCCCTGTACAACTCAAAGATTTTTGTCCTTTTAATCGAGAGTATGTTTACTGTGCGGTACGAAATTATTATTTACATAAAATGAGGTCACATTTAAAATAAACAGGGGCGATACATGTTCCATTATGTGTCCAACCCTGTACAAATATATATATATAACGTCCCCAAAACAGTACGCATTTATCTACCTATCTCTTCTAATGTCACTTCTGTACATGTTACATAAGGCACAGCCATTTCCTCAGAAACTAACTCTGCGACCTCCCTTCAATGAAGTCGTTATGTGAGATCTAGGACACATATGCTGTGTGGCGCAAAAAGAACGCATGTTTTTCAAATAATAGTAACTTTGTTTATTTTCAAAATAAAAGAATTATGTTAACACCAAAACAACCTGTAATAAATACAGTTTTGATTACTTACATTGATTACTCAATTAAGGAAAATTATATCGGCAAGATGGCGTCCTTCTTGCCGTACACACGTCCGGAGCCTCTCCTCAAAGTTCTGTATCACATTTACTAATATTTCTTGTGGCACAATTGCAGTTTCTTCGCGAATTGAAACGTTCAGATTGTCGACTGTACGAGGTTTTCGAACGTAGACTTTTGATTTGAGGTAACCCCAAAGAAAGAAATCGCAGGCAGATAAATCTGGTGAGCGTGGGGGGCCAAGGGACATGCGTTCTTTTTGCGCCACCCTGTATTAATGACAGTATATTTCAAATGACAAACAGACGAAAATATTTTTTGAAAATCACCTGAGTGTCTCGATGTAATACTTGGTAGAAAAATTACATGGAGAAATCATATGAAACCTTTAGAAAGCGAGACCTTCATGATATTTACTACGACTTATTTCATATTGGAAAGGGCGCTGCTGAGCACTAATATTAAGTCAAATATCCAAAAAAGACTGAATATATCTAAACTATTTCACGCCTTCCAACTTACGAATGTGCAGCAGATCCACAGCCTTTTAAATAGCAACACGTGACAAATAAGTGTTGCAAAATGTTGGCGACTTTTCAAAGTGCGAACAGACCCGAGATTTGTATGCATCTTTCAAAATTGTGTACATTTCTGATTTGTTTACGGACTTATTCAGGCATGAAGCCAAAGGGCAAAATTTAGCAACACAGGAGAAGACGAAGCAAATGGCTTAATATTTGACGACAGTGAATCTTAACACATTTCACGTTACTGGTCTGCTGTTATACGAGTCATGTAATCTACCCTGCATAAGGTATGGAGTAATGTGTTTAACGACACCCAGACGGAAGGAACCCTTGTACAGCCACAACAGTTGTGTACCGTTGTCGGTAGTATCCGATTTGCTTTGTTCCCTCAAAATATACATACTTCAAAATTTATATTTGACTTACTTACTTACTTACTCTGTGGAGCAGAGTACATCTTGAGAAGCTAACCGGTTCTCATCTAGTCAAGAAATTTCTTGCATTTTATGGAAACTGAATGTTCATTACCGCCTGTACAAGTTTCCCCCACCCGTCACTATTTTGAGCCAGATCAATCCAGTCCTTGCCCCTTCAACCCACTTCCTGAAGATCCACCTTAACCTTTAGACGCCTAACGTCAACTATAGTTGACGTACCGCACCGCTAACCTCCAAAGTTTCATTTCATATATTTATTCAACAAATATAGGTACCGAATATTTTAAACATGGTGTATACCCTTAGTTTTTTTTTCTTCAAAATGCAGTTTGTTTCATAATTCTAACGTATTTGGTTCCTGTATTTTCATATTTTATATACAGGGTGTGCTAAAATTAAAAAAAATAATTCCGGCGCCAAAAGGTTAATATTATCCTTTCATCTGCGCCTGGGTCTTCCAAGTGGTTCCTTTCCCTCAGATTTTCCAACCAAAACCCTGTATACACCTTTCGTTTCCCCCCCCCCCAATAATTTGGTTGTCAGTCTTATTTGTATTTGGCAAAGATACAAAATATTAGACACAAGATAATCCCAACTTTTCGTCTGGAAGAACGCCCGAACGCGACTGAACTGTAGTGATCTTACTCGACCCAAAACAATATTTGGTCATGAGCCCCAGTTGTGAACTCGGCATTAATATGGAAAGACTGAGTCACTTGCAGACCCTGGATTTTCCTTCAAAGAAGGGCACAAATATTAACTGCGTGAGCTGGGATCTTTGGTCTAAGCTACCCTCTCTAGCTCTTAAAGATGAACACTCAGTGACTGAGAAACGGACTGCTGCTTATGCCAATTTTGCGGTTTGGTTCGGTGTGAAAGTGAGCTATGTTACGGAACGTTACTGCACATGATCCACAAAACAGCACACAGTCAGACCGATCCAACACACTAGAACAGGGGGAGTATCAACACTGCATCACTTCAATCAGTAATTATCTTGTTCACTACCAAAATAATGCATGAAAAATGCCGATAAGAGAAAAATGGGAATTCGTGAATTAAATTCAGGTATTTGCTTTCATTGTTTCTGAACAGTTAATAATTCAAACAGTTGTGGAAAATTATTTTTCACTCTGAGTGGAAACGGAGATTCAGGACTAAAGTTACTGACTTCTGAGATGTTTCGTATAAATGTCCTGGCTTCATATACAAGATAGAAGACAGGGGACGGAGGTCTCTACTAAAAACGTTATGTACCTACATTCACAATTACACGGCCTTGGAACCTTTAAGGCCGTAACATCCACATTTCTAGGAATTTCTGTCATTTTTAGTGTAGAAATTTGGAAAAAAATACACATTTAAGGGAAAAGAATTAACAAGCGGATAAAGACAGGTAGAAAATGAGCTTTGTAAATTATGTTTTGGGCTTCTAAGAGTATATTAGAGCGATCACGTAAAGTAGGATAAAATGGTAAATACGTAATATGTTTTCTTTTGGGTAATTCCCCGGCGTCACAAAGCTAATAGCCGACGTTTCGGAACCCTCTATCAGTTCCATCTTCATAGGCAGGTGGATGAAGTATGACAAGGGATGGGATGTAAATGCATGGTAAATATGTTTACCATGCATTACAAACGAGGAAGAAAAATTGTTCATATGAAAACCTAAAAGGAAGCATCCTTAAAGGGATCTAGACCTACAAAAAAGAAAACTATTAAGATGCATCTAAAATAAACCGATATTAATTCGTCTACAGGACTGAACTGATTTAGGGTAAAACACTTTTTTTGGAATTTAAGATAGGGCTGAAAGATCTCTGGACCTCACTTGGCCTATCAAATTTTGTGAGGCGACGTCTGGTATTTTCTGCGTAATAATTCTTGACATTTGAATTATTAGAAGTGTGTATCAGCTAACATGCCCTGAACAGAAAGATATCAGCGAGGTTCACACAAGTCACTCCAGATCTGCGGGTCCTCAGCACGCGACTTGTTTCGTGTTAGACTTCTGGCACGTAGAATTTGGAGTTCTGGATAATTTGTAGCGCCCTCTCTCAGATAATCATAATAATCTGAAGTATCTTTATGGCCTTTGCTACTATCAGCGTTTTACGCTACATACTGAAAGGTAGATATGTCTGAAACATGACCAGAAAAAATGAAACTTCCGTTTTCTCGAAACACAATTTTCTTAACGCTGTTTTTCATGTGGTGCAGCTGCGAAATATCGAAAAATATTAGCCGATAGTAACATGAAACGTGCCCTCCCCGACTGGCGCCCGCAAAACCATAGTCCTTGTATATGTTTATAGCAGATTTTCTGGAACAAACGGCAGGGTACTTTTCCGAGTAAATAGTTATAAGCTTCGCGTTCCCAATACACCATCTCCCTGCAACAGTGCTACAGTCCACGCTGCAAAATTCAGCCCCACCGAATGTGTATTGCTCATTCAAACTCACTGAAATGGGTGGTAAATGTAGCATACAAGAGGGGGGAAATGCACACAGTATTTCAGTCGATAAACGTGAAGAGGAGACAGTTTTGTGCTTGAATGGGAGGGTATAGTAAAATGGATCTCAAATGTATAGAAATTGTGCTGTGGTTTACGTACTTGTTCTCTAATTAAGAAAGGGTTAAGTAGTGGGCTTTTGTGAACAAGTCACGAATTTTCGTTCTGAAAATAATGTGGCGGATTGATTTACTCTCTGAGCGACGGACTGCTTCTCAACAAGACCTTTTCTTGTCTGAAAACTTACATATATTTATAATTTCAACTGTCTTGTTAGAATGAATCATGGTTTATGTATATTAAGCTCCAGACAGTCGGGGTCTTGGTGCACTAATTACTAGGCGTTCACATTGTTTGTACGCTAAACACAAGACGTCAAATGTTCTTATGTGCCAACAGTTGTGTGTCCATTTCTTCGTAGGCTGATTATTAGGCGCCCATTTTTTCTCTAAATAAGTAATATGAGTCCACTTTTTTTGTGCCCTAACTACTAGGCGACCAGGTTTTTAAAGCTAATTACTTTTAATCGATTTGCCATATAAAAATAAATGACATCATTTAAACTATTGGGACGCTGAATTTTGTTTTGTTGGCCGTGCATATTATTACAGTCTTTGTAAATAACCAACTTGACGCACAATTCTTTTTCTTATATTTGTTTATTCCAATTCTCTACATGTTTCGAACAACCAAGTGTTCATCATCATGAGAGTCAATTCTATCAATACAACCTCTGGTATATGTCACTCTATGTAGGTGACCGTGTGGTACGCTGGTTTAGATTCCATCTAAACCAGCGTACCACAAACCTGCGTACCACACGGTCACCTACATACAGTGACATATACCAGAAGTCATATTGATACAATTGACTCTCCTGATGATGAGCACTTGGTTGTTCGAAACATGTAGAGAATTGGAATAAAGAAATATAAGGAAAAGAACTGTGCCTCACGTTGGTTATTTACGAAGATTATTGGGACGCTACTGGTGTTTCTTCTAACGTAGAGTGTAATTTCAGTCTGTGTGTCGTAGTCAAATGTTAGGTGTTCGAGATGTTGATATGTTAATCGGAAGAACAGCAGTGAGTTTTTATAATAATATTGAATGTCTGGATTGTAGAAATGTTAACTGTTCTACCAACAATGTGTTGCATGCTAATAGGCTATTAAGTGTCTGAGTTTTGGTGTGTTAATCAATAGAACACCCAGTACTTGCACGATAACACAGCTGCTACGTAACCCAGTATCGCTACCCACTAAATTGAATTTTACAGCTGGTAACTCATTTTATAACACACGCTGTTTGCGTGTACCAATTATACTACCTGGAGATGAAGCTTTAAAAGTTTAAACGTGATGAAGTTACGCATAGTCCTAATTAAGTGATGATAAAATAACATATGAGTGCATTTGAAGATGTTTGTTTGAAATAGTGAAATTAGGTATCTGGGTTTTTGATATATTAATTGTTAGACCAACCATGCCCTTGTACACTAACACTAAATATCCGGCAGTTTGTATGCTAATTAACGTACCGACTGTCTAATTGCGTAAATTCTAGATTTCCTTGTTGCTGGTAAGCTAATCACTATACTACTGAACCATGGGCTTGATATGTTTACTAATTCATTCTGACAACTGTAATTAGTGTCACAGATACAGCCAGAACGAAAATATTGGTCTGTGTAGTCAAAGAATGTAAGGCGAAAACTGGAATACAGTCAGTATCCAAGTAAGGCACAAACACAAGTTAGACGGTGTGGCGTTTTAAATATTCAATAAGCTTAAGAGAATTAGAAATTAAAGGTCGTCATAAGGATAGTTTAGACGCTGCTCTGATGTTTCTATACCAGTGGTTTATTCTGGATCAAAATCCCAGTCCACGACATAATGACATGTAGGTGGATTAGAAGTGTAGCTACTTTGATTCTTAATCGTGGCATTAGACGCAACCACCTGAGAGTTATATGAAGTCCCTCCAGATAAAGAAAACCCATTACGCACAGAATAGGAAGGTGTTTGTACCCCAGAAACAGTCCGACAATTTTGGAAAAGGGAACAATTTCTTAACCCACCCATAATCAACAGCCTGTTGGTAAAGCATGTAGCATAGTCACTATACTGACCGAGCTATCCCGACTCCAACATATCATTACAAACACGTCTACATTAGGCTTAATTTGGACATGAACCATTATGTATGGAATATTTAATTCAGACGATATTTTCAGGTGATCCCAGTGAACCAATATTTAACAATGCATCTTGTACTGAAAATACACCAAATCGATCCCGCCAGTCTTTACTAATACGAAAACAACGGCCTAATGAAGTCCCTACTCAAAATGCCACTACCTGAAGAAGACAATTAAGCTCATTTTATTGCAGGCTTGTATTACTTAACACATATGCCTCATATGGCGGAATTGCCGAACATAATATTCGTGTAATGTCGGGTGTCAAAAACTGGATTATATTGAAAATGTGCCATTAATGATGCATTATACATACCTGGAAGTTGGTGGCATCAATCTTTCTACGCAAGCGCGGTAGTAGGTGGATCAGTGAGTCAGGTAAATCACACGATAAGCTAGCTGAAAGCAAGTGACAAATGACTTTTGACATACTGAGTCGTCATAACGCCAGTACAGGTGTAAGCTTCCAGTCCAGAGTATAAATATGCCATTTTTTTGACTTACGTCAATTTTTAGACAATCGTAGGTTATAGACAATTGATCAGAACTTGTAAAAGTGCATCTTAATTCTCAGAAAAATTCGGGTAATATTCTCCCAACGTGACATACATAACACCTGAATCTTCACCGACACTTCATTGAAAACATCGTACATTTCAGTTTATAAATTCTGTGTATGGACCAAAACTGACCAGATGTTTCTCTACCGCACTTCATACGCCACTGGTTCAGTCGTGGGCAGAATAAATCTACAGGGAAGCAGAAGTGTGCGGATGCGATTCATTGCGAGGCAACTTCCGGATAGAGAAGACAAACACAAACAGCATGTGGTACGGCTAGCATGTTCTTCTGGGAAAGAGTAAAGGGAAATGCTTCGGAAACAGAGAAAATGGGAATTTAACATGGAATACAACGGTAATTCAAGGAGAGGAAAGAAAATAGGAAAGGGGTAAAACGGAGATGAAGACAAAATAATAAGTAAAAACGAAACAAAGAATATGACTTCATGAGACAGCACCGATTAGACTGGTGGGTAGATATCGTTGCTCGACCCTGAAGATGGAAGCAGTCAGTTCCTTCGTAGCTTTGGTACGCAGCTACAAAACTCTACGATGTCACATCTCAGAACATGACGGTATTTACATCCACCGCTGTGAGTATATCAAATGTAAGGGGGGGGGGGATAATAAAGAATATATATATATATATATATATATACATATATATCCACCAACATGGGGGTAGGCCGAATAGTTTATGTTACTGAGTTAATAAATTAGATAAATTAGCGAATATGGGAATGACATTGTTTAAAGACCTACAGTATTAATTAAACGACCATATATCCAACTACATGCAGAGTAGTTCTGTGGAGAAGCTTAGAGATGCTCCACCGCCTGTCCGTATTCGAAACCGTATTAATACAGAAAACAACTTTTAATAGTCATTCATAAGGATCCTATTCAATATTATCTTCTCCCTTACGCCTTGTCTACCAGTTGGCTATTTTACACTTCAAGTTATCTGGTCAAACGTCTGGACGAATAACCGTTCTCTCCAGCAAATGCTACATAAACCGTCATTTTACCCTTCTTAGCAGTCCTAATAAAAGTCAGGTGATTGTTTGACATGCACTCGCAGTTTTGCAAACGACGGTATATGTTAACAAATACAAACACGGGTATCGGAAGGAAATATCATTTAATGTAAACTACCGAATATTATGGAATAAATGACAGAATAATTCTGTGACTATTAAATTTATTTCTTGGTAAACTCATCCTGTATGGATGGAGTTTGTGCGCTAACCCTCCGAAAGGAATTTCACATCGCACCTTCTCTCTCAGTGAGGCTAGTTGAAGATACTATCCATAAAAAAGGTATAGGGTCTACTGGCCAGTGAAGATTGCTGTGCGATCACTGTACCGTTGAAACTTGTTGCTTTCAGATAGCTTACCGTGCCCACACGATATCGCAGTAGCTATAATGAGCGTTTCCGCAGCAAATCCTCCCACCTATTGTCCCCGCTTTACCCGAGGGTAAGGTTCGTCAAAACTGAGTCCTGAAATTTAATTGCTTCTAAACGAATGCAGGATCATAAATTATTTCCAGAACATCTTGCCCTGTCATTCTAAAGCCTTATTCTGTCTTGCGTATTAGGCAAATAGAAGATAAGTCTTGTTTGTGGGTACATCATTAGGTGGTGTTGACGAGGATATAAATTCGGAGCTGTAAGTTGTTTCGGTGGTAAGCATTACTTAGTCACATTTCACACTTATCTAGAATATGCCTCTGAAAATCAGCAAGGGTGAGAGGGCATTTTATTCTATCAAGTTTAAAATTGCAGTATGAAATTTAGTTTATAACTACTTCTGCACCATACACCAAAATTCTATGAATTATAGTTTGATAAATGTATAATTTTCTGTTTTTAGAAATATTTTTGTGCCACCAAATGGAGTTTAAAGCATTTATAGCAGACGTATGGCAAATACCTACTAGAGAAATAAATAAAATGTTATCTACAGAAATGTATGTGCTAAAGAGGTCAGCAAGAAAATCAAGGATGGAAAGAATGAAAAATGAACATCGTATAAAGGAAATAATGGGAGTGAAAGGGAAGCCGGACATCATAGATATTATAGAGCAGAAAAGACTACAATGGTATGGCCACGTCAAAAGGATGCCAGAGGAGAGAATACCAAAATTAATTATGGATTGGATACCATGGGAGAGAAGGAAAAGAGGACGTCCAAGAAAAACGTGGGTGGAAGGAGTACAAGCAGATATGACAACAAGAAATTTAGAACCAGATCAATGGAGAAACAGAGAGCAATGGCGTTTGGTTCCCGGAAGACGGCGACAGCTGTTAAAAAACCGGACAGATAGACAGATAGATAGAAGTTTAGTTTATCCAGTACAAATACCAGCGATGATTTTTAACTTTGTTCATAACCTGAATTTTTATATAATTTATGTTATCAAAACCAATACCCTGCACACTCACGTGCACAATACAACATTCCACATATTTCCGTAGTCGACCGCGATCATCAGGGAATCACATCATCCTTTAAATCCTGATGAATTTTGATTCAATTTGTAGAGCTAGCATAACAAATACCACAACGAATCGCAGAATTGTGAAAATGTGTAAGCATAAAACACAGAGCAGTATGGGATGCAAAGTATTAACACGAAATGTGTCTCATTTTGCAGCCTTGTTAAGATATATGGCTGTTAAAACACATATATTATATATATATATATATATATATATTTATTTATTTATTGTAACAAGGCTGCGATTTATTATAGCAGTGTTATTTTCACAACACAAACTGTATCATAATCGATCAGTTTTAAAGATTCGTGTGATTGCCTGATAATTGCGGTCGACTGCCGAAACAAATAGTACTGGATCAATATTATGTACGTATATGTACTCGCTTGTGTAAATTGTTGGTTTTTATAGAATAAACTTGTGATGAATTTGGTTTTTATAATTTTCGCCTTCCTATCTGTGTATCTAGTTGCACGTCATATTGGACGTGTAACTAGATACACAAAAAAAACCATACTCTACACCGGTCACTACGCAGGGATATTATTTGCAGAAAAGCTGCAAAAATGTGAAGATAGGTTTATGTGAAATCCCATTCAATTATACGCCTGCAGGTTATGCCGTTATTGAGTTAGACTTGCCCGCAGGCAGACTACGCAGTGGACGTCGAGTTCAACCAATTACCGGTAACAGCAGGTGGCAATTACTATGACTTAATGCAACCCGGTAGATTGCCTGTCATCTTGTTCATTTCCACCGGTACTTTGCTCTCACAGATCCATTGGTGTTTTCTCTTCACCTGTGTGGCCACAAGAGAAGTGACTGAAGGGTCTACTGCACGAACTGAGCCCTCATTGGTGAGAACAACCACACCTGTCCGTTCACTTATTTAACTTCTTTAGCATTTACACGGTTTATATGGAACATTCTGGCGTCAATATCGCAGGCGGTATAACATGAACTGGGAAGACTATTTTTGTATGGTAAATTGGAAAGTAATTGGAAGGATGTAATAGTGGCCAACGTAGGTGAAGAAGAAATGAAAAAGAAAACACAAAGGACCTGAGTCCAAATACCCGATAACCCTGCCTAGATTCGCAATAGGCATTAAACTAATCTGCTCAGTAATTTGTAGATATAAAATATAACATCAAAGACAGCAGTATATAAATAATACAATATTGCTGGATGTGACGCCGTGTAGTAGGCTACATAGATACCAACGTTTTGGTGAAACCGGACAGTCTAAAATATAAGGTCCAAGTTCAAACTAGTAAATAAACTATAACTTTTTGTTTTTATTTAATCTAATTTACTTTCATTAATAATTATTTGTTACTTTGTAGTAATTTCTCATAAATGTTTCGGCATACAGAGAGGTCACTTTCAGGGAGAAAAGTACTACAAAGAAATACATGAAATGTAAAGGTAAATCAATCCCATTACAGGCCTGGAGAGACCCTAAGGGTTCCAGGAGGTATGGGCTCCCAGATTTCAAAATAATCGGCACATGAAGGTGGTAAGATTGTCAGCCTTGCGCACCGGTCGCCTTTACCCCCAGGAAATATTCCTGGTACTCATTTCTGTTAGAGGCTGTGTCAACCCTAGGGACAGAGTGCGGTCGGAAGGATTATGTCAATGAAAAACTGCAAAGACGCCATCGGGAATCGAATCCGCGACCTTCCGGCTTGTAACGCAGTACCTCAACCGACCGCACCACCGCGTGTCCCCCCAAAGAAATACATTTTTATGTAAAATATCCTTGTTGATGTGCGTAAATCAAACGCAATTCGAATTACAGTACCAATTAAGGTAAAAGATGAAGTTCACCATAGAACAGACTACGAAGGCTCAGAGGGGAGTAGAGGTAAACCTCTGCTCCTCCTTTAACCTCGGCGCTATATGTGGATGGGTGGTCAACTCCAGGTCCCAGCCGCTTTACCCCCGGGAATGACTCGTTACGTATTGTAAAGGAGGCTTGGTGGACCCCAGGGCCGGTTTGGACGGGTGCGGAAACCTCGCCCCCCACTGGGGTTAGATCTCCGGACCGATCAGCCCGTAGCGAGGCGCTATAAAGTTACAGGACACAGCGTTAAGTATATGGACTCTGTAGACCGAAACCAGTAGGGAGAAAACACTACGACTTGCTGAATATTTATTTATAAATGAAGTTTATGTGCAATTGGTTGGAATAAAATATACTGAGCTTATATTAATATACGTACAATTTAAATTAGAAAGTCTTACGTTAGAAAGAATGAAGTAACGTACAGGGCAAATGGACAAAAACTGCCACCATATTTTAAAACCCAACAAAAAACACTCATTAATATACAGGGAGTGATACAGATCACAAAAACCCACTTCATATCAGGTGCCAACTCCTACATGTTTCGGCAACATGGTGCTATCATCTGCTACATATAACGGCACCTGATACAAAGTGTGTCTTGTGATCTGTTTAACTGTATTTTGATTAATACAAATTGTAGGTTTAGAGAAAATGTGGAACGTAAGAAAATGCGCGATATGAATGACATAAAATCCTACGACTTTTGTGTTGGGTCGGCCGAAATGCTATTTATCGACTGAAGCTTTAATGACAACATATAAGGGAAAAAAATGATTCCATGGAGAACAGTGTATGGTTAGAAGTCACTGTTCTCTCAGACAAGCAATTCGTCGAAATGTATTAAAACCGAAGTTTTGTTATCGTGTTTTTAAGACCTCACATTGTGAAGCAAACAAGCCCAGTCCACTTCTTCCCATTCTATTACGTGCAGAACCTTTTAATATCATCCTCGTGCCTGTACTTATTTTGTAATGCAATAACTGTCCTTCAGTTCTTTCCTCCTTCTTCTATGTATGTATGTATGTATGTATGTATGTAGGAGTATGTATGTATGTATGTATGCCTGTATGTATGTATGTATGTATATATGTATGTATGTATGTAGGAGTATGTATGTATGTATGCATGTATGTATGTATATATGTATGTATGTATGTATGTAGGAGTATGTATGTATGTATGTATGTAGGAGTATGTATGTATGTATGCATGTATGTATGTATGTATGTATGTATATATGTATGTATGTATGTATGTAGGAGTATGTATGTATGTATGTATGTATGTATGTATGTATGTATGTATATATGTATGTATGTATGTATGTAGGAGTATGTATGTATGTATGCATGTATGTATGTATGTATGTATGTATGCATGTATGTATGTATGTATGTATGTAGGAGTATGTATGTATGTATGCATGTATGTATGTATGTATGTATGTATGTATGCATGTATGTATGTATGTATGTATGTAGGAGTATGTATGTATGTATGCATACATGTATGCATGCATGTATGTATGTATGTATGTATGTATGCATGTATGTATGTATGTATGTATGCATGTATGTATGTATGTATGTATGTATGTATGTATGTAGGAGTATGTATGTATGTATGCATGTATGTATGTATGTAGGAGTATGTATGTATGCATGTATGTATGTATGTATGTATGTATGCATACATGTATGCATGCATGTATGCATGTAAGTATGTATGTATGTATGTATGTATGCATGTATGTATGTATGTATGTATGTATGTATGTATGTAGGAGTATGTATGTATGTATGCATACATGTATGCATGCATGTATGTATGTATGTCGGTTTCCAAACGCTGTTCTACGCTGTCTGACACCTAGACTGCACCAATTCCTATCTTCCCATTGGCCTTCATTTAAGTTTCTTTTGTTCACGGCCTTCCTCATACTTTCCATCCAGTTTTTCTTCGGTCTTCCTCGTTCTCTCTTTTATTTCGTCATCCACTTCAATGCTCTTGGGTAATCTTCCTTCTGCCGTTCTTTGGAAATGGCCGTACCATGTAGGTTGGTTCTGTTCAATTTCCTTTATAATTGGTTCCTCTAATCCAGTTCCTTGTCTTATAGTTACATTTCTAATTCTTTCTTTTCTTGATATTCTAGAGTATCTCCTCAGTGCATCCATCTCTGTAGCTTCGACCAGTCTTTTATTATTTTCTGTGAGTCTCCATGTTTCGGAACCATACAATAAACTGCTTTTAATCACTGTATTATAAATGTTCAATTTTCTCTCCTTTCTTATGTCTTTACTCCACAGTACCCCGTTTAAACATGCTATATATTTTCCAGTTCTTCTACAGGGTATAATAAATTTATTCTTAGGATTAAGGCCTTCCAGATTGGGAAACCGTGTCGTCTGTTATAATTTTACCGTCACTCCAACGCAATACGCTAAAACATCTTTTTTACCTGCCACCAAATTAAGTGGTATAACATCTCAGAATCCTAGGCCTTCAGAGGATCAGTTCTGATATATTTTTTTTCTGATTACATTTTCAGAAAGAGATTTCGGTCAACATTATGGCAGTTCAGATTTTTATTTCGATCGTGAGACTGCACGGTCTCACTGAACGTTACTGCGGGTTTGTCATCCCCTCGTAGCAAGCCACGAGACAGTTCGTCAATTCTGTGCTTTCAGACCGACTGCATTTGCATTAATATGAATATCGCGCACTTATACAAATACGCATGTATTACACATTCCGCACTCTGGATTCATTCTGCCAGCTAACAACTGAAGGCGACAGACGTCACGCTGATTATTTGGTATGTGATTATGAAATAAAATAAATCGTACGTTTATTTGCACGTTCAGTTCGTTTGAATACGAGGAACATCCATTTAAACAACCGACCGAACAACTAAAGAATAAAATAAATGGCAGAATCAGAAAATGACTGGCTAACAAACAAACAAACAAACTATCCAACTAAGAGTCATTAATGACAAAACAAAGGTTCTCGACTAATCAGGAAATATGAAAAATTTTTGGTAAACTGAAAGTTAATCTTCATATGTACAACAGTCCACGACTTGTAACCCAGACCCATACCGTTCAAAGCCTATCACACGGTCTACGATCCAATTTACTATTAAATGCCCATTCATTGTTGCTTCTCACCGTAGTCTGTCTCATTCAGTTTCTTTAACAGAAACTCCAAACGCGATTATCTTCCAGCTATGGTCGCCACATGGCCCTCTTTCATCTTCCTTATTTTGATCAACTTAAAAACACTTGGTGGGCTAACTGGCCCCAAGGGGCACAAGTTGAGAGCAGTCCTCTAATTTGTATTCTGTAGAAGGAAAAAAATTCTTGATGTGTTACGTTGTGTGATTCGTCAAGTTGACAGAAAGCCATAAAATAATCCAATGATTAAGAGCGACCGCCACAAAATAAACACCAAATACATTTCGGTGTACAACATATGGAATGCGTGACAAAATTTGGTTCACAGTTGAGAATTCCACTTCGTGTTTCTCGCTCTACCACTGAATTTTCACACAACTCATATCTCACTATAATGGCTTTGGCATTTGAAGGTCACTACTGAAGTATTGGTGACGTCCGGATGGAGACACGTGGTCCAATACACACTGAACTTCAGGCTTCGAGCAATACATAACCCCCTGTCACCCATTCTCTAACTACGGTCTCAGGTTTCTCCACGCCAAATATCACAACTTTCTTTCGCTCCTGCTGGTACGATTTCTAATTGTTGACAGCACCAATCTAGAGTTAAACGGAAGCGAACACATTTTTCATTAGTAAATTATTCGACTCTCTAAACGGGTTACCATTGGTACAACGTGTTTTAACATCCAGATTCCTTTCATATTTTTCATATAATTCGCAAAATAAACAAAGATGATTTCCGTAAACGGTATTTAGCGAATATTAATTGTAATGGAGACTCAGCGTTTTCAGTGCGACAAAAAATTAAATTTTAAGTTCATATGAAATGAGTTAGCCTTCAGTACCTTAACCCTTTAACCGCCGAATAAAATCCCATCTGCCATTTGCTGGCATTATTAGAAGCTCACCATATTCTCCACATTAGCAGAATAAGGGTTAACAAAGATTTTAACATTTTCATATCTGTGTCAGTGAATGAGGTGTGTACTGTATTGTAGGCCTGGCTTCGCGTGGTTTTAATGCGCTCTATTGTAGGCCACGAGAACACCAGGTGTGTAAACTTATTGACTTAATTTATTGGTATAGGTAAGACGTAACGTTTCAGATATGAGACAAAATTATACATGTTCAACTAGAGAGATTAAAGGAGCCAAGCTCGTTTAAGAACACCTTTCAAATTAGCCAGGAATGAGCTTGAATTGATCTGACGAACAATTTGAGTGTAAAAACAAGTTGTTATTTATATATTCTATTTGGTTAGGTTCAGAGTACAAATTGGTGTAAATACATTTTAAAGCGCCCTTTAGCTAGTATCAAAATACAGTTTGTTCTTAGGAACGTCCTTTGTGTAAGGCTGGGTTCATGGTGACACTTTAAGAGCTGCCAAGTCTCTTTCTTGAGGAGAATTTGTATTGTCCTTGTTTGTGCTTAATGATGAACTCTGTGAAGGATATAACACAGGCTACATCACCCAGCAGTTTTCTTAATTTAAGAGGACCGGAGAACAATTTGAAGAAAGAAGTTTTTTTTTAATTTAAAAATGTTTGAGTTTTTCTTAGGATGGGGGTTAGGAATATATGCAGAGTATTAGGTTTTGGTCAGTTCGGCCTCGAACTTCGGGTTATCTCAGATTAGACTGATCCTTGAGAGCGAGGATGGAAGTTGTGTGATTGGAGTGGGAGGTCTATAGCGGCCGGCACCCCATATCAAAGGGAACTTGAGGTATTGGAGTGGGAGGTCTATAGCGGCCGGCACCCCATATCAAAGGGAAC
>Ga0136643_10006297_pt1 | contig 16966 bp, 18 predicted proteins | sample TergutLab28metaG_FD_96883 | JGI IMG/M metagenome (GOLD analysis project Ga0136643, IMG submission 96883) | Labiotermes labralis P1 segment gut microbial communities from Petit-Saut dam, French Guiana - Lab288 P1 (version 3) (version 3) | ecosystem: Host-associated > Arthropoda: Insects >... | reverse complement strand
GGCACATTTTTATGGATAAGCGCCAGTGAGCAAATTGTAGTAGACTGGGGTATTGTAGAAGAAAACAATATCCCTGAAAGAGCACTTGAAATGATCAGGGACACAATCGAGTAAAATCATGGGCATGGAGAATCCCTCAAGAAAAAAATTCTTGAGGGATTTTTACATTAAATTGGACTTTTACCAGTAATGTCACCAAATTCGACATTATTTTGCCTTTCGGAAAAAATTGAATGTATATAAAATTATTATGTAAACAAATGGAGACAAAAATAGATTTGCCAGTCCAAGCACTTTTATGCTAATAGCTTGGGTAACATGACGAGAAAGGACACGGCTGATTGCCGTACCTAGTCTGTAATTATTGCAGTAGGAGGGCTTGCTTAACATGGATATTAAAATTTTGGTTGTTGAGGACAATGAACACATCGGAAATTCAGTAAAAACATATTTATCAGAAGCAGGCTATTTGGTTGATATTTGCATGGATGGAGATACGGCTCTAGAAATGTTTTATGATAATCAGTACCATCTGGTTGTCCTTGATATTATGCTCCCTGGCATGGATGGACAAGGCTTGCTAAAAGAGTTTCGGAAACTAAATAACACACCTGTTCTCATGATGACTGCCCTCTCTGATGAAGAGAATCAAATCAAAGCCTTCTCAAATGAAGCAGACGATTATGTTACAAAGCCATTTAATATACAGGTCATGATGAAGCGTGTAGAGGCGCTTTTACGGCGTAGCGGTGTCTTGAGTAAGGAGATTTCGTATGGAGGGTTAGTGCTATACCCAGAGGCGCTTCAAGCAGAATTTGAAGGCAAACCCATCATCTTAACGCGCAAAGAATTTGAAATCCTGATGTTATTGGTAGAAAACAGAGGAAAAGTAATATCTCCGACTAGAATCCTCTCTAAAGTATGGGGCTATGACTTTGACTGCGACGAGAGCACCGTGTGGACACATATGAAAAATTTAAGATCAAAGCTTCCAGTACAAATCATCAAGACTGTCCGGGGAGCTGGGTATCGAGTAGAGGCCTTGGTATGAGGTCATGTAGGGCTGATTATTTTGAGATTTGTTATGTACAGAGAAAGGCGGTATCAGTAAATGGTATTAGCAGAGTATAAGGAAATTAGAATGGATGCAGCCAGCAATAGGTTGGGTATGCCAGAAGAGCGAGTAGCGAGAATCGCAAAAAGCTTTCTATCTGGAGAGATATTAGATCTACTAAAAACGGCATTGAAGGAAGAAAGCCAAGAAGGATGTAGATTGCACTTACATACAATAAGGGGCGCTGCTGCAAATGTAGGACTTGTGGGGCTTTTTAAATTTGCATCCGAACATGAAGAAAACATAAAAAACGGCCAGTCCTTTACACACGAAAATTTTAAAATGTTAGAAACAATATGGGCAGAGACGGCATCTAAATTTTAAGCACGAGGGAGAAACTCGGTATGAAACGCAGTAAAAAAAGCGAAGTTTTTATAATCTTGTCATTTGTTGTTCTTATTGCTATCTCAATATCTACAATGATCCAATTGTCAAACAATATATCAGAAAGAAGCGACATTATAGTTGATGAACTAAGAGAGCGTATAAGGCTGCATGGGGATATTGTTTCTGGCTTTTTTTCGCGCGAAATAGTGGACGAGATTCAAACAGAACAAGACTTGGAAACACAAAGATATAGAGAATTAGAAGTAAGACTGCAAAACTATGCAATTGAAAACGCGATAACATATTTATATTTCGCACGACAAATTGAAAGAGGCGGCGTGCAATACATACAATATGTGTGGGACACCGATCAATCAGAGAGGAGGTTCACGCTCAATGAATTGTTTTGCTTGGAGGACAAGCCAAATATCCAAAGAGCATTTCAAGGTGAATATGTATTTACCGATCTAGGTGTGTATGCAGAAGGCTGGGAAGGGCTGATCAGCACATATCGGCCTGTTTACGGAGAAGATGGCACCTTAATTGGTGTACTTATCATAGATATTTCAGATAGACGTATCATGGAGGCCAGCGCAAGTGTACAAAATGCACTGCGCTCCAATATATTGGGGATTTCAGCAATCATGGTCATTAGCGCTATTATCATTATCACATATAAAAAGAAAATAAAAGAAGTAGAAGAGGCAAACGCTGCAAAGACACATTTCCTTTCAAAAATGAGTCATGAGCTTAGGACTCCTTTAACAGCTGTGATCGGGATGTTAAACATGATTGATAAGTCGAACGACTTAGAAAAGATCAAGAGCTATTATGTTGTAAAAATGAAAATAGCATCACAAAACTTACTCCAAAACATTAATGACATCTTAGATATATCTAAAATAGAAGAAGGAAAAATGAGCATTTTAAAATATCGGTTCAACATAGAAGATATGTTCCGTTCCGTTTTTGATGTGATGGAGATGGCTGCGAGTGAAAAGAAAATAGATATTCATATTAATATGCAAGCAAATATGCCAAAATATTTTAAGGGTGACACAAAAAGGTTAATGCAAGTCTATATGAATTTGCTATCAAATGCTATTAAATTTACAAACGAGAATGGCGCAATTTATGTATATGTGAGGTATAAGGATTTAGAGAATGGAAGTGTTGAAATTACATCTGAAGTTTCAGATAATGGAATTGGCATACCCTCAAATAAGATGTCAAGCTTATTTCAAAACTTTTCACAGGTGGATAATGGCCTGTCAAGAAAATATACCGGAAGCGGAATCGGGCTTGTAATTGTAAAAAGCATAGTGGAGCTAATGAGCGGGACAATAAGTGTACAGAGTGAAGAGGGAAAGGGAACTACATTTTCATTCAATTTTGTTTTAGAGAAAAGCGCCGATCAGGAAGAGTCCGAAATTGGAACGGATATATTTAATGTATTAGTTATAGATGACGCAGAAGAAACCTGCAACTATATAAGCGACCTATTCCAAGCAAAAAACATCAAACACAAAGTAGCCCTTTCAGGGGAAGCGGGAATCACGCTGGTTGAAGAAGAGAAAGAAATGGGCAGTGAGTTTAATGTGATACTGGTAGACTATATAATGCCGGGTATGAACGGAATAGAAACCGTAAACGAACTTAACAAGCATGTGAGCAAAGATGTGTTGATCATGATGATTTCTTCTATCGATTGGAGTAACATAGAAGAAGAGGCAAAAGCGGTAGGCATTACAAAGTTTTTACAAAAACCACTGCTGCCGTCAGATATTGTAAATGCCATGAGTGAAGTAGCAGTAAAGAAACTTTGCAGATATAAAAAAGTAGAAGAAGAAATTTATGATTTTTCTGGGAAAACGATTTTGCTCATTGAAGACAATGCGACAAATAGAGAGGTTGCGCAGTTCATATTAGAAGATACAGGCGTGGTTTGCGATGAGGCGGAAGACGGAGTAATAGGTGTAAACGCATACAAAGAAAATCCAGAAAAATACGACTTAATCTTGATGGATATACAAATGCCAAATATGGATGGCTTTGAGGCCACAAAACGAATCAGAGATAGCAAGACTCCAAATGCAAAGAGCATACCGATTATTGCCATGACTGCAAATGTTTTTATGGATCAAATTGCAGAGGCATTGGACGCCGGAATGAATGGACACATTGGGAAGCCAATCGATTCATACGAAATGAAGGGAATAATTTCTAAGTTCTTATAGTGGAGAATAAAGGAACGCAAACAAAAGATTATGCGTAGTAAATGATAACAAACAACCCAATAATAAGGGAGGTTTATATGAAGGCAACAGTATTAGTAGTGGATGACGACATGACAGTACATGAGGTTTTAAGAGAGGTTTTATCGCAGGATTATGAGATAATTGAAGCATACAATGGAAAAGAAGCAATCGAAAAATATGAAAAACATCAAAAAGAAATCTCCCTTATTCTATTGGATATGGCAATGCCGGGCAAAACTGGAATAGAAGTGTTAGAAGAGCTTAAAGTGATTGGATCAAACGACATTCCGGTAGTTGTCTTAACAGCCAACACAGGACACGATATAGAATGTACAAGTATAGAAGCAGGTGCCATTGATTATATTAGAAAACCTATTAATGCGAAGGTTGTGAAAGTAAGAATTGCGGCACATATCGCTTCGAGGCAAAAGACAAACCATTTAAAGGGCGTTTTAGAAGACAGAATACAGCGAATAGAAAGAGACGCATATGAAAGAGAACTTAATTGGGAGCCTTAGAAGACAAAGAGAGACTTCATAACAGCATTTTTGCAGAGAGTCGCTTGCAAAAAGGAGGAACTCATATGAAAACCACACTACTAGTAGTGGATGACGACATGACAGTACATGAGGTTTTAAGAGAGGTTTTATCGCAAGAATACGAGATAATAGATGCATATAACGGGAAAGAGGCCTTGGTAAAATATGCAAACCACCAAAAGGAAATTTCGCTTATTCTATTAGACATGGAAATGCCGGATAAGACTGGGATAGAAGTGTTAGAGGAGTTTAAAATGATTGGGCTGGAGAGTATCCCCGTAGTTGTCCTAACAGCGAACACGGAATGCGATATAGAATATATGAGTATAGAAGCAGGCGCCATTGACTATATTAGAAAACCAATTAATGCAAAAGTTGTGAAAGTAAGAATTGCAGCACACATCGCTTTGAGGCAAAACATTTCTGACCTAGAAGAGCAGAGAGAAGCACAGCGGTATTTCTTTGCGGCGGCATCCCATGAGCTGAAAACGCCAAATGCAGCAATTACAACGCTCTTGCAAGGGATGCTTGATAATGTCGGTGTGTATCAAGATCATCCAAAATATCTTTGGGAATGCCTAAAAATGATGGGAGAGCAAAACAAAATCATTTCAGAGATATTGGAAGTTGTCAATTTGTCTGATCGAAAGATCATGCCTGTTTTTGAAACAGTACTCTTGCGCGAGGTTGTAGAGGCTATGTTGCCACGTTACCGAAGTTTAGCGGAAAGAAATGATCTCAACATTGATGTGCAGATACCAAAGGAAATATCTTGTGTTGCAGACTATGCTTTGCTAAGCCGCGCTTTATCGAATATTGCGATAAATGCCATACAAAATACACCAGAACAGGGGCTAATTAAAATCTGGACTGAGGCGCAAGGCACATTTATTCGTTTATGTATTCAAAATAGCGGCGCACAGATCAGTGAAGACATACTTCCAAGGCTGTTTGACCCTTTTTTCCGTGCAGACAGAGCACGAACAGCAAGCAATGGCCAAAGTGGCCTTGGTTTGACAATTGTTTCAATGGCACTTTCCAGTATGGAGGTTACATTTGCCATAGAGAACGTGCCGGAGGGTGTACGGTTTTGGGTAGAGTTGCCTCGGTAGAAAAAACTGTGTAAGAAAATCTTTATCCATCATATAAAAAGGCTATCCCTAAATGAGCGCTAGGCGCTTTGCGATGGGATAGTCTTTTTATGTGTCCACTTTCATTAGGCAGACCTGAGCGATAGAAGCACATCTTCCAAAAAGTTCAGGTAAACTCCAACTACACTTCAAGTAGGCTACAGCTAGAGCTGTTATCATGATCTCAACAAAAACTTCCAAGCACAACCACCCAACCGCCAAAAGTTTTTGAACCCAGAAAGAGAAAGGAGAGCTACCTACAAAACCACAGCCCTGCCTCACACTAAAGCAAAGTAATTTTCAAGGAAAGGAGCAACAAAAAACTTCAGGTAAACTCCAACTGCACTTCAAGTAAGCTACAGCTAGGACTGGTATTATGATCTCAACAAGAACTTCCAAGCACAGCCACTCAACCGCCAAAAGTTTTTGAATCCAGAAAGAGAAAGGAGAGCTACCTACAAAACCATAGCCCCGCCGCCCAAGACATTTCTTGTTCCGCCCCCCCCTCTCCCACAAAAAATCAACCCAAAAAAGATACAACAATCTAAAAAATTAACTAACTTAAAAAAGAAAGGATGTACCAACAATGAAAAAACATATGAAGAAATATTTAGCCTTTGGCCTAGTCGCCATCACTCTTGCAGGCACCTTTGTAGCTTGCGGAAACCAAGCCGAACCCCCCGAGCCCACGCCCCCTATTGAGGCCGTTGTAGAACCAGCAGAACAAATTCCTACCCTATCTGAAGATGACGCAATCAAACTCGCAAATAACTACATTGCATCTCAGAACATGAAAGGCAACCTCGTTGAGCGCCTCGGCCTCCGCCGTGAGGAGGGATCCGCTACGAACGCCGTTTGGGAACTCAGATATCAGATGGACGATGGAGTCTTGTACCAAATCTCAATCCACGCCGAGACCGGAGCTATTCAGTCCTTTGAAGCCAACGATGCAAGTGTTGCACTCAAAAATGCGAGGGATGCAGAGCAACAAGCAACTGCTCGTCGTGAAGCAGAACGCGCAGCAACAATACGTCGTGAAAACGAACGCAGAGAAGCAGAGCGCCGCGAGAATGAGCGCAGAGAAGCAGAACGTCGTGAGGCAGCGCGCAGAGCAACAACGAATCCCCCAGCACCGACACCAGCACCGCCGCCTGTAACCAGCACGAGTATCACGCAAGAGGAAGCAGTCCGAATCGCAAATGACTATCTCGCCTCCAATGATATGCGAGGCACCTTTGAAGCCAACCTCGGCACAGCCCGCGGAGCCTGGTACACTGTCTGGCAGTTTAGATATCGCCTCGACGACGGCTCTCAGTGGCACATCAATGTCGATACCACGGGCATCATCAGATGGTTTGAAGCTAATCCGCCAGCCACAGCACCGCCGGCACCCGTAACTAGCACGAACATCACGCAATTTGTCGGCACAATTACAGATTTAGAAGTACATCCCGCAGGTGGAAATCTTCGTCTCCTCATCAACGAAGATGACTCGTACGAAATTGTTGTACACTTTGGTAGTTTTACACAGCTTCATCTTGACACGAACGATCTTTTAACAGGCGACAGAATTAGCGTGTTTACAGACGGCACGTCCAATACAAGTGATCATACTTTGCATGTACAAGCTCGGGAGATCCGTTGGACAGCCACAAAGCATTCATAGGCCATAGGCACTGAAGCTTGACACATTGCCTGGCAGTTTAGATATCAGTCTTGATGGCGACTCTCAATAGCACATCAGTATTGACACTGCGAATGACATCATTCATGATCTGGTGCTCTGCCCCAAAATCTAAGTCTTGGGGCAGAGCACTACGAGGTGACAGCAAGAAATCAAACAAATATCCATAGATAGGAGGGGTTCTGCAGTGAATAGCCTATTCTTGCCCGAATGTGTAGGCGGTTCAGGTTGAAATTGTAAAATAAACGAGCTAATATCTCGCGAAAGCCAATAATGTCACTAAATTCGACATTTATATGCATTTCAGAAAAATTTGATTACGTGTAAAATTAAATTCCAAACAGATGAGGATAAACACACATTTATTAATCATGTTTGAAAATATCAAAAATCAAAGGAGAGAACTATCTATGAAAAAAATTATTATTTTCCTATTTGTCATCGCCCTAGCCATATCCCTCATTGCCTGTTCTAATCAAAATGAAGAACCTGTAGTTAGTGATAACTACAACAATGAGATGTCAGATGAAGCTGATGTGTTTCCAGCAATAGCAGATGCAACTTTATACCGTGGTGAAGTAGAGTATGTTTCCATAACCGATGGATTAAACACACTTGTGCTCAGACAAGTTCCCGGTACCGACTTCGGGGCAGACAGCCTTACGGTTCTAATTGATGCAGAAACACGTTCTGACTTTTCCATAGCGGATGTGCATCTTGGCGATCATATCGCTGTCTATTACAATGCTGCCTATTCTAATCCTGATGGATTGACATCTATGGAAGTAACCGCTATTGTTCTACGCCTATTGCCTCCCGCCTCTGCCAGTGTATTTGTCGGTACAATTACAGATTTAGAAGTGTATCCTACAGGAGGAAATCTTCGCCTCTTCATAGACGAAGATGAATCGTACGAGATTGTTGTAACCTTTGGCAATTTTACACAGCTTTACCTTGACATAAACGACCTCTCGGTGGGTGATGGAATTGTCGTGTTTACAGACGGTGCGTCCAATACGAGTGATTATACCTTGCATGTGCAAGCACTTGAGATCCGTCTTGTATAGCCGCAATTCTTTTAAATACAGAAATACGAAAATTATTTGAAGGAGGATTATAAAATGCGAAAATTCACAAAGAGAGCAATCACAGTTTTATTAGCAATTATTATGGTTATTGGGATCGTATCGCCAGCAACGGCAAGCGGATATGGACCTCACCCTTTCACAGATGTTCAAGGTGGCAGATGGTATTCAGCGGCAGTACAATATGTGTGGGAAACCGGAGTCATGCAAGGAGTCGGTCAAAATCAATTTGCGCCAAATCGCACTTTGACACGTGCAGAAGTTGCAGCAATTTACTTTAGATTGGTGCACGGGCGCGATGCGGACGCCACAGACAATAGAAACAATCCGTTCAATGATGTTAGTGCTACCGCATGGTATGCACCCTACGTTACATGGCTCGTTAATAGTGGTCTTGGTTCTGGAGTTACGGCAAATCAATTTGAGCCGAATCGACCATCAACACGTCAAGAGTTTGCAGTAGTGCTGTACAATTATGCGATGAGTACGCTGGAGAGGACAGATACAGGTCAACAAAGTCCACAGTGGGATCAGTTCACAGATAAAGGTCAACTCGCAAGCGGTTCATATGCTGCATTACGTTGGTTGAATTTTAATGGAATTATCACAGGCCGCACACCAACAACGATAAGTCCAAACGGCAGTTTGACCAGAGCAGAAGCAGCTACAATGTTTGCGAGGCTTTATCTGAACGTTTGACCGGCAGTAACAATTTTGAGTGTTGCAAATACGCGCAGGCACGCACAATTATATACGCTGGACATAGTGTCTATTGGCAGAAACGTGGATAGATACAACACAACAAGTCACTAAGTAATATGAAATCATCAGAGGACGCCTGCTTGATTTCTATTTGCTTCCACAACTAGACACACATAGCTCCGTTGTCAAAAAGGCAGACAACGGACTATGTGTGTTTCAGAGCATATGTGACAGAATATATTAAGATGGCTCAGCGCTCCGATCATCGAGGATTTTTTCTGTGGAGGATTTTAATTTTGTTTTGGGATATAACAACTTCTATTTTAGAGCTATTTACAGGTGTCGGTGTATTTTTATTAGCTATTGCGATGCTCTCAAAAATATTCAGAAGACCATCTGATAGACTGAATAGGTTTTTCAAAAAAACGGGAAAGAATCGTTTTGCGAATGTAGGTTTAGGTATAGTCGCAGTAAGAATTGCACAGTCCTCTACCCTTACAGCTGCTATTGTAATAAGTTTAGTTAGCGGTGGCATATTAAGCCTCGTTCAAGCGACCAGCTTAATTATGGGAATAAATATAGGTGGCAGTTTGACATCGCTTCTATTGGTGTTTTCGGCATTTAGAATCAGATACTTCATCATGTTTCTTATTTTTGTTGGAGCGGTGATGCGACTTGCAACAAAAAAAGAAAAATGGATCAGGGTAGCAAATGTATTTATAACATTCGGACTTTTATTTGTCGGCGTGGGCATGATGAGTTCGGCATTAAGTGGCAACGAAATTATTGTCGGCTTTTTTGAGAGCGTATTTGGTAGAATTACTTTCCCGTTATGGTTATTTCTAATCGGGACGATATTCTCAATTTTGATACAATCTTCATCTGCCGCAATTGGGATCAGTGTAGCTATGGTTGCAAGCGGATTGTTGCAGTTTGAATCAGCTATTTTCATTGTGATCGGTGTAAATTTGGGAACAAGCTTTACCGCTATCATTGCATCTTTGCCAGGCAACCACGCCGCAAAGCGCGTGGGGCTGTTCCATGTCGTATTTAACTTGCTGGGCTCGATTTTATTCTTATCAATCGTTTGGCCATTGCAAGATGTTCTTATTCCTTGGTATCAAGGCTTGATAGCTAATCCAGTCGTACAAATGTCTGTGTTTCATGTTGTGTTTAATACAATTACCATGCTTGTTTTGATTTGGTTCATTGTACCGCTTAGCAAACTTGTATGTTGGATTATAAAAGAAAAACAAGAGGATATGCTTCAAGATGAAGCCACAGGCACACAAGTTGTACATGAACGGGAAATACTTTAATAAGTATACTACCTCTGTGTATATGCCATCAACTTTTTCTTATGCTTTGCGTATTCAGGGCGTGATGATATAAATGGATGCCCCGAAAGTTAGGTATAAGTGGTTATATTTTGAATATAAACTAGACGCAATTTAGAATCCAGATGGTCGTTTTCCATATATCAGGCACAATTTAAGCGTATTTAAGCTTAAATCTGTCACATTTTCTGCGATGTATTGTTTGCCGCATAACTCAGTAAGCGTAGCAGAAAGAGGTTAAAAAATGGAACAGCGCCTTCGTTACATCATTGCTGAGCTAGAAAAAAATATCCAAGAACAACAGGCCGCCTGCGAAATAAATCGCCGCTACGGCCACGATACTTCGGCGTCCCTGAAACGAATCGAAGTACTCCAAGACGCAATAAAAGTGTTCAACCGTATGATCACTGATTTTGCCACCTTTTCCCAAAAGGATTCGAATCAATAGCCGGTCATATCCGTGCTGTTATTCACACAGAAACTGAGCCCATAAAAGACAGCGAACTGGCCCGCCCCTATATCCTATCAACTGCTTATGCGGAATTTTGTTTATCAAAAAAGCTGCGCTCTTGATGATAGGTCCGGGGGCGGGTCTATCTATGCTTAGCATGATGGCAAATATACGCGGGGCGGTATAACCGCCCCGGCTGAGGATGGACGAAAAAAAGCCGATAAGCGCTCCGGCAAACAACAAACTTAAAGCAGAGAAGAAAGGGAAAATTCAGCATATGAAAACATACTATCTGATCTCACTATGCGGTGGCTTATTCAATGCCGCCTATATAGTCCAAGCAACAGACTACGATGATATGGTAGAGAAAAGTCTGGCATATTTCAAAGAAATATACTCTCCCTTTGATTCATGTATGTTCGGCGGCTCTGTATATTTCCTTAATGACGACAGCACATGGATCATGGATGAGGAAGCCGACCACCATCCAGATAAATTCGAAATCATTGTTTTCGAGCAAAAAGATATTGCAGAAATTGACCCAATAGAACCATTCTGTGCCAAATCTGCATGACCAAAATGGAGGAGGGTAAACTATGTCACAACTAAGTATCGGAAAAATCCGTGAATTGACCGCCAAGCTTGACCAATGGCGGCACGAGTATTACAACCTAAACGCGCCAACAGTGACAGATGCGGTATATGACCGCCATTTTGATGAGCTGGAGCAGTTGGAGCGTGAAACGGGAATCTGCATGAGCAATTCCCCCACACAAACTGTTGGCTACGCCGTAGTTGACGGTTTGGAGAAAACAGCCCACACCACGCCGCTACTGTCTTTGGATAAAACCAAGGATATGGGCGGCCTAATGCGTTTTATCGGCTCCCATCAAGTGTTGCTCATGCACAAACTGGATGGTCTGACATTAAAACTGGAATATGAAAACGGCGAGCTCATCCGCGCATCCACCCGCGGCAGTGGTGATGAAGGCGAAGTTGTTACCCACAATGCCCGCGCCATTGATGGCATCCCGGCGCAGATCCCATATCGTGAGCACTTGGTAGTTGTCGGAGAAGTATATATCCCCAAGCCTGTATTTGAGCGCCTACAAGATACCCTGCGCGACAGCTCCGGCAACCCGTATAAAAACGCACGTAACATGGCTGCGGGCTCAGTCCGTTGTTATGACGCCGGCGCTTGTGCGGGACGCGGGTTAGTGTTCTCGCCCTTTGGTGTACTCAAAGGGTTTGGCGAGGTCGCATACAAATCCTTAAAACTGACAGCTTTGAAGCAGTTGGGATTTTCCGTTTGTGCATTCCTCATACTCATACCAAACCCAACCGAACAACAGGTTATCAACTGTCTTTCAGAACTGCGGGTATCGGCAGAGGGCAATGGGCTCCCAATAGACGGCATTGTTACCACTTATAACGACATCGCATATTCTCGATCATGCGGCAGAACAGGCCACCACTACAAGGACGGCATAGCTTTCAAGTTTGAGGATGACCTACATGAAACGACTCTCCGAGGCATTGAATGGACGCCATCGCGCTTTGGAGAATTATTCCCCGTTGCTCTGTTTGATCCTGTGGAGATAGACGGTTGCGAGGTCGCTCGGGCCAGCCTACACAACCTTACATTCATAACAGACTTGGAGCTTATGCCGGGGTGCAGGATTCTTGTCAGCAAGCGCAACATGATCATACCCCACGTTGAAGAAAACCTTGACCGTGGCCGCTTCAATGTGATTAACCTGCTTCCGGCTCACTGCCCATCGTGCCGCTCACCGACACGTATCAAGGAAAGCGCCAAAGATAGAACTCGTATTGTCCGCGTGTTGTGCTGCGACAATCAAGGCTGTTCTAGCCAACGGCTACGACGCTTCGTGCATTTCGTAGGCAAGAAGGCTATGGACATTGAAGGCTTATCCGAAGCGACTCTACAGACGTTTATGGACATGGGCTGGCTCAATGATTTCACGGACATCTATAAGCTAGGAGATCATGCGTTTGAAATCACTAGCTTGGAAGGGTTTGGGGTCAAGTCATGGCAGCGGCTACAAGATGCAATCCAACGCAGCCGGAATACGACATTTGAGCGGTACTTGGTTGCAATGGACATCCCAATGATCGGACGCACTGCCAGTCGAGAGTTGGGTTGTTACTTTGATGGCGACTTGGATGCCTTTGAGTCTGCCGTTGCAGATGGTTTTGACTTCACACAATTTGAAGGCTTCGGCGAAACCCTGCGCAACAACATCCACGACTGGTTTAAGTCTGAGGAAAATCTACATTTATGGAAGGAGGTGCAAAAAATGGTTTCTATCAAAAACGGGGGCGCAACTACGGTCCCCGCCAACACAGACAATCCATTTGTCGGTCGTACAATCGTTGTCACCGGCAAATTGGAAAACTTCACACGGGGATCCATCACCGCAAAGATTGAATCCCTAGGTGCCAAGGCTGGCAGTGCGGTATCGAAAAGTACCGATTATTTGGTCTACGGTGACAAGGCCGGGAGCAAGCTGGACAAAGCCCGGTCATTGGGCGTAACTGTTCTGTCTGAACAAGAGTTTTTGAGCATGGCAGAAAGTGCGTAAAAGATCTGACAATAAAAGAAGTCGTTAATGGGGCGCAATAAATGGCGTCCTAATTTTATTTTTAGGAGGAATTTTCTCATGGCAAAAGTAACAATTGCAGGTAACAGCTATGTTATCACATCGACAGTATCAATGGCGGATTTGGAAAAGATCGAAAAGTACCGTCCATCCGCGCTAGAACTCACCGAGCCGGAAACAAATAAAATCTTGTTCAAGGTAGGCATCGGTTCAAGTAGCGTCACCGACCACGGTGTATGCTTTAGCGGCGTGTCTAACGATGATGCGAAGCTGGCAACAGCGACACTGACCATTCCCCATGATGTGGAGAACGCAAAAGAGTATGTTCTTGACGAAGTGGGGCTTGCACTGGCTAACCTCAAGAAAGTTGAGGCAGGGATCGCTGAGGCACTGACCGGAATCTGTGCGGATCTCGACGGCCTCGCAGGGGACATTACGGTTAGCGTGTAGCTGACAGAACAAAAGCGAGGGGGCCGAGATCGGCTCCCTCAATCATTTTAATTTATCGGAAGGAAAAAATATCATGATAAAAGTTACTATGGGCAACAATGTAAAGCGCACCGACGAGATGCTGCCCCCCAATACCACCTTGCGGGAAGCACTGGAAATCGCAGGGATTGACTACACCCGCGGGATGATGAATCTTGATGGATCCCCACTGGCACCCGGCGACTTGGATAAAACCTTCGCCGACTTCGGGATAACCAAACAATGTTTCTTGCTCAATGTCACAAAAGCGGATAATGCCGCATAATAAGACCTAATGGGACAGCCGCTTGACGCTTGCTGTCCCATTATCTTTTCGGGAAGGGGGATAGAGTCATGTTTAACAAAGCTATCATCGGCACTGCTTTGGCATCAGAAGTAGCGGACAGATTGTTTTCTAATATTACTGCCATAAATGCGCCGGATCAATCTTTTCTGTCAACATTACGGATACTTCTACGTGGGCGTCTGCCACAGGATGAATCAGCACAGCTTACTTGCGTTGCTCTGCGCTACTCCGAACAGGAAATCTCTTGCGCAACTACTGCCGACTGCATGAATTGGTTTCTGCCAAGTGCAGCTCACTATCCGCCTTCATCGAGACACAGCATTTCTATCGTACACACCACACAACCAAACGCTGGGACAAAGATGTTGGAGATTATAAAATCCAATACCGGAAAGGGTAAGCGCTATTTAGGCAACTATACCTGCCGTGAAGATTTGAAAGCGTTTTATGCACGCAAGGCAAAGGCTCTATTCTATACGGATGATGCCGGACGGAACACCATCATATTCACTGACAAGCTGGAGATGAAACAGTTTCACGCCCTACAAATTACGATTCCAAGGTATCTATCTGCCTTGTTCCGAGATCATCCCCTGACCGAAAAAGAAACCGAACTGCTTAAAAGTGCGGGGAATAAATCTGCAGTGGAGTTTGAGACGCTGATTGAATCATTCGTCAAGGAGCTTGATTTTCGAGCAGAGATTATCCGCAGCAAATTAGCGGGGTTCGAAACTGTGTTCGAGCGCATGAGGGCTGATGAACTGCGAGATGAAATCAACTCGTATCAAGATAGCTATGAACATCATTTATCCGCGATGCGCGACATGATAAGCAAAATTCAGGAGCGCAAGTATACGCTTGCGGGCCTAGAGTGCGCCATAGGCAAACAGGCCGAGGATTCCGAGCTGATGGAATATTTCATGTGTAACAAAAGCTTGAGCATTATTAAGGCTTCCGGCACTGCCATAGAGTTCATCGTTCACGGCTATGCTGACATTTACGATGAAGATGCTTTCGAGCAATATGTCCGAAATCACGACGGATATATGTACGACCATCTGCATCCATCGGTAACAGAGCCTCAAATGGAGAAACTGTACCGCGCTATTTTCGGCGAGGATACATACAAACTGAGGCTGTGCGCTGCCTACACCGCCGATATGCGTACCGGGCTTGGAGCAATCAAGAACTATATATTCCCGTCTGAAAGCCAGACATATCTGCATAATCCACATATACAACACATGGGATGTATCGGCTCTTATGCCGGCAGATTCCAGGAGTATATGCACAGACGCGATTACGTCGGTGCGATAGATCAAGCCGTAGTATCCGCGAGGAATCTAAATTTCTATGATTCGTCGGTAATAAGCAAATTTGCAAAAGAGCTTTCTCGTACTGCAATAAGCTGTATAGAAAGAACTGACGGCACCTTACTCACGCCGCGCGAGGCAATTATTGAACTGGAAGGAGATGGTGCATCATGCCAAAACCCATCGTTTTGACGGACGAACTGAAACAAAAAGCCAGAGATGACTTTTCCACGATGCTGGACGGCATAAAAATGTCGGACGGCAAACTCAGCTATAACATGAGTTATGCGTACAAAGACTGTAACGCCGTGGTATTGCTGTCCCAGGAAGCGTACAGGAAAATCATTGCTCTAGTGACAGAATTCCGTGATGAAGTCGCTTGGCATGGCACCGTCTCCCGCTCTGGCGATAATGAATTTGTGATTGAAGATATTTTCGTCTACCCGCAGGAAGTCACCGGCAGCACAGTCAACACCGATCAAGCGGCCTACACCGACTGGCTTTATGGATTTGATAATGATACTTTCAACAAAATCCGTATGCAGGGCCATTCTCATGTCAACATGGGCGTGAAACCGTCAGGCGTAGATGACACACACCGCCAGAAGATCCTTGACCAGTTGGAGCCGGATATGTTCTACGTCTTTATGATTTGGAACAAGTCGCTCTCCGTACATACCCTGATTTACGATATGGTGCGAAATGTGCTGTACGAGGATGACGATGTTGAGGTGAAACTGTTGGATGATGATGGTATGGGCGAATTTCTGGCGGACGCCAAAGGCAAGGTCAGGAAACCTAGTTATAAGGTTAAGTTACACCACGGTGGCAAGAGAGTAAACACAGCCGCACAAGGCGGGCTGCTTGGCCCGGGGGTTGATCCGGAAGGGGCGGAATCTATGTGTGGATTACATGATCCTTTTGATTTGGGAGGTACGGCATGGGCACTTTGAATTTAGCAAAAAGCTACGACTTCTTTAAGCCGGAGGAAGTCAAAGAACGTATCCATATTATCGGCTGTGGATCAGTTGGGTCTACGGTGGCGGAACTGCTTGCACGGTTTGGGTTGACCAAACTGACGCTGTATGACTTCGACAAGGTAGAGCCCAAGAACCTGGCTAACCAACTATTCCGCCAGGAGCATATCGGCATGGAAAAAGTGGTTGCATTGGCGCAAATGCTGTGCGAGATAAACCCGGAGATGGAAAGCACTATCAAGACCGCACCTGATGGGTACGTCACACAAAAGCTATCCGGCTATGTGTTCCTGTGCGTTGACAATATAGACCTGCGCCGGGAGATCGCAACAGCCAACAAGAGCAATCCCTACATCAAGGCCATGCTCGACTTTCGTACCCGCCTCACTGATGCGCAACACTACGCGGCAGACTGGTCGGACATGAAAATGGTGGACGACTTCATCCGTTCCATGAACTTCAGCCATGAGGAAGCGGCAGAGGAAACCCCTGTATCCGCGTGTAACGTAACGCTCTCCGTGGCACCCACAGTTCGAGTGATATGCTCGCTGGGGGGCACTAACTTTGTCAACTTTACCAAAGGCGCAGGACTGAAGAAATTTATACAAATGGATGCGTTTCGTTTCGTGTTGGACGCATTTTAACTAGCGCTT
>Ga0136643_10006295_pt1 | contig 16972 bp, 10 predicted proteins | sample TergutLab28metaG_FD_96883 | JGI IMG/M metagenome (GOLD analysis project Ga0136643, IMG submission 96883) | Labiotermes labralis P1 segment gut microbial communities from Petit-Saut dam, French Guiana - Lab288 P1 (version 3) (version 3) | ecosystem: Host-associated > Arthropoda: Insects >... | reverse complement strand
CTAGCAATCCAGTGCGAATTCAGTCGCGTACGAGTGTAGTGTAAGTAGGAGTACAGAGAAGTGACTGTGTCAGTTTCCTAGAAATGATCTAGTTGTTTTACTGGATATAGCGCTCCATTATTTTATATCAAGAATAAATTGAGTAAATGAAACAAGTAAAAAAGAAATAATTAAAACTATATGTGATTCGGTGAACCACACCCGTTTCCCGAAAGAGGATCACCTACAAGAGTGAGCGCGTCGGGACAACAAAGTTACGAAGTGTGATCGTGCAGAGTCTCAACTGTGACTTTTCTTCTTTACACTTTTTATTACTTATAATAGCCTATCAACCCTATATACTAACTATTTCTTACTCTCCATCCAGACTCATTTCTCTTTTATTCAGCTGGTTTTTCCATTTACATTTGATCTCATATGCAGTGATACCTACAGTTCACAGTTCCGTGATCTTGTTCCCTGTGATAGCCACCTGATATAGTTTAATACTATTCTCCCACCTGCGCCACTCTCAAGTGGTCCCTTCCCCTGAGGTTTCCTCACCAAATCCCTCTCTCAATTTCTCCACTCTCTCCTACGTGTTTCATGCTCCACCCACCTCTTTCTTCAACTGAACACCCAGTAACGAATAGTGCCTTTATCATGCTTTGATTTACAAGAAAAGTATCTGTAGAGTATGAGGTTAAGAAGTCTTTAAACCATGGAGTTTCAGAGCGTTTTCTGAGCTTCACACAGCAGGCGCTTGCGGTTGTATCAGAATTATACTGATGCAGAAATGACAAAATGCTGAAACTTTGCACACTGGAATTAATCTACATTACACATAAATATTATTTTTGTACGTCACAGAGAACATATTGTGCTTCCATCAGGAAGACCAGGCGGTGAGAGCTGTATAAGACGAGTGTCGCTGTTTGTTGTGAGAGTTATACGGAATACATAAGTGCACCTTGTACGCAAAGTGAAGTTTTCTCAGTATTAAACGTTGCGGTACATACACTAACCAGTATTTAAAGGGTTAATATCCCTTGGGATTCGAGTCTGAAAGAGGTGAGAATATTTTGCACTGTTCAGCGTAAGAGGCCTTCACTTGCCACTGTTGTCTGTCCTCTACTTCCATTCCCACTCCTCCTCTTCTGTTTTATTTCATCAATAATTCTATGTATTATTGGCTCCACCTATTTAAAATTCTTTCTCAGGAAGAAGCATGTTGTAGAGGAATTTTGCGAATGTCATTTCAGAATGAACAAACTTCTGTTACCGACTGAATTTTCGCGGCACCGTACCACGGATTACTATGTCTAAAAAACATAAATTCCTACCACAACAAGTAGATCAACGCACCAACAAATAGTAGACTGTAAGCCGCAATCATATCTGAAAACAGATAAGCGAGATGTGTATAGCACCCATGGGAGACACCAGATATATTACGGATTTTAGTCAGAATTCCTTGAACGCAAAATTCTGACTACTTCAGAGACAGAAGTATAGATGGGAATATAATATTGAAATGGACGTTATAGGATTGAAACAGGTTGCAAGCGTGTCAAATGGACAGGCTTGATTCAGAACAGGTCTCACAGTGAAGGAAATAATGACTTTTACTCTTCCAAGTCGAGGAATTTGTTCATCGTTTGTTCGAATCTGACAGAACTCAGCTTTTTGTGCCGTATAGATTATCTTACTGTCGTATCACATTACTAACTGCCAACAGTGTTGATCCCGAAATGTCAATAAACTGCTATCGGCGTAGACATGATATGTGATTTGAGGTTCCCAAATCGTCTAATTTAGGATATGACCCTGCTTTGACTTATAATTTGTTAGATATCTTTTGGAGGAGCTTACTGCTTCCATCTGCAGCGTGGGCGAATTATGTGAAATGTTTATTGAATGGTTAATTTAAACGTTAGAAGTTCACATTTGGAGCCGGAATTTTTCCAGTCTAACATGAAGTAACGTCTATTCTATTGTAGGAATACAACAACATTGAAACCACTTGCATCTAAACTTCAATGTTCTCTGAGCATCCGTGAACATAACGTTCGAGAGATCGGGCTTCATTTCTTCTCCAAAAGAATAGCATTGTTTCTACAGTTGAACATGACCTCGATAAAATGTTCCCAAGAGAGTAGAGGTTCTGTTCGCACGCAAAAGGACAGTATCTATTTTTACGATAGTTTCTGGTCTGACGTAACCAGTTCCTTGGGGGAACACTAGGCTGCTATCTTCGGGAAGCTGTGGCCTCCTAATGCTTCTGCTACAAAAGCCATTGAGCAAGTGGTTCTGGACTCAGTTGAAAAGGATCGTAATTGAACGCAGTGGTGCGGGTCGCAAAGACCCTGTGGTTTCCATTCTCCTAGCCGAACCTCACATACTCAAATACACATGAGGACCGCACACTGAACTCTAAACAGAGGCAGGCAGCACATCTGAATCTTTGAAGGCATTTTTGGTGTATTAGTGCTGAGGTCACACTAAACGAATCGAGCCCGAATCGTACAAAGTAGTGGGGATTTGTCCGTAGACGTCTGGACAGACGGTAAAGTTTAGGGATCTGGGGGTGAGGGTCCATATTAGTGTAAAAACGCCGGTCGGGTGGAATGCGTAGTAAATTTCGGTGTTTGTATCGAATTCCCCGTTTCTTTGGTCCGTTGTCATTTCATGGCGCTTTCGCAAAATTGCGTAAAGCTACTATTAGTTCCGTCATGTCAGTCAGTCAGTTTTTCTGTCTGTCTGTCCATCCGTCCGTCCGCATGGAACAACTCGGCTTCCACTGAACGAATTTTCATTAAATTTGATGTTGGAATATTTATCTAAAATTCTTTGAGAAAATTCAAGCTTCATTAAAGTATGACAATTTGTAACGGGTACTTTACATGAAGACGATGTGTCGCTGTGTTCTCCTTAAAATGAGAAATTTTTCAGACAAAAATCGGAGAGAATACAAAAAAACATATTATTTTCAAAAACATTTTTCAAAAAATCGTACCATTTATGAGATAATGTGGAAGAATGTGGCAAAGACCAACTGCGGCGTTTACACTATATTGCTTCTCAATCAAACGCTGGGAAGTGCGGTACAGAATTGCAGTGTAACGGTAATTTTACGAATGTCATAACGAATTTTCTTTAAAATTGTCAGAATCACATTCATTATAATTTTGTTATCGATAGTCGAATCATTGAACAGCTTAAGAATTTTAAAATTTCTTAGTATGCTTCAGGATGGCGTTAACGTCAAGCTCGGTGGGTTTCAGGTTAATGCCAAACCATCGGTAAAGAAATAAAACCTAATAAAAGCTGAAAACTTTACGGCTGAAATTATACAAGATAATTGCCTCTCAACATTTAGTGTATAATTGTGAAAAATGTACATTACTGAAGACAGACGGATGCAAACTATAAAAGTCAGAGGTGAAATTCTGGATAAGTTTAGCTGGCTGCACATTAATATGCCACAAACTTAATGCTAATATCCGAGCAGAATGTTACCTTGGTAACAGAACAGAATATCGAAAACACGACCGGTATTGGTTGACTGCCTTGCACACTGCTTCGGGATAAACATAAAGGCCAATGAAATGAGGGCCGTCCTAAACTCTGGTAGATGGAATAACTGGGTTTTCGTTGAAGATAGGACAGGCCAAAGGTTGACGTTGATTATCAATAAGATGTAATTAGGAGAAATGTGGAATAATGTAGGTAAATAACCTCTTAGAGCGAACTTCTCTCTGGGAAACGGAGAGTCGCTCTTCTTCTCAGGAACTTTCCCTTGCTTTCTCACCTAATTGTAAGGACTCGCCTCGAACTGGATGAATCCATCCCACGTCCTGAAGTTGTGTTTCCGAAGATACGTTTAATATAAGGCTATTCTCGCTCTCAGGCTTCTGTCTGCCAAGTGTTCCCGTCCTTAAGAATTTTGACTGAAGTCTTGAATGAGTACAGTTTTGTTCTGTCTCGTGAGAAGCATATCTGACTTTACACATTTCCATGATTACATCAAACTGGTAATGTTTGGTGGAAATTTGCTCAGCATGTTGCTAGTATGAAGACATTCATTATACAGTTGTATACACCCTGCCCTTAACTCTCCTCTTTCTCTTAGTTCCAAACATTCTCTTCACTTTGCTCTCAAATTCGCTCAACTTGTTTTCTTTTCTTAGGTTAAGGAACCAGTAATCTACACGTGCAAATCTACAGGTAACACTGTTGGTAGGAACAGTCATGATAAACCTTGTGGGCTGAACGGAGGAATCCTTTATCAGGCTTAATTTGTTGATAACTCATTGTTAAATGCTATTCTGATTTATTTCAATCGCTTTGATGTGCCTGATTGCAGTAATATTTCCGTAAGTTTCGTTAATTACGTTTTATTCATAATTTTTTCGAAGCCACATGGACATACCAGCTTATTTCATTTTTCCTTATTTATTTACAAGCAATAATAGGGGTTTCCTTGTTTCTTCAGCACTCGTAAACTTAATAGTGGACCTGAATTCAGACTTTGGTACTGATCGGTAAAACGGAGCGATCCTGTACAACAGCATCAGCCGTCTGCCGCTTCATCTGTCGTACTTTCAGAGCGCGACGTTAACAGGATGGCAGTCCTTATGGCAAAGAGCGGTGCATACATCACTTTTTATCCTTGATCCTACGAATAGGATGACGAGAACTCTGTCAAGCTTCCTCCCGATTTCCCTTTCTTCAGAAGACCTTTGGTCTTGTTACAGTATTAAAGACGCATATGTGATCGTTATGGAAAGGATTCCTTTAATTTCGAGTAAGGGACCGGAGGAACGGTGCTTTAGATAAAGCTAAAGGCGTTGGTAAGTCATTCAGAAGCATAAAATAAGGGCATATATTTCGCGAGTCAGTACTGAAGGTAAGACAAGAAGACGTTGTGGGTAATAGGCTGGTTCACCAGAATAGTTTATGAAAAAATTTATGCTTACCTTATTATTCAGAGGATAGTATTGACACTACCATCATTACAGCGTTTATAATATCACCTTGTGGTACTTTAGTCATTGTTCGGGCTTTTCTGTACTAACAACACGGCTTTAAATTATAATTCCGATTCTTCATCTATTTGGTTTATTAATGACATTGACATTGTTGCCCTTGTTGTGTAGTGTAGAATATGTCTTAGGTTACAATGAATAGTGAATAGGATGGGATTTGGATGGAGTCGGTTTTCATATTTTTCGTGTTATTAGTATGCGTCCAGGGGATACCAGGAAAAATCACATAAGGCCCCTGAACACAATAATGGTTTTCATTGTGAGAGCGAGATTGCTGGTACTATAAGAAAATCCGGAGAAGAAATAAGTGTAGACGTCAGTAGGAATTGTGACGGAGGAATTGGGGTGAGATCGGCACTAAAGCAACTTAACAGTGTGTCGTGCACTTTGTGAGAAGGTACAGTGTTATTTTCAAAAATGCGCTACTTACCTGCGGCCACGCAAATTCTCTATCAAGTTTCGAGTCATAGGCTAGAAATTTGTATGGAGACCTATCGGGAAATAGCAAATGTAAAGTGCTGGTAATCTAATAAGCAAACCCACAGATAAATATTGTACCGTAATTTAATTATTAGTTTATAATTTGTGTTAACCTAATCCCTGGTAGAAAATTAGATTTGAAATATACCCATAAATTTATATTTAATCAACACACTTTCTTGTCGAATTTAATATTTGTATGTTCTTGGCACTTTATATTCTAATGGTTGGTTTATGCGCACAACGCCCCAGGTTTGTATAGCAATAAAATATTCTACGTTCTGCCCACAATGTGCACGTCCGTGTTTTGTAAGCATCTACCTAAAAAAAAGCCATTATTTTTCTGTACGCATCATACTTACTGTTTTGTAACCGAGATGGAATGTGTTTACTGCGCGGTACGAACTGAAGCTTTAAATATAATTCAGGTTAATCCTGTACTTAAAGGTTTAATGTGTTAATACTCTGTGTCCTCGCAGCCTTGAAAACTAACAAACGCTGCTTATAGACACTACTTTCGAAAATATTCAATAAAATTGAGAAGCTAAAATACCGTGCGTGAATATCAAGTCTTCACGAATATGTGAAAACGTAAAGGGCAACGAGGAGATTGGCAGCAGTTACTGTTCCTTACGAAGCCGAATCATCGGTGACCAAATTGTCACAGATATATGAATAAGGGCGACAGCTACGCAGACCAGCGGAACCACAGGACAAATAGCTTCTGGTGGTTTGGAGTGATGACACCCCTTGACAGAGAGGCAGGGTTAGTGTATTGATTGGTCGACACGGCCACTGTCAGTGATACAAATATGGCGTCCCCATGACGTCAGCCCTCTGGGTTATGTCAACAACAAACAGGTCATCATAATCATCATCCTCTCTCGGCTTCCTTCTTCTTAAAAATATTGGGCTGTAAATGAGAGAGAGGGAGAGAAGACAGCAGTTTCCATTATTGTTCCATTTCATATGGTAGGGGTGTATTGTTCTGCCGAAAATATTAAATATGCACGTTGTGACGTATTCGATATACTAAACACTGAGGCTGAACATGATTAAGCGTTGTGTTTCTTGCACCTTATCATTGCACGTGGATTGACAACAGGTACATTACTTCCTGAATAAATGCTCGTCAATTGCTGTTCCTCTGATTCTTTTCCTCGTACAGAAGTCCCTATTCTTAATCACCAGATCATGCCTTGTTTAATGACCATAACTTACATCAGTGATTACTTGTGCTAATTGAATTTCACGTAAATATTCACTGTACCTGGAGACGGTTCCGTTGTTCTGATTTTGAAAAGTATATGGATAAATGGAACGCGTTTAAGTTCTTTTGTTCAGAATGTAAACTGTATTGCCAAAAGAATTATGTGCTTTTAAATAATAAATGTTTGAAGTGTGAAACTTCATACAAGAGGTAAGGAGACAGAAATTTCCCCAGAACGAAACGCTGTTGTCTTGTTTGCCTAACTACAGCAAAGACGGAACTCTGAAGGCTCTGATAATAAAGGTAGTCGTTTTAGCTGATGCAGCCATAGGAACCACGTGACAATCACACGAACATAGGGAAAAGTTTTATAAACGGTAATATTGTAAACCGATAACTCATTAGCGACAATAGTGACCAAGATAACTACAGCAACCTTAGGAAACATTGGTAATATTAATAACCAAGGTAGCAGCATTAATGTTGTTCAAGTAGACACACATATACGTCTTTCCTCCTGCAAATTGAGCGTAATATTTGTCCCGTTTCAACTTAAATTGAAACTTTTGCACAAATTTAATTAACATCTTGCTGTACTAACTGTCACGTTCATTCGGCTGATGAGAGTCGACTTTTTCACCACGAACAGGCAGGCAGAGAGACAGACTGAAGTATGGACTGACATGAAGAAACTGTCACTTCTCGAAATTGCTCGGCCCACTCGCCTAAAGTAACACCACATTCAGCGCTTCATCAGTGGCACATCTAAAACATCGTATTGGAACTAATATCAAACATAGAAACCAATGAATTTATAATTTGTCTGGAGGGCAAGTATAACCCACTCAGCTTTAACTAAGAGAAGCTTGCCCTGTCAGGAATATATACCGCGGCGTTATCCTCCCTGGAGATTGTGCATGGTATTCAAGATACCAGAGAGAAACTGGGAGTAACAGATATGAACAAAACAACCAGAACTGTAATAAGCATATGAAAGAAGTGTAAATAATGCCTCAAAAGAGAAAGCCGCTACTGATCTGTCGGTATAAACCGAGAGTCAGAATATAACATGGGCGCCGGGAAGAAATAAATTAATTGCCTTAACCGGGAGAGAGTGAGATTTTATAATGATGGGGATGATGATGATTGTGACTGAAAGTTAAATTGTCCGAGTGCTTTTTGACCTAATAAATGGCTTTCACGTAGGCTATTTTTTGGTACCGTGAAATGAGTCAGTAACTAAATAATCGTGTACTTTTTTTTGTCACTATTTGCTAAGCTAGATGCACAAACGTATATGCTGAGCTATCCCAATACATCGGCAAAACTGGTGCTTGCTATCTTATTACATTAAAACTACAATTTGTACTGAGGATAATAAAAGATATCCGCCGTTACAAATAAGGAGACACGGAACAGATGTCAATGCTATTTACAGACACCACCCAGTATTCGGCGTATACGAGATAAAAGTACGAACTCTTTGCCTAGCAACGTATACCAAAATTTTTTACTTAGGAATGTATATGTATATATATATACACCTTTTAATTTTAATACAGTTCAACCTAAGAGCTATGTTATCATGTATTAATTGTACTTCAATTTCAGTTCAGCTCTTCACAGCATTATTACGTCACATACAATATAACAACTGTTTTTACATAACTTTAACACTGGTGTAAGTTTTATGGCATCCCATACCACATTTAATTTAATGTGCATTACATATAATCTGTTTTAAATTTCATGTAAAGATGGCCTGATGATGGTCTAAAGGCCAAAACTTGTCGCCAATAAGTTAAAAATAATAAAATACTTTTGTTTGTGACGGAAACACATAACTTTATCATTGTCTCTTAATCGTGTACTGTTTAATATTAGCGGCTTATAGTAGGCAAATATCATATTATTTATTTGTATCTACTGACAGTAGCATACGGTATTCAAGAATTATTAATTTTGAAGGAATTGTCGGAACTATTTTCTACCATTGTCTTTGTGCTGTTTCATAATCTTTGAGTTTTTAAGTACAAAAGAAGGAAAACCGTGGGTCATAAGAAGAGAAATGAACCTTCTGATATGAAATTAATTTCATATTGCTTTCGTCTTAATTCATCGTCTAGCCATTTTGTTGAAATTATTAAAAGCAATCTCGAGCGCTACTGGCACTTCGGTGAGAAAGAGAAGTCAAAATTAGAAACGGTCTGTTTGGAAGAGGAGGAAGAGAAACAGGGCAGAGAGAATGGGAGGCTGGAGACCGAAGTAGGTAAAAAGTAGGTACTTCCAGAGCGAATTTTATCCTGTGATAGTATAAGTAACTTGGGAGGTGGAACAGTGTAGTGTGAGGTGTGGAATTTTCTAACCACAACCCACATGTGACGACGTCTGTTCTCCAGCGTTTGTGACCGTGGACTGAGACCTCCATGTTCTTTCTCCCACTCCACCCTGACACAAGGAAGAATCATATAAAATACTGACCGTGGATACCTGACGCCACATAACGTTGAAATTTGGCGGATACAAAATACGAGTGATTTTCGGACTTGAGTCCTGTGTAATGTCACATCCTGCATTGTACTGGTGGAAGGCAGCATGTAATATAAATATTTTGTGTTAGAGGTGTTATGCAAAAATGTCTTGAATATTTCTTAACATCTCACACGCGAAAGAAAAATTTTGGACTTTTAGGCAATCTGGCGTAAATTCCACTTTTATGGTCGGATGAATGAATATGACCATAAAATGTCCTTTTTATGTTCACTTTATTTCACTATGACTTATACAATATTCCGAAAAGGAAAAGAAACATACATGCCTATATTTAATCCTGTCTGAACTCTTAATATTTCCGTAAAATAGAGGGGTGAGATTTAAAAATATTTTGTTATACAGTGAGATTTGTTCTTGGAATATTCTCAGTCGGTATTTGTACTTGCCTATCGAGAACGTTTGATAAAAATGTAATAATTTGAGTAAAACAGAGATCGTTAAACTGCCATCTACAGACGGAAATCTTGATATACCCTTTTTATGAAATGACCATTGTCACTTTCTCACACACACACAAACATCAGAATTAAAATTCACCACGAATATACAGCAGTGTAGATAAATACATGGACTTCCCGTCCAACACAACTATTCGTTTATTGAAACAGAGCTACATGTTTCGTTTCATCAACAGAATCATCATCAGGCTGTGAAATAAAAGTTCCTTAGGAAGGTAAGTGTGCTTATGAAGTATGTACCTGGTTTGTTTTGCGAGTTTTTATAAATTACTAAAAATTAATGTATTATTATTGTGTAAAGTTGTAACTGTTATCTACGAAAAAACCGCACATTTTAAAAGCAATATATATGTAAAATTTTACTTTTAATATTTTTATATTTATCTTAATTCAAAACCTTCTTCAAATTTTTCTACTTTGTTTTTCTTCAGTCTTCTAATATTTATTTTTGTGTTGTGTGGCGAAGATTGAGTTCACTCGGGTTGTGCATTCGCTTTTTATTGATTTTTCTAGTTTCATATCTTCTTTTAATTTCCTTCAGATTACTTCTCGAATTCTATTTGTAGTTGAAGTAGATATATAGGACATATATAAAGTAGATAAAGATAAAATAAAGTATTTCATTTTGATCTGTTTTGTATTCATCCTATGTTGTTTATTTATAGTATGTTTAACTAAATGTAATGTTTAGATGTTTGTAATATTGATATAGCTTACCCAGAAGATGGTCTAATTAGGGTGCGACAGAAACAGACCTTCAAAAACATCAAGTTTGTCTGTCTGACTAGGAGCATCATGCTAGAATAACCTACATTGAAGACGGCGATACTGACCAGTCGAGTTATGTCCAGAATTATTTGCTGCACCATATGCCGGATATTTGAATTGTGTCATAAGTAGTCGAATCTCTTACCGGTTGAAAGTAACATGATGCAGGTTTCGTATAAATGACGCCAATCTCACTGTGCTATTAAACACTGGTCGTATAATTGTTTCACCCTTTGGAAAATAACATTTGTCTAAATTATGTTGAACACTTCAATTCCTGCTTCACACAGAGCCCTGGGCTTCTCCATTGGAAAGGCTAACAGGCTAATGTTTTTTTAAGGAAATAACTGGTACTTTTGTGAGAATCTTACCAAACACACAAATACAGGATAAGTGTCATACTCGCAGGAAGCTCCGGGGCGATTAATCCCGGTAGAAAATATTATTAGATATGGAATGGAAAAATACACATACCATGGTACACGCAGTATTATGGAGAGCTCTCCAAAACACCCATTACCAATAAGTAGCATGTAGTATAGCCTACTCTAGGTCGTGATACAACCTGATTATGGCCCGGGAATAGGGCCGAAACATGTTGTTGTAATACCTACAATAATTAACCAATAAAATAGTTGTGTTTGACGGTAAGTGCCACTCATATATATTGCCATACTAATTGTATATCACACAACGGGGATGACGCACATAAAGAATACATAGTTTAGCTGCTTGTTTCGGTTCTAACAAAATTTTGTTACGGAAGTACCTACGCAATGATGGAGTTCTTAAATATATTTTAAAAATACATTCAGTCAGTAGCTTTCAAACTTGGAAATAAGTTTGTACACAATATGGGATCCCATAATGTACGCACTCACTAAATGCACCATGCCTGTGGATTAGGCACTGGCCTGAAGATGGTTCGCTAGAACCGAAACATGCAGCCAAACTATGTATTATTGACTATATATTAATGTTGTGTTTGACTCAATAAATCAATTTATGAACACGGTATAACACAGCGGGATGGCTGTTATAAAAATATCGCCCTTACGGAACCCGAAGCCGTGTTACCGAGTTGACGTGAGTCCGCAAGGCGACACTGCCTTTAGCTAGCTGTACATAGCCGTCACAGCCATCTTGCCGCTCTATGCGCACATCTCCTTAGTTGTATAAAATCTGTATTCTCGCACCCAGCCCCTTAACAGTACCCTCCACAAAGTGCTTAGGTCTCCCCAGTTGTGCATATTCTGCACCCTTTCACTTCACACATTTAATATTATCCTGCTCACTAAACCAAGCTCTGTCAGTCTCCTTCCTCCTGTCCTGTCCTCTGTACGCTACGTATACGTACAAATCTTTTGGTCGAGAGGTGTTCAATTTTCTGGAGATCTTGAGTTCAAATTCGTCCCGGAAGCTGGTCATCCTGACAGAGCTTTCTCCCCAGAGGTGAATGTTGTGATTTATTTTAAGTCACACCACAGTCTCTTACATTTACATTGTTCACATATTTTAGTAGATCCTGTATACTATTTAAGGACGTTGTTTTCTCTATTTCAGTGCATTGTTTACACCATATCAGGCTATCTTTTTACACTATTTCACTGTATTGTTTGCACTATTCCAGTGCATTGTTTTCTCATCCTACTACCGATCGATATTAAGTGTCTGTATTACGTGTATCTGAGATCTGAGAGCGTAGTGAAATTTGCCTCAAGAAAATAATGGTACATCGTCGATCCTTTCGTCATCCTTGTTATGATCATTCCAATAATATTTTTTGAAAATTTTAAAATATGCAACGCCTGAGTTTGAGTTTTCCCATACTAGTACGTACAGAACGGCAGTTGCGTGATGTACGTAGTACCAACACTGGAATGTTTTCAGGTTTTTTTTATGTTTTGCTGACCGTGCATCTCAGTATAATCTTAGTAATTGACCAATTTAATGCACAAATTCTTGTTTCATAATAAGTTTATTGTATTCCTCTACATGTTTCGAGCACTATGTGCTCATCATCAGGGGGCCAAAATCTCTGTAGTTGGTCGTCCGGTGCGCAGTGCGCACCGGACGACCGCCTACAGAGTCTGATAATACCAGATGCTGTATAATACAATTTTGACCTCCTGATGATGGGCACAGCAGTGCTCGAAACATGTAGAGGAATATAATAAACTTATTATGAAACAAGAATTTGTGCATTAAGTTGGTCAATTACTAAGATTATTCAGTTATTTGCATTCATTTACATTACGCTCTACACTTCTGGTTATAATGTCGGTAGTTTCCCTCTAACGTCCTTTTTACTATTTATCTTACGATACCAGGTAGAGTACACATTATTTTGTTGTATATGGAGGTGAATAATCATACGGTACCATGGCTGCCGGGCAAAGCAAACGAAGGTCGTTTTTAATAACAACTGAATAATAAACGAAGACACGAGAGGAAATGGCAGTACGAGAAGAAAGACAAAAACAATGCAAAGAGTACGAAATGAGAATATCAGAGAAGTCTTATATATTACTCACATATAATATTCCAAGTACACGTTTCCCCCACTCCTATGTATAACGTCATCAGTCTTGAAAATGGACATTTTATTCTTTCCCTTTTTCAAAAGAACGGGAAGACAAGCAGGACTCACACACACACACACACACACACACATATACATATACATATATATATATATATAAACACAGTGAAAGAAAAGGGAATTTGATATATTATAATTTGTTATTTTTTGTGACGCTTGCGGACACGTGGAAGAGACGTAAGTGTTCTGATGACGTAACTTAAAGAAATATGTCCGCTCCTCTGTTTACCTGACACATGTATTAAAGTGACACAAAATTGCTTTTATAAATATGCTAAAGACAACTGCATAGTGGCATAATGTGCTTAAGGGGTGGATATGAAGATGAGGCCAAAGTGGAGGAAATATAGAGCGGATGGTTGAATGGGTAAAAAACAAATACAATATTTTTTAATTGGAAGCCGGCAGTTTATTTCCCACGTTGTGATTTCAAACACTTGCCCCTGCATAACACACCAGCTTGGTGAAGGAGGTATAATACATTCTGCTTCAAACTTGAGCGTGGGAAAGCTCTACACACTTCTGTGCCAAACTGTATCCTCCAAACACCATCCGTTTTTACGCAGGGATATCTTATCCCCTTTCCTACTTATGCTTTTCTCTAGTTCCTAACTCTGACTAATGGTTAGATTCTCACTCTGAATCAAACGAAAGCATCCTTTCATCATCGCCTGGTTTTTCTTTAAATTAGCTGTATAAAATAATGACATTTTGCATTTACTTTGAAACTATTTCCCGGTTTATTTCTTCCATGATGACCATGCATGTGAATACACTGCAGGATCATCATCAGAACTGATGTTTTTTTTTTCTAAATTCAAAGGTTATCGTCTGGATAAGATTATATTTAGGGCGGTTACAACAGAAAGACTCAAATAGGCCGTTTTTTTTAAATTCAAAACCAAACAAATTGGAAGTAGAACTAATTACTTTCTCGTCGCATTCCGTGAAAATACAAGATATCTTTCCGCTATGGCCATATTGACCATTCGGGACCACCCCGATCTTATCGTAACCGTTCATATGTGTACCACTGCTTCCAACTTAACAGACGCTGTCACATAGCATATTAATTTTGCGCACAATTCTCGCCATAACGATCATTATCACGCTAGACGAGTGTAAATCGATTGGTATTTACAGCGGAGACTGAATTCCTTTCGCCTGTTTGGTGTTCCACCTCATCCTGTTTACCAGCAGGCAGCATCGTCGATGCATTATACCGCAAGCTGTAAACACGGTCTAGTGCCTGAGGATGGGCGAAATTATCGCCCGAAACATGTTGAGCTGATTGTAATTATTAATAAAATTATCGTTTTTGCAGCTAGTTGGCTGTTTATATTATTAGTGGAGACTGAGTTTGTTCTCTGTGAGGTAGGAACTGAAGTGTGAAGCCTTACATACCAGCATAACATGGACAAATTGCGTTCCGGCCATTCCATAGTTCAGAGAGTCGGCTTCTCATCACGGAAGCATGGATTCGATCCCGAGTCAGTCAATGAGATTTCCGGTGGACAAAGTGACATTGGGACAGGTTTTCCTGTGAATGCTCCAGTTTTCCCCTCCCAATATCATTCCAAACACGCTTAGTACTCACCTTCATCTACACGGTGCTTGTACCAGAACAAATGGATGAATCCTGGGAACTTTCCAAAAAAAACAATGCTGCTTCAGAAATCTGAAGCATTGAATATAGAAGTACTGTCAATTTTCAAAAAGGTGCTGCGTTTTGGAACGTGTTCAACGTTTTTCATAGGTAAGCTTCTAAACTGCAATTTCACTGCCTACGATTTGAATGTATTTATATGCGAGATTACGTGATAAGGTTTAGAGAATTACATACGTTTTTTTAGTCATTCGCAGAGTTGTTACTTAGACCAACTGATAATTTTTTTTCCATAACACAGCAGCCCCCTAATGGGCCGGGGCCTCCTCATTATCGAGGCTTCACGATCACACTCAGAAACACCACACTCGGTAGGACTTCTCTGGACTGGTGATCAGCCCGACGCAGAGATGGCCTACCGGACAACACTTAACACACATTTCATGGCCCCGGTGGAATTCGAACCACCAGTCCCAGCAAACGGGTATCCCCAAAAAACAACTTAGAACTCACTGACAAATAGTTACCTAAAATGTAAGGACTGTTTCACAGTAACTAATATTGCGAAGTTGGCTAAAATAACCATCACGTTATCAGCCTGGGACAAGACTTCGTGAGTTGCGTAACATATACCAAAACTCAAATAATCAGTGGTCACTTGTCACTGTTTGGCACCGCTCTCAGCATCAACGCAGCAGTGATCTTGACGACAGTTGTACCCATTGACGGTGGCAAATACAGCAACAGCTGATGCATTCATAACGTCAGAGACTCGCGGGCTCCGTTCACACTTAACATTTAGCAATTGGTGTTAGAGAAGTAAAAAAATGCTAGATTTTCTTTATAAAGCATTATATTAAGAATTATGAATATTACATACACTTCTTCAAACCAGGGAGGATATAATTCTGTACTTATTGTTATTATTATTATTATTATTATTAGTAAATCCGCAAAAGTTGGCACTAACTTCGCCGACCGGCGGCGGCCGCTCTGTCGGTATAGTTCGCGTGCGGACTAAGGCCACGGAGTTTAGTTTTAGTTTAGTTTAGTATTATTACTATTACTATCATTATCATCATAATTTTTATGCAGGGTACTTATACTTATATTCCTGAGACAAACTATGTCCCTAGGAAATACAGTGTTGCAGCTATTCTGTTTTTACTATTTATGATGCTTATATCGTTATTTCCAGTTTTGAATCTATTGTACTTTTACATTAGTACTTTCCGAAGTATGTGTGCAGTGCCCAATATGGCTGTTTTCTGTAGTTCCTTGACTTCATGTTTTCCTGGTTTGTTACTCACATATTTTCTGAATGACTTTGAAATAGTCCCAGTCGTCCATATTATTATTGGTATCACCTTTGTTTTACATTCCATATGCGCTGTATTTCTATTGTAAGGTCTTTATATTTTAGAATCTTGTCGGCTTCTTTTTAAATCACATTTCTGTCTCCTGAGATTGCAACGTCTATTAACATACATGTTCCTTTTTCATTATCACGGATTATAATGTCTGGTTTGTTGTTGGGGATAGTTCTGTCAGTTTGTACTTGTTGATTCCACAGTATGGTTACCTTGCTTCCTTGACTTGTTTCTACATGTTGACATTGACATGTTCGAACCAGTGTTTTTTATCCAATTGTACCCTTGTTTTGTTATTATTATTATTATTATTATCCACTTTTCTCACCACAGATAAGTTCAGCTGATTCTCAAAAGAGCACGGGTCTCATTGACCAAGCACTTGTAATTCACTGTTCTGCCAAAAACTTTCTAACTATAGGGCATGTATTAAGTATTCCTGCTTACTGCATAAGAATACATAGAGCAGGGCAGAGATTAAGCGTTTTAAAAGTTTCTTGTAGTTTGTTTAGGATAATACACGTCTTGGGTATTACTAGTAGTACTGTATAGGTCTTTTCAGTTGCCACGTTCTTATTAGCTCTTCTTTCAAGTCTGTACGTTTCTGGAGTTTCTCAGTGATGGTGCTGTAAAGGTTGTGACTGTTGTGATTTGCGACATCTATTAAGGACGGTTATGGTTGTGTCACGTATAACTTTGTCCGGAGAATTGTTTTGCGTTTTATGATCAGTTATTATGGACCTGTCACAGTATAGTTTATAGTTGAAATTCTCTTAACACGTATTATTATTATTATTATTATTATTATTGTTGTACGAACTCTTGTAAAGTCAGAACAAAATACAAACTGGCCAAAGTACTGTTGCCGACAGATTCCCCTGCTGCTCTTGTTAGGCTG
>Ga0136643_10006294_pt1 | contig 16972 bp, 7 predicted proteins | sample TergutLab28metaG_FD_96883 | JGI IMG/M metagenome (GOLD analysis project Ga0136643, IMG submission 96883) | Labiotermes labralis P1 segment gut microbial communities from Petit-Saut dam, French Guiana - Lab288 P1 (version 3) (version 3) | ecosystem: Host-associated > Arthropoda: Insects >... | reverse complement strand
TGGTGGGAGCGAGATTTTCTGCACCTGTCCAGACCAGCCCTGGGGCCTACTCAGCCTCCTATACAGTGGGTATGAGTTCTTTCTGGGGATAAAGTGGCCGGAGCAGAGCATTGACCACCCCCCTCCATCTAGCACCAAGGTCAAGGAAAGACTAAAAGAATAGAGCTATCCCTCTACTTACCCTCTGGCCCTTTGTGGCCTGTTTTCTAGGATGAACTTTACATTTACTTTATCTTTACTTTTATGGAGGCAGTTACTTAGTTTATTGTAGTTTATTGAAACAAAAACATTACAAACAGACAATCAAAGCACAAGATCTTTTGTTATCCCATTTATTCAAAGTGTTGATGCAGCTCGTTACGTTGCAGTTAGCAGGTAGTCCATGCTCTGTGTGTGTGTGTGTGTGTGTGTGTGTGTGTGTGTGTGTGTGAATAGTGACCATACTTGTGTGTCACTGCAGTGTGTTGCATGATTTTTGTCAACTTACTGCTGGAGTTGGATTCAGGGTGCCCATACAGTTTCTGTCACTCTGTACTGTTGCTTTGTTGTGACAAGAATGAATTTTTTTTGTGAAACTATGTAAAAGAAGGCTTTTCCTGTATACTAATGATTTAAATATGGAGACTCAAGTCATTTGTAATGTGATCTGTGTCACTGTATGATAGTTCCCAATATTTTGAAGGATCATAGTGCCTTCATCTTCAAAAGACTGCTTGACCCTCAAGATGAAGTTACCACTATCCATTCAAATATTAGGAATGTCTCATCCAACAATCCAGCATCATATCCCAGGAGACTTGAATCCTCAGTGATGTGAGAACCTCAAATATCAATTTAAATGTGTATTACATAACATTACATGTGTTTATTCACCGTTGATTCTGCCCACTTTATTCTGAGATGAAATATTAGAATGTAATTAAGAATAGAACATAGAGAGATGTGTTTAGCCTGTCACTTTTTATTTTCATTTTTCTACATGTTTGTGCATGTTGTCATCTACTTCATATATAGAATGAAAGGTAAATTGCCACCTTTCAGATATTTTCTCTAAGAATTTTACCAGATCCATATCCATTCCATTTGCTTCCTAGCTACCAGTGTCTTGAGGATTCAGGTCTTCAGGAATGTGATGCTGTGTCAATGGGCAAGTGGTTCCTGTCATTTCAAAGGAATGTAGTGCCTTCATCTACATTGGGAACAGCTCACAAAACAACAAAGCATCACATCCCAAGAGAACTGCATGCGTAGGACACCGACGTATAAAACTCACCTAACATGTGTTTGGTGTCCTGTTTGCTGTTATCCCATCACAGCCATAAAGTTGTATAAAGTAACAGACAATGATGATATTACAGTCCAGCCTGTAATTACATGTGATTAAAGGAGGTGTGGGATTCCATTCTTCTGTTTTATGACATTGTGTCACTGGATAATTGCTGTCTGACCCTTCAAAGACACCACATTCCTTTGATATGTTGGAAGTCAATTACACAGTGACAGTATCATATCTCAAAAGATCAGAATCTGGAACCACACCACTATGAAAAGCTCAAAATTTGCAATACATTTTAGGATTTCAAAACCATACCACGAGTTTTTTAAACCTGTACTCTTACAAATAATGACTTCAAGCAGCTGAGGTGACTAAATGTGTTACGTTACACAAATCGCAAAAACTAGCAAATTTAACTGAATACTGTGATGGTTAATAGCACTCATGTTGCTAATTTGGGTAGGCTCAATCATGTCTACAGGATTAGAGAATGTGAAGATGCAAGTCTTCTGGAATATAATGCCATGTTCTTGAGAATATAGTTCCCAGGTTCCCAGAAGACTTGAATGTTCAACATCAATAGATGAACCTCAACCCTCCCATCAGAAAACTTGTTATATATCACCTGAATCCAACTCCTCTCCACAGATAACTGTTTACAAGCAATTTAAAATAAAAGCACATGTTTTTTTTTCTTGTTACATGTTGATACATAATTATTTATTTGACTAATGTTATAAAAGTTGTCCCTCTTAGAGGTAATGGATTGGGTTTGTAATATATCATCTGTGTTTCAGTGTCAAAAACTAAGTTTGTCCATGTGTATGGCATATTAATTTTTAAAAAAGACTTTTGTGCTTCAAAATTACTTTCCAGTTGAAAAGTGTAGGGATTTCAAAAGTGTTCAGGAGTAAAATAATGAAAATAACAAGGATAAAATATGGTTGTGATAGTAATAAAAAAAATTGATACAGTTAATAATGACTGTAGAAATATTTCCAAAACTAAAATACAGAGAGTGGTATTGGTTGATATCAGTATTGAGTGCATGGACAAACTTCACTATGATATAAATGCTGTAATACGAACAGTGGAAACTGAATTGTTAAAATATATGGGGAAGTCACATGTTCATTTTATTATAATTTAGATTGTACTGACAAGCCAAAGAAAAGAGAACTGTAGTGCCTATTGTTAAATGTCTGTGTGTTACTATATTTAAATGAAACTGTAATGTGATCAGTCTCAAATTAACATGTGACAAACTTCTACAGAATGTAGCAGTAATAATCAGCTGTGTCAGTAGTGTTCACAAGTCCTAGATATGATGCTTCATCAACTGGAATGGTGATGCTCTTTGTTTGTTGCTATTGTATATTTAAACATTTTTTGTTGTTTTTAGCAGTCTGTATAACGTTGTAATTACCATATTCACACAAAACAGTTCTGTTGACACCATATAACCAAGTAACTCCACATAAAACAGTTCTGTTGACACCATATAACCAAGCAACTCCACAGAACGCAATCCTTCTTGAGAAACCAATATTTCCTCAGCTAATCAAAAAATTCCCTACATATTATGGGACCGCAGGTTCATTTCTGCCACTTGCCCCTCTCCTGAGCCAGATCAGTCCAGTACATGTCTCCCACCCCAGCTCTTGAAGATGCATTTTAATATTATCCTCCCATCTTTGTGTAGGTCTTCCAGTTGGCCTCCTTCCCTCAAGTTTCCCCCACCAAAATACTGTATGCACCTCTTCCCTCCCCATATATGCCACATGCCCCACTCAGCACATTCTTTTTGATTTGATCACCTAAATTTTATTTGGTGAGCAGTTGATATTGATATGATATCAATATCAGTATCAATATGATATCCTAAATTTTATTTGGTGAGCAGTACGAGTCATGAAGCACCTCACTATGCAGTTTCCTCCACTGCCCAGTGACTTCCTCCTCCTTTGGCCCATGTGTGAGAGCAAGTTTCACACCCATATGAAACAACAGGCAAAATTATAGTTGTGTATATATTAATCTTTATACTTTTGGACGGCAAACTTGAAGAGAAAAGATTCTGTTCTGAAGGGTAGCAGGCATTCCCTGTCCATGCCTAACAGCAATTTGTCATGGAAATCTCGGTGAAATGTTCTGACACTAAAACCTCTTCATAGCCACTTCAATTTCAGTTAGATTCTACATTCATGTACTATTATGTGTTCTTACACCCATTTCTAGTTGGCAGTTACAGGCACTGTTACCTGTGTTTATCCAAACGGTATTGACTTGTTTAACTTATGAAAAATTGTATTTGTGTAACATGTATTTTTTTATTTAGTGGAATTGTTAGAACTATTTTTATCACACACAAGTTGTAAGTTTATGTATTTCTTTTGGGTTCATTCATTGCACATGTAATATTGGGAATGAAAGTACTGTCTTTCGTTGTGTTTACCAACTCCAAAATATGGGACTGCTTAAAGAAAGGGAAACCGCCAGTTATTAGTAGACATTTTGATGTACATGAATGGTCTTTAGATGATATATATGTGCGAAGTAAGGAAAGTCAAGGCACATCATTTTGTCAACAAGCAGCAATTGTAATGATGTAAGCTAAATGTCAAGGAAACAAAAATGTTCATAATTTAAACCATCAAATACAATTCAAGGGAGTGCAATTAAGAATACCAATAACTGTCAATTTATGTTAAGTAATAATGCCTGCGGCCATTCATTCCAGAATGTTCTGTCTTCCCATATGCTGGCTAAGAATATATAGATTAAAATCAATACAAATAAGTTTGCCTGTTTTTTGTATGGTTGTGAAACTTGGTTTCTCATGTTAAGAGAAGAACATAGGCTGAGAGTGTTTGAGTATAGTGTGCTGAGGAAGATATTTGGATCTAAGAAGGAGGAAGTCATAGGAGACTGGAGAAAATAGCATAATGAGGAGCTTCATGATTTGTACTCCTCACCAAGTATTATTTGGGAAATCACATTCAAATAAAGCAGGATGAGATGGGCAGGACATGTAGCATTTATGCAGGGAGGACAGGTGCATGCAGGGTTTTGTGGGGAAACCTGAAGGAAAAAGACCATTTGGAGGACATAGGTGCAGTCTGAAGAATAATATTTAAGTGGATCTTCAAGAAACAGTATGGGAGGTTGTGGACAGTTTTAATTTGGTTCAGGACAGGGACAAGTGCAGGCTGCCATGAGTGTGGTAATGAACCTACAGGTTCCAAATAATTTGTGGAATTACATATAAAACTGAGAAACTACTTTGCAAGGAGTACTCTGCCCCATGGAATTGGTTAGTTTGTAATACCCATAATGCTACTTAGATGTAGAAACCAACTGAACTTTAAACAGTTGTGAAGGTGAACCAGTGAGACTGAGCATATCACCAATATCTGGAGTGAATGAAAACTGCATTATGTGTAGAAAGTCATAATATTATCTATAGTATTATCTGTATGCGACACACATCTTTTGCGTTCAGATTTCTTCCATCTCTGTTCATACTAAAGCAGTCATGCTTCTCTTTTATATTTAGTTATAGTGCTTGGAAAATAGTAATTAAGTTACTGTGGTTGAAAAGAAGCAGTGCATAGTAGCTTCACATGCCTATATAGTCCATCTGCATTCAGGCAACAGTGCTTCTGCAACTGTAGACATTGATAAAATTGTCTACTGAATGCCATGAACCTTTCATGGTCAGCTTGAAGAGGCTCTCATATAATTACTATATGTTCAGGTATAATGATTTTTGTTGCCCACTGCTTAGGTAATTTTCTTTTACCTCTCTCACACAGTGGTTGGTGCATATAAGTATCCAAACAGGCAGTTATATTAGATGTTAAGTGTTCATTAACCAGTACTGCCAATTTTCAAAGCAGGTGTGATGCTGTAAGAGCTATGGAAAATAACTTGGTCCACCACAAATCATGTATCTTACATCCATGGATACTGCAGATATGAATCAGAACTGGTATCTAGATGCAACAGACTAAAATTTAAGGTGAAATTATATTTTAATTATATTTCTAATTAAGTACAGTAGTATGAAATACACATATTTAAGTTACACAACAAACATATAGTTTTTTAATATATTTTTTACATTTCAGAAATTTTGAAATATAGGTTAGGTTCCTCAATGGCTAAAATAAATTTCCATTATTCTGTAAAAGTAGTATCTCATGGAATTTACAATTATTCAACATTTCTAACTACAAAATACAGTTTATTTTTTAACAGATGTCTTCAAACAGTATTTTGCCATGAATAGAGTCCATAATCTTAGCTAATTACTACTAAAATGTAATTTCTTCCAAGACACATGACCAGGCTACCACGTAACTGTCACATGTGAGGGAATAAACTCGAAGAACCAAAATTGGATTAATTTTGAAATTGTACTTCATACAGATGTCTATTTTTCCAATCAAAACCACTTATTGTCTAGAGATAGGTTTAAAGTGACACTTTTATGTGTAGCTATGTTTCAGAATTCTTTCAGGTTCTCAAGTGAAATGGCAATCCTGAGGTTATTAGTCCCATGAATTGTAAGTCCTGGCTCCTTATAAAGATTTAATTTCACTACATTCTTTAGATTACAATTAATCTGTGCATACAGGTAGATGAATGGGTGGATGTTTCAGAACCGATATGTAATTTTCAACCATCTTAAAATTAAGTATGATTTTAAACGTGCATAAAATAATCTACATTCATTTCTTACTCCATTCAGCCATCATCATCATCATCATCACCACCACCATCCTCTTCACCATACTGAAACCCATTCATCATACATTGTGGGATTTTATAATTAGATATTACAGATTTATGACCAGTGCTGTGGAAACCATGTAAACAGGACTTTAACCTGGATACTTTTATGTTAGCTCCTAACTGAAAGATTTGATTTCTTTTGTTGGACTGTTTATCATGATTTAATGTGAAAATTAAGATTTGTGGTGTCATATCTGGGACTGTGAAATTACTCTAATTATGGTATTCTTGAAACTTTAGAATTATATACACTAACTACATGAGAAAGTACATTTTTAGATTTCAGTATACATAAGGAATGAGAAAATATTGCATGAAGTGTATACCAGGTGATTATACCTGAAGTTTATTGAATTCCTAGTAAGAAAGACATGTTACTGAGAGTAGAGTGATACAGTGCTACTAGTGTTTTCAAAGAGGCAAAAATCACAGAAGTTTCAACAGATTGTTGTGGTATTTCTTATAGGACTCTTCTCCTTCATATTTGACAGCAAAAACATTAGTAGTCATGCAAATGTGTTGCAGATTTGAACCAATAAGGTCTGAGGTTCACAGCAGCATTGCTGAGGATTCAGGTCTGTAGGGATGTGACATTGCATTGTTTGGTCAGTGTTTCCCAGTTACGGAGGAACATAGTGTCTTTATCTTAAGGACAAAGCAGTTCAAGAAAAACATGGACTGCTGGGCCCTGAATATAAAGGCACTATGATCCTCTGAAACTTAGGGAACCATTGACCTGACAATGCAGTGTCACATCCCAGAAGACCTGAATTCTAAGATTTTGACCTGTATTTATTAATACACATCATTTACATATTGCATCTAATATGTTCAACTAATTCTTGCAATATTCAGTTCCAGAATTAGTTATCCCCTTTTAAGTTGTCTCTTTTAATACTTTCACATTATTTTGATATTGTTGCTGCTATATTCAGTTTATCAGACACAGAGTAAATTCTGTGCTTGAAGTGGGACAGTTTTAGTGCTCATAGTTGTGTAGTAAGTATAGAGACGTAACCATTACTGTTTTATGCGACCTACAAATGGAAGATATTCATTGTGATGTACAGTTACTGCAAACATGAACTTTTTATTTATTTATTTATTTATTTACTGTTATGAGACAGTTGCATGTACCACTCCAAAATGTAAGATGTGTTTCAGATACAGGACTGATCAAGTTAACATCAACACTTTTAAACATTAACCCTTTAAACGCCAAGTTAAATCCCACCTGCCCTTTGATAGCGTTATTCGGAGCTCACCATATTCTCAACGTTAGCAGGTAAAGGGTTAAACAATATGTCACCCTGCTACAATCCATTCTTGTCATTTTGCCAGGTCCAAAACTGCAGTGGACTTAATGAAAATTTCTATGGTTATACTAAAATATTATACATTGCAATATTTGAAGTTCTTACAGCAATTGATGCTGAGAATTCAAGTCTTATGGGATGTGAAGTGATGCTGTGTTGTCGGGCAAGTGTTTCCTGTACATCTGTTCTTCTTTGACTGTTGGAACCTGAAAAAATGTAGGCACTGTAATCCCCCCCAAAACATCAGGAACCACTCACTCTGTGATACAGAATCACATTCCAGAAGATTTTACTTAAAATTCTAAATTCTCATTTTTCTCACTTTAGTAAAGCTTTGGATGAAACAATGCAATATACATTCATAACGAAATTTTTCAACTGAACCTTGGTGCAGTCCACTGTCCTGACCATTGCATCAGTAAACTTTCTGAGATAGAAATACAGTATTTTATTCTAAAGTTCTGATTTTTATTGCAGCTGAACTGACACTTTTATCTTCATTTCAAATTCTAGAGTTTCATAAATTTTTTAATAATATTTTGAAGGTTATCATTTTATAAACCATTTATTTCCTCTCTGCTTCCACTTCAAGCACTGGGTAGAATGGACTTAATGGGATGTAGTGATTTAAAAGTTACAATTCATGCCAAAAAAAGATTTATTTTATTGTGTTTTGCTGGAAAATGAAATTGACAATAACCTTGCAAACTAATTTTTCAAGATGTGTATTTTTACAAAGAAAATGAACAGTTTGTATTTTTCATTTTGGGAAATAGTCCTGAGGTAGAGGATTTTAAATCATATATTTCTTATATTTATCTTTTTTCTGAAATGATTCTGACCAGTTTTCAGATTATATCTTATACTCATAGTTGTAGCAACTTCTTGCTTCAAAAGAAAATTTTATCCTTGGTGAAACTCCTGTACTTTCTTCCTAAACAACATATGCAACTCAAAATACTTCCAGTTAAAAAGTTCTGTCATATAAATTTGAAAACTTGAATTCTAATTTGTTCATCTTAAAGCAGTAGTACTAAATTATACCTTCTGGAGTTCCTGGTGTTTACCTTTAATTGGTGCAAGACAGAGCAGTAAGTGAGGCAACTGCTCAAGAGTACTCTGTTCAGTTCCTTTGAAACTTTTATACATATTTTAGTTTTACCTGCATAAAATGGCTTATATAATGTGACATATAAATAACAGCCTAGCAGCTCTTGGGAGTTTCAACTACACGACTTGTTTAAGAGGCAATTTTTTGATTTTCACTCACTTTTCTGTCGAAGATATACCCCCTACATATATTTAAATTTCAGATCTCGTGCCAAGAAATTTTATCACTTGAGTTACTTCCCATTTGGCATTTCTCTCCGTTCTGTAGCTATCTGCAGTTTTAACAATATTTTAGTAGTCTGATTAGACATATTTTCTTTTTTCACCCTGCATTTCCACCCCCCAAAGTCATTCTTCCTCCAATTGGACAAGCTGCTTTTCTCATGCAAGTAAATAGCATCTAACACAACAACTTATTGCTTGTTCTTAAGTTTTTCACATCAGTGTAGCTGATGCTTCTGTTCTTCTGGGATATGGCACTATGGCAGTAGGCAATAAAATTCTCTCATTTCAAAGCAACACAGTAACCTAATCTTGAAGGTGGAAACACTCTGTTGCCTCGAAATATCAAAACCAAGTTACCCACTGATTTGGCATTATATTCAAGAAAATTAAATCATCTATTATATATCATTGCGTGCAGACTTATGTAGGTCCCACAAGAAAATAACTACACTGCTTTTCCATATCACAGTGTATTAATGTAGATGTAAGGTTGTTTTAGGAATTGCAATTGGTGGTTGGAAAGTTACAATATTTAGGATTCTGCATGAAAAATTGAATGACCTGTAACTTGTATTTAAAGTACAGCTTCTTATTAGGTAGCTTCCCTCAGCTATCTAAGTCCATTCTGCCTGAACCACATCTTGTAATAGAAATAATTTAATGACACATTTCAGTCTTTTCATTGTCATTCATGTGGTTGAAAACTCTGCATATCTGAAATCTCTTGACATGAGACTTTCTTCTGATGCATTTTGCAGCTTTGTTTGGGTATCTACAGAAAACTTTGAAACTAATTTTTGCTTCCTAGGTATGAAACAGAACTGAAGATCACTTGAAATGAATGTTATATATTGGACTGACTTAAAACTAAAAATTAAATACCATTATTAAGCAGTAGTGAAAGAAATTGTCGTTCTGTAAGACTTAGGTTTTCTTGGCAGTGTTGCAGAGGATTCAAGTCTTCTGGGATGTGACACAGGTGGTTAGGTTAGGTTAGTACTTCCTGATGCTTGGAAGGCACTACAGTTCTTCAAACACTGGCCACCAATCACCCAACAAAACAGTGTTATACCCCAGAAGACCTGAATCCATAGATGTTCTTTTGTTTACTACAGACACATTATCATAAGGGCTTAGCTTCGATACTGTGAGCCATTGCTGCCTTTGTTGAGCCATTACCATCACTGATTGTGCTAAGGCTTTACATAATCTTTGTATAACACATTTTCTGTATTTAGAATTTCTCACAAAGAAAACAGATATGTGCATTGTTGCTTTAGTAAGCCTTCTTAATTTGTTATGTGACATTATGCCACAGATAAATTTGTATAGACAAACCTGAATGAATCCATTGACAGCAGAGTGGCTGTAAAAATATCATATTTCTACAGGTTTCTCACTGAAGGATTATAACCGACTGCTCAAATGTATCAGTCAGTATTTCTTTTACTTTCATCCTTCATGCTGAATTTGGAATTGCAGTCCAAGAAATTGTTCCAGGAAATACAGTTTTGTGGTATATAAACTATTGTTCTCATATAACTGTAACTCTAAATTTTAGCTTCCTTAGCCAAATTCAGCTCTTTAATTTAAAAAGAGCATAGCCCAAAATAAAAATACTGCTCTTCCATATGAGCATCTGGCAAAGATTTAGGGGGACAGCTCTAAGAAACAAACAAATAATGGGATCATCAGTAGGTAAGAAATTGCAATATTACCTCACTATAATTCATGTGAGGTACTACTTAGGTTCTGAAACAGTTATCTCAAGTTGTTTCAGACACGATCAATAAACCATGTTTTGTAATATTGCTTTGAACTCGCTAACGAAACAGGAAAATAATTATATTGTTTAGCTTTAAGTCCTTTTCTTACATGGTCATGTATGTCTTTTTCTCCCACACCCAGTATTGCTTCACACAGTTAAACTCTCTGTAGATCAAAACTAATGGCAATTTGTGTCCCTTTGGTAATTTCTCGCACACAATTAAAGTGATCAAAACTCAGGAATCATTGCTTTGGAAATTCTTATGATTTTTACTAAATAACAGAATACATGCATACTTTCAGATGTTTAAATTCTGCTATATAGGCTCACTGAATATCTTATTATTTGTAATAAATTTCATATTATATTTTATACCTTTATATTCCCAATATTTTGTATTTATTTTACTCATGATTCATATTATTAATACAGAGCTGTGAGAACTGAGTAAGTAAAATGACTAATAACAGGCTTGGTCTTTGTTTCACAAGCAATATGAACATATCAAGATTTGAGGTTCTCACAGCGGTGTTGCTGAGGATTCAGGTTGTCTGGGATGTGACATTGTGTCGTCATTGAGTGAGTGATTCTCATTCTTCCAAAGGACTGTAATGCTGTCATTTCAAGCGTAAGTAATATAAAAAGATTGTTCACCCTTGAAGATGAAGATACCAGATTCATTTGAGATGTTAGGAACCTATCACCCAGTACAAGTGTTCCATTCCAGAAGACTTAAATCCTCAGTCAGCACACATTCATATCCTATATCTCTATCAGCGTCCTATTCAGTGGCTAAGAGAGGTTTGGCCCCCATGAGTAAATGCAAGGACTAACCTTACATGCATTTACTAATCTATATACATTTCGTACTTTTAATGTATCTGTTAATGTATCTGTCATTTCTGTATGAACAAAGTGTGTCAGAATGACGGTACTGAAGCTGTAGCTTATATAAATGAAATTGAGAAAGTATGTTTTCCTTTAAATGTAATTTACAAGAACTGAAGCGATTCATGACATTTTCATTAGTTTTTAAGTTAAGAATATTTTACTTGCTTTTAAATCGAGCTTCTGAATTTCTCTTTATCAGGCCTGTACCCTTACAGAAGAGTCTATTTATCAGGCCTGTTTCCTTAGAGAAGTTTCTATTTATCAGGCCTGATTCCTTAGGAAGGGTCTATTAATCAGGCCTACATCCATAAGGAACAGTCTAGCTATCAGGTCTGTTACCTTAGATAAGAGTCTATTTATCAGGCCTGTACCCAGAGCTTTATGGACTAGGTAAAGGTAAAATTTTGGTAAAATTAATTATGCTAAATTAAATAACAAAGCTGGTAAATTTTTCTGCTAACATGTATTTTCCTTGTGTTCATCATTTAATTGGAAAGATAAACTGCACAGTCCTACAACACATTTAAGTACTATAATCTTCAAAATATATCATATAAAAATAGTAATGACTGTGATCCTGAGGCAGAGTATATGGGTATATCTTGGTTTTAATATGCTTGTTATCCCAGCATTTACATGAAGTGTGTTCTGAGGCATTAAATGCATCAAAGGGAACTGCAACACTAACTGTGGTGTTTTTACAACAGAATTCTGCTAGATCAGCTTCAGGAAGAGAGGCAGGAACTGTGGGTGTCCCCTGAATTACTAATTGTGAACTGGTGTATTAATTCTGAGACTGAATACCCTCATTTATTAACCTTACCATATACTGATTATCCACCACCAACAAGACTGAAAACATCCACATTTGCAGCAAGCATGCGTGTACAAATCCATTTTTATCATATTTCTGAAAAATGGCTCATCATACAAAAAATGCTCATTTTTGTTTGAAATACTTTACATCATGTACAGACCTATATAATGAAAAGGAAGAAGAATTACTTTTCCAGTACATTAAGTATGGGTTCAATTAACCACACTAAACCAAAATTCAGTTTTGCATAACTTTTCATATGGACACTAACTTAACATTCAGTATGATGGACATGTCCTCCCCATTATTCATTCTTCATTTATGTACTGCACATACGTTGTGTCTGTTTTGTCACTGACCTGATCACTGCAGCTGTCATAGGATATTGTCATAGATGCAGGCTTCCTATGCAATAAAGCTGCTGTGCTCAGTGCAGTGTTAAAAGGAAGACTGTGTACAAAACGTAAAATATATATACACTAACCTTGTAGATATTCTCACGAATCAGGAAATAGCATCATTGTAATTAATTCAAAGAAATATAACTTTGAAACTTTGTATCATATGTCAATCCTAACTTCCTGATTGTTGCTGTAAATACATATATATTCCACAGCATAATGAAAAGTAATGTTCAACATTTTATTATATTACAAAACATGGTTAAACATGATACATTAAGGTAGTTAACCAACAATTGTAAAATGTTAATATTCAGTAAAATCAACAAATAACCAAATAGACCAGTCCTCGTAGATGTACAAGCTCATAACATCCACTCGGATTTGAGACTTGTTAATCCAGTTGACAACTAAATGTTGATTACTGGCTTAATAACAGAAGTCTTCTGTGTGGATGAGTCGTACTTTTCGTTACAAAAGCTTGTATGAGACATCCTTCCTATTACTGTCAATGACTCATATTGTATGTGTGTGCGTGTGTGTGTGTATAAAATTCCATGTAGATTTATTATGTGACAATGTTCTGTAGAGTGAGATGAATACATGATAAACACTACATATATGTACAAAACAAAATGACACTTAAATGTATATTTATACTCATGGCATATATATATATATATATTTTAAATGTATAATAATTTTAGTATTAATGATGGAAAAAAATACATCATAGGAGGAAAACATTTTAGAAATAGAAAGTTGTATTAATAGGTGAAGGAGATGTGTATTTTTGGGAAGTCCAAACAAAATGCTTTGTCATTGTGATTTTGTGTATTGTATTTAGGTCCCATCTGTTACTGGAATAAGACGTGTGTTTTGATTACAAGTCATGGTCATGCAGATAATAAAGACAGATACGGCACATGTATGGCATTGACACGTCTCTTAAAGGGAAGTAATGGGATGTTTTCTTCTCACAGTGTCCATTTTCTCAGTTTCCAGAAGCAAGCTCTACAACATTTCACAGACTGTCTTAAAACAAAATGGGAAACACTGCAGTGATGCTATGCAGTACCGTGTATGTTATTTCTTAAAGTTTATTTAAAATTTATTTAATATCACTGTTGAAATACAACAATACATATACTGATACATCACACACTGTACAATATAGTGTACCAGGATGTTTAAACAGTAAGTTAACAAACACTTTGAGGCTGAGAACTTTGTTTTAACTTCAGTCTCTATGTGAAACATAAGCAGCAGATGGTATGCTTCAGACCGTACTCACCATTAACATTTAAGCATCTGTAGAAGAGAGCAGTGTCACGTGTCTGTAGCCAGGAGATGGCAGCTTGCTTCATATTCACATATGGTGCAGACTGCTTGCCAGTTAGGTGCATCTTACAGTGTCCAAAGAGACATAAATTACTGGGTACAAGATCAGGACATTAGGGAGCGTGGTCCATAACCTCCCAGTCATAGTTCCATTACTACACAGAGACCAGTTGGCAGTATGAAGTCCAGTGACTTCCATTTCTTACCTGATCTAAGGTTCTCACAGTGCTGTCCTTGGGATTCAGGTCTGCTGGGATGTGACACTATTATGTTGGGTGAGTGTTTCACAACATCTGAAGAAACATAGTGCCTTCATCATTCTTGATGTATCTTTGGAAATTGTATATAGTCAAACACAACTGTGACACAGTTGTGTTTGACTATACACAATTTCCAAGTATCACACACACGATGGGGATGACACACTTCCTAGATTGATGTATCTTTACCCTGAAGATGAAGGCACTACATTCTTTTGAAGCATCAGTAACCACTCACCCAACAATACAGTGTCACATTCCAGAAGAGCTGCGTCCTAGTTCATTTCTTTTTTGTGTGGGCCTCTGCATAAGCAGGGTAATTATTCATAAGTTTTATTAACTTATACCTTGATAGCAACATTTTATTACTGTAACATTCAGAAATAATGATGAGATGCAATGTTGTTAATTAAAGGTGCTCTCTTATTCATTAATAACCAGGTTAACCAAACTAGTTCCATAAGGTTTAAATAAACAGTGAATACACATATGGGATCTTTTATCTGGCATCCTTCTACATGGAATAATCCAAAAACTGGCTATATTCCAAAACAAATTTTAGAATTAGCAGCCAGTAACACCTATGTTTTTGAAGCTCTCCCATCTTTGCCCTCCTGCATGTGTCTCCTTTCCTTGTCAGCTAATCCAACATATTTGAACTTATGGAACAATTACTTGCTTGTTTTCTTTTGTAATTTTTAAATATGTTTCAGCATATTTTAAACATGGTGCTCCAAATTTTTCAGAAAACCCGAAGGCCCAAGCATTCAGTTTGAATGATCCCACAGCTGTATATACCATGTTACTAGCCATACATATGTAATGTGAAAGTAAAAGTACAGACCTAGATACTGAAGTCATAAAGGTCATAAGTTGAACTGATGTCAGTTCCTTCCCTTCAGCTGAATACTGAGCCAGTACTGGCCTCAAAAATATCACAATGAATTTACTGTTGATTCAGCTGTACAGGTACATGCATCAACTTATTGCACACTTTGTTTGTATTCTAAAATTATACAATCAGTTGGTGAACAGTGTCTGAAGAAAACATCCATGGCACTACTATAATATGGCCACTAACCTTTTGCACAGGCTTCCAGCTCTTACCCATCCCAAAGTCTGCCAAATGACTGATTTAGGAGAATGAAGGATTTAGGATGATTTGTGAAATATTTTAAGCTGAAGAAATGTGATGGGATGCTTTTAGAAGTCCCTGAATGTAGAAGAGGTGCAAGTCATCTTACTTCATTTACCTTCTTCTAGAAAGAAAAATATTAACAATTTTTATGCTGGCATAATACACACCTTTCTGAAGTGAGTAAGATTTGCTGTTGGTCTATGAAACTCCAATTTCTTCCTTTTATTCATGCCATGCACCGAAAAGTTGATTGTGAAATGTCCCAAATTATGTGCCATGAAGGTCATTAATGATAGTATGTAATGTGATGGCAAAGTCAATATTTTTAATGCTTTGAGTATATGTTGACACGAACTTATGGATATTGCCCCTATCATAATTCTTAAAATTCTCTTTTGTAGCTGCAAGAGCCTTTTGCTGTCTGTAGCATTGCCTACAGCACAATTACATACTTTTTTATCAAATGGAAATAAGCAAAATAGATCATTTTAATTTTGTCTATATTTTTAAGTGCTACTTCAGCCTAACAGCATAAAAGGCATAACTCTATTTTGATATTATTTGTAAAATATATATCTTCCAACCCAAATGTTTATCAGTTCCCAAACTGAGAAATTTAATATTTGTTCTTCTTTAATTTGTGTGTTTATAAAAAAAAACTGAAAGTGGATCTTGGAAATAGTTTAAATTAAATTTTATTACATTTGTTTTTTCTACATTCATGGATAATCCCTCCTACGACTGAGTACAGATGCAGATCTCATTTGCAAACCCTCTAGATTTTTAGCAATGATTAACACACATGTAGCATATGCAAATAATACGGGTTTAGAAAATGTGTTTATCCCAAGAGGAAGATCTTTAAAATACAGAATAAACAAATGTCCCCGAATTGATCCCCGGGGAACACTGCGTTTTATTGTTCCCCAGTGGGAAGAGAGTTTTTCCTGACAATTTGCAGTATTATTTCAACCTTCTGCTTTCTTGGTGCTAAATAGGATTCAATCCAGTAGCATTTGCTCCATGTGTGCCATAATAGAATAATTTAGCTAGAATAACTGTATGACCTACACAAACACTTTGGCCTAATCACAAAAGATACCCCTATCTCATACCTTTGATTAATAACAGATGAAACATTTCCAATTAATTATAAAAATATATGTAATTCAATAAAATAATCTGCTAATACCAAATTCCTAGTGTTAGAATAAGATAAACATACAAACATATAAATAAAATTGTACCTAAACTGAGTATTGCATCCTTTGTTGTTATATCTACATGGGTCATTTCAAAAGTTCTGCACACTGTACTTTTCTCTTTAAAAATGAATTTATTTTACAAAATACCTTTACAGGCCTTCAATGTAATCTCCATTGTGCTCTATCACAGCGGTCCGACGTTTGGGCAAGTCTTGTATTCCTGTCAGGACGACTTCGTTGTTGATGCGTCTGATTACTCGGGTCACCCCATTAGACGTCAACTCAATGCTTCTGAAGAGTTTCCCACGGAGTGGTTTCTTCAATTATGGGAACAAGTCAAAGTCTGGTGGGCTCATGTCAGGACTGTACGGCGGGTGGGGAAGCACTTGCCATCCATACTTTTCCAAAATTTCCGATACTGCACCTG
>Ga0136643_10006290_pt1 | contig 16976 bp, 15 predicted proteins | sample TergutLab28metaG_FD_96883 | JGI IMG/M metagenome (GOLD analysis project Ga0136643, IMG submission 96883) | Labiotermes labralis P1 segment gut microbial communities from Petit-Saut dam, French Guiana - Lab288 P1 (version 3) (version 3) | ecosystem: Host-associated > Arthropoda: Insects >... | reverse complement strand
TTAAAATGAAAGAAGGTGAAGAAATAAAAAGACTGAAAAAAAAAAAAAAAAAAAAAAAAAAAAAATAAATCCCCCCCCCCCCCATATTGCATGCATTATTCAGATCCATAATATATAATTAACCAACAAAATTCACTCCAATGTTCATAATGTATTTTATTCACAATGTTCTTACCAACATATTTTGCCTGTTATTATGGCCATCTTAAAGATGATGTTATTATTACTAGAATACAAAGGTGTAAATATGGTTAGCTGTGTCACTGTCACTCCATAACAATTAAAAATTGTTACAATTTCAGTTAAATTTATATAAGTAATATAAATGTAGGTTAAAATGGGTGATGATTAAAATTTTGGCAGTTAAAATTGTTCAGTCTGTGCAGAGTGATGCTTGATACAGTGATGCAGTGAGTTTTAATCCAATGTGTAGGTGATGTAGACAGTGTGGTATACCACACCGTCTACATCACCTTCATGCCTACATGTCATTTGAAATGGAAGAAAATATTTTGCGTGGCTGTGTCTGTCACTCCATGTTGTTGCCTGATAGTGTGAACAACTGCTGAGTACATGACATGACAGTACATAGCTAGTTGCACTCAGTTTTGCTTCTGTTGTTGAAACTATTCATTACTGCATTTTCTATATTAAATGTGGATAGTGAAAAATTACTGAGCATGTTCAAGAACATAAGGAACGTTATGGTTTATTGAACAGCCACTATAGTGACAATTTGCATAAAGAAAGAATCGGGGAGGAAGTTGCTGAAGAAATGAAACGGACAGGCAGCAAGTGCTGTAGAGTCCTCAACTCTCTAGGGCTGTGATGATGGTGTTTAACTCATTAACATGATCTTTTTGGACTTTGTCCATCATCTAATTCTTAATTAAGTATGATATTTTGGAAGCAGGTTCTGCTTCCCTTTTCAGGCAAGGAACATCTAAGCTGGTGGACCCCTTAGCATGATGTAATTTCGTCATCCGTGTTAGGTGCATCTTTGTCTGAAGATGGAAGCAGAGACAGCTTCTGAAACATTATACTTTGTTAAAAATTAGCTGATGGACAAAGTCCAAAAAAGGAAGATTTTGTCATGGTAAATTCTTTCTTGTGGGGCATAGCTGTTACACTGAAGTCATTTTCACCCTGCTATCAAAATATGCAAAACAGAAAATCTTTTCAGTAGTTTCTGAATTTGAAATGAAGCAAATCATGATGGTACAACCACTTCATTTTCTGAAACTCCATCAGTTACCCTTTTCTGTTATCAAAACTTCAGTGGGTCATATCCACCTCAGATAACTCCACATTCTACAGATTCAGAACTACCATGTGCAAGTTATTATTCCTACTTTTAAGGAAATGAAGCAGATTGATGTAATTTTGAAATTCAATAATTTCTTATTTTTAAAGACATTTCTGTTCTGTTTTTATTATAATGACTAACAAAGTTACTTTATTTGTTTAAATAAATAAAATAAGTAGCTAACCTGAGACAAAAAACAAGCTTCTCTTTTTGTGTTACAGTTTTTCTGAAGGTTGTAAAAAATCTATATAAAATTTCAGTTTTTCATCTATTTGCAATATCAGGCCACAAGTTCTCCCACAGTTTTTCATTTAAGTAACATTTCATGGACCCAGATGTGTATACTATTTGATCTCTTGTTCTTTTCTTTGTCTAATAACAGGGCTGTACAGGCCAAATCCTTAAATGAAAGTTGTTTAAACATTTCAAATCAAACAAGACCATCAAAAACAATTTAATCTTAAAAACAAGTTGTTCAATTATTGAGCATAAAAGAAAAAGATTGGCAGCTATCTTGTCTATTAATTGCCAGTAGGTGTAAAATCACACTGGTTTTGGGTGTGTCATGCCATATGATGTGACTTGACCCTTAGTGTTATTCTTTCAGTTATTATGACCTGGTTGGCTCTCGGTTAGGTGGTCAGTTTTAGTTCTTTTTGAACATCCTTTCGCTGTCTTTGTTCTCATACACAAAACAATCCCATAGAGTGCAACGTCAATTTCATATTTTTTAAGGCACCATTAAATGTTAAGTGATGCTGGAATTTAAATTTCAACTACTGCCTTGGATGGAGGGGTTTTGAATTTGTAGTACCCTTAAGTATTGTGCACTGAGGCTGGCAGAATTAAAGGTCTATGTGGTGGAATGAGGCCAGCATTGGAGTGTTAATATGAATGTACAGTAATGATATGAAATTTTTGTACTATGGAAATTAAATACCCTAAATTAGGATGGCTTCAGGTTCAAAATATGCTGTCATTCAGTCTGTTGCATTTAAAATGTAATGTACTTCACTTCTGCCACATTTGTGCTCAACACTCTGCACCTTGCTCGCAATACTGAGGGCCGTCATCATGTATTCATTCTGTGTCATACATTGTGTATAGTGTAATAATGTGAATGAGCTACTGGTGCTGATTGAGGCCTCAACACCATGTTGTAGAAACAGACTGCTGTAGGCACCTTAGTTGGGTTACTAGATTGTACGCAGTGTATGACATGTACAACATGAAGACAGTAGAGGATAGCAGAAATTTTAACTGAATTCACCTCAACTCCCCATAATTTCTAGTTGCAAATACTTGAAGTAACAACAACAACGTGACATTTGTACTTAGTTTGTACAATTGAGGAAATTGGTAGGAAGCAGAAACATATGTTCAAGGAAACTTAATGTTGTCCTTATGAGAGTTTTGGCGTAAAAACCTAAATAGAATCAAGGAAAGCATTGATTCAAGGAGCATAAATCCAAGTTCACTGTCCTATGTAAATTCACTTGTACACTTAATTGGCACTGTCTGCCCCATTGCACACACTTGGTCAATCCATAGAGATTTCTTGACTCCAGAAAGAGTGCCTGGTACCTTCATTGTAGGAAGTGTTTTGCTCTGAGCACTACATATATATTTCAGATTTCTGTCAATAGTGCTGATACACAGAATCATAAGAAACCACTGCTTCTTGTTACCATGTGTTTTTTCTTATTTATTGATAGCCCATGTTTCTTGACAAGTGTTGTGTGTGTTGGCATTTGAAGATGCGTTTGGTCCGCATTTCCATTTTGAGAAAGTGTGTAAGGGTATTTATTATTTTCTCATTCCTGTGCTATGCCTGTGAAACACTTACACTTTTCTTGATATGGATTAAGAAGCCTTTGTGTAATTCCGGTTTACTGTCTGTCACAATAGTTGCTTGACTTTAACCCTTCAATGCAAAGTGTTGGGTATACTTGCGTTTCACACACCATATAGTGCTGTGTGTCAAGTGTACTTGCAGCATGTAATGTTATTTTGTTTTGTAATGTGAAGGATTTTTAGGATATTGGCATGATTGCTGTAAACTTTGTAAGTACTTGAATGGTGTTCATGTGTGTATAACACACTTTATTCCATCAATCTTAGTCCTATTATTATGTAACATCTTTTTTTAGTAATAGTTTTTCTAAATTCCTCAAGGTTGCACTCTGGATACCCAACTGCTGTGCTCTCATCTCTTAGAGGAAACGTGTAACTAACAGAGAAATCCTTGATATAAAAATTGATTTATTTCCATGTTTGGATTCGATTTCGCTTATGTTTGTAATAGTATATGAGATTCCTGTAAACCTCTCCTGTACATTGCATGAATTGTGCTACCATTGTGTCATTTGTCTGAAACTGCTTATGAAGAGATGTGCTCAATTCTCTCTCTCTCTCTCTCTCTCTCTCTCTCTGCTTGTAAATGTAAATGTTATGCAGACAAGTAAAAATTTCAGTGTACAAACGTGGCCTCAACAAGCAAGAAGAGATTAGGGATCACTGGTATTACAGGTATGGTAGATAGTGATAAATGTGTAAAAAAACTTTCAGATTATGTTCAGAGTGAATTTTCAGACACGGATGAAAGCAGTGGTACTGATTTTGGTTGGTGGTGCGTATGTGACTGACACTATTTTTTTGTGGGAAGACGTGCACAGTTATTTTGGACATCATGACATTTTTACTGGAATAATTGGACCTCAAGACAGTTTTAAGGGTCTGACCAACATTGTAGAACTATTTGAACAGTTTTTTGATCAGGACATTTTCATCAAATTGTGGGTGAGACCAATCACCATGCACAGCATTTCAAAAATCCCAGAGGCAGTGTTATTTCCAAGTTTTTGGGGGGTGAATCAGTAGCATCCCATGACAGCAAAAGAAGTATTTCTGTACCAGCACTTTTTATGGTAATGGATATTTTACAAAAAACCCCATCTGAGATTGTATTTCTCACAAAACTGCCTCGTGGCTGCACTCCTTTTTTGTTCTGTTGATTCCTTGGGGCAAATTTGAAAGCATATGCAGATTTCTGCATTTTATCATAAAGACCTCCAAGGACTCACATGAAGGATTACAAAAACTGTACAGAATCTGCTCCATCGTCAGACTCCTTAAGTCAAAATTCCAGACAAGACATTTCATTAATTGAATCTCCTACTATGTTGAAGGGCCATCTGTCCTTTAGCAGTACCTTCCATTGAAATTGTTAGAGTCTAGAATACAGATATTTGAATTGTGCAAATAAAATTCTGGTTGTTGGTGTTCTGTCATAGTTTACACTCTGAATACAACAGCGTTAATTTTGAAGCTGTCTTTGCCACAAAGTCTGTACATTATGGATAGATAATTATTATAATCCCTTGGCTTTGGCAAAGTTTCTGAAATCATGCAATTCCAATTGGGTTGGAACCATCAACATTAGCAGGTAGGCAGTGTGGAAGACTAAAAGGAAACAAAGCTGCAGATAGGTGAAGTCATTAGGCGAGATGGTGGACCTGTTTGCATCATGGTGTGGTGTGATCATTTAATGTATCTAGTGTGGTTCATTTTCCAACAAGAATTAATACTAAAACTCAAATGTTGATTGATAATATCTTTATTGACTTAATGAAATATGATATATATATACTATCCTTCCATTATATAACAGTTTATTAGACCATAACACATAAACAAATCTTTGACTTTAAAAATCTAATCACAACTCTAAAATTATATAGAAATTTAGTAAAGGCTTGGTGGACGAATTTAAACTCAGATTAAATGTTGAAAATATAGGCAAATGTGTTTAATGTAAATAGTAATGATATTGATAGCATTTATAACAAGTTTTTAAAGATTTATTTGCAGATATTTCATTCTTGCTTTCCAAAAAGGAAAATTTATCAGAATTCACCCACAAAACACTGGATAAGCACTGGATTTAAAATTTCCTGTCAAAAGAAAGGAGATCTGTATCTAATGTTAAGGTCTGTGATAATATCAAATTAAAGCTATACCACAAGTTATATGATATGATCTTAAATGAAGTGATAATTGAGGCAAAAATACTTAACTGTAACGATAAACATACTAAATTACATGATAAAGTTAAAACAACTTGGAAAATTACTAGAGTGGAGACGGGAAAACAAGGAAAGAATATATTAAACCCAGAATGATTAATCCTAATTAATGCCTTCAATAACCAATTTTTAACAATTGCAGATAATATTGATCATAATATTCCTGCTCAAACTACTGATAATAATAGAAACTATAAATTTTATTTGGGTTCAACACTTAGAAGTCCCTTTCCTAAAGTAAGATTCATTAACATAACTACTGAAGACATTGAAAAAGTCATTTCTTCTTTACGTCCAAAAAATTCATGTGGCTATGATGAGATTTTGATGAAGACATTAAATATCAGCGCTCCCTATATTTCTTCACCCTTATGGTGCATATTTAACAAGGTCATTTCAGTTGGAACCCTCCCCTCATGCTTGAAATATTCTATTGTAACACCCATACATTAAAAAGGTGACAAACAAAATTGTGCAAACTATAGACTGATTTCACTATTGACCTCATTTTCCAAGGTATTTGAAAAAAATGTTATACAAAAGATTAATATAAATATTAATAGTGTACTTCCCAATGAACTGTTTGGGTTTCATGCTAAACTTTCAACAGAAACAGCTTTCTGTAACTTAATAAATGAAGTTTTAACAGCTTTTAGTTGAAGGGTCCCCCCCCTTAGAGAAAGCCTTTACTTGGGGTAAATCATGAAATGCTCCTAACAAAATTTGAATTCTGTGGTATAACTGATAATATATATATATATGCTACTTAAATCATATTTCCAAAATCGAATTCAAATGGTGAGAATCAAAGATGGATCCCCTGTTAATGTTGAATCGAAATGGGGTTTTGTCAAACGTGGAATATCTCAGGGATCTATCTTGGGTCCATTATTCTTCCTTTTATATATCAGTGACCTACCTCAAGTCACAAATTATCTAAATTCAAAAGTCAGCTCTAAAACAATTTTGTTGGCAGATTATGCACGCTTAATTGTAAATAATTAAGATGATACCATATTAGAAGCTAACTTACATTTGGTCTATAGCAGTATGATGAAATGGTTTTATGCAAACTTACTTTCTCTAAATATGGATGAAACCTGTATTATGGAATTCTACCCTAAAGATACTACTTATTTTGAAAAAAAAAATTATCTGTAATAAAATTATCCCCATACAACGGAACAAAATTTCCATGGGTTAATACTCCACATTACAATGTCTTGGAAGAGCCACATTGCTATGATCTGAATCAAATAAAGCTTGTTACATGGCAAGAACAATTAAACCCTTCTTACCAATAAATTAATTAAAAATTATGTATCATGCATATTTTCATTCAGTTATGTCATAAGGTATAATTTTTGAGGAACTTCCTCCTGCAGTTTGAATATTTTTAAGTTACAAAAGCAAATGGTTAGAATTTTGGGGGGAGCAAGGCTTAGGGACTGTTGTAAAAAATGTTTAAAAATTTTAAATATATTACCTTTAGTATCCCAGTACATAGTTAATAATAAATCTTTATTCAGACTTAATTCTGACAGATGACAGAATAGCAACACAGAGCAAAGATACAGCTCACATGAATCATACTTCCAACTATGATGCTGTGTCTGTTAGGGTAACATGCATAATAAATTGTGCTGCTCAAATTACAACCTGAAATATGATGTGCACCTGGCCTTATAAGCATTAATATTAGAAGGAAGGTGTAAGTGGTATGTTACTATATATGCTGACTCTTTGTTCCAGTTCCTCACTGGGTGAGCGAGTGCAGCAGGAAGGAAAAGAAACTGTACGATTTTTAGGCTCAACAGGAAATCGGGAGATGTCATTCTGTGTGGGTAAGGTGAGTGTGGATGATCTAAAAAACAAAGAATAAATGTAAGATAGAGATCTTACTACTACAGAAAGTGTAAGTGACAAATCAACTTGTTTCATATCGTTTCCTGTCCATTTAATTGTTCGGGATTTCACCATATATATATGTCTCAAAAGTAAGTGTACTGATATTTGTATGTATGAATTGACAGTGTAGCACCTCGTTGATGTATACCGGCACATTGGTAGTGACCTCGGCTGCATGTTCATACTCGTTTCAACTGGATAGGTTGAGTCAGTCGTGCGCTGCTGCTGTTTGTGTATGGTCATGTTTCAGCACCTCGTTACATTTGCGATGCAGGAAGATATCGAACAGTGCTACGCTATCAAATTTGGTGTGAAACTCAACAAATCTGCCACAGAGACATTTGCTTCTTTAACCGAAGCTTATGGAGATGCCACTCTATCGAGAACTATGGTTTTTAAGTGGCACAAAGCTTTCAGAGACGGCCGAGAAAATGTTGAAGACGACCCTCGTTCTGGAAGATCAATCTCATCAACAAATGATCAAAATGTGGAAGTGGTGCGAGCTGTGATGGCGAAAGATCACCGATTGAGTGTCAGGATGATTGCAGAAGAAACGGGCTTGGATAAAAGCGCAGTTCATAGAATTCTAACAGACCGTTTGCACATGTGAAAAATTTGTGCAAAACTAGTGCCCAAAAATTTGTCTGTGGAGCAAAAAGTGAACTGGTTGGAAATTTGTCAGGATTTGCTGGGAAGACTCGAAATTGAGCAAAATTTTTGGGATAAAATAATAATAGGAGATGAATCATGGGTGTTCGACAATGATCCCGAGACCAAACAGCAAAGTGCGGAATGGCACATGAAAAGTTCTCCTCATTCAAAGAAAGCACGCATGAGCAGATCCTGGGTGAAAACAATGATTATTGTTTTTTTCAACAGCTGTGGCATTGTGCACAAAGAATTTGTACCTCCAGGACAGACAGTTAATCATGCCTTCTACAAAGATGTCTCGGAACGGCTTCGAAAACAGGTCCAGTGAGTCCGAACGGACATTGCAGACAACTGGGTGCTGCACCACGATAATGCGCCAGCTCACACTGCGCTTTCAATTCGAGAATTTCTGGTGAAGAAAAACATTCCCATACTTCCATATCCTCCCTATGGCCCAGATCTAGCTCCGTGCGATTTCTACCTCTTCTCCAAGTTGAAATTGAAGTTGAAGGGTCATCATTTCGGGATGATGGAAAACATACAAAAAGTTGTAACTGATGAGCTACACACACTTACAGAAAATGACTTCCGGCACTACTATGATGAGTGGAAAAAACGTTGGAACCATTGTGTAACTTCCCAAGGGTCATACTTTGAAGAAGATAACTTGTAATTTCAGGTGAGTTCAATAGACATTTAAATAAAAAATCAGTACACTTACTTTTGAGACAAAGTGGTATATATATATATATATTTATTTATTTATATTGTACTTCTAGCATTTCAACACAACGGGGATGCCTCACTTGAAAATTATGTCAGGCAAATTAGTTGGCTGGCCGTTCAGCATGCTGCAATTCACCATGAACAACTCCACCATCATGGCAGAATAACCAGGGGCATTAGGATGCAAAAGGAATGAACTGCCTTTCTCTCAAAACAGCAACATCACTCCCATCACTACTTCAGTAACCTTTCTAGTACACAGAGCTCAGTGTTCGCTGTTTTTTCTGCAGGCACAAATTGTTTGTGGATCACACCCTGTTTACTGGGTAGGAAAAAAAGTTATCAATGTTATTCTGATCCACAACATTTGAAACAAAACTTTTTGATCCTTGCTGATGATGCTGTTCTCTATTCTGTGCTCCTTTTGCTAATATGTGAGGCTGTGTGGTACAAACTCCATGCAGATCTTCCTCTCTTCCAATCATGAAGAATCTGACAATCATATTCCAGTTTATGTGCAGTTCATTCTCCAACAATTTTAGTGGCACTGGAAGGTCTGCAGCCATCAGTTCACGAAATTCTCTAGCTACTTCTGGTTCCAAGCAGTTGACAGCTACCCTCTTGGGTCACATCTCTCCCTGAGTCTTCTAATCATTTTCGGGTATGCAGAGGAAATACAGCTTCAGTTTTATAACATTTCAAGCACTTGTGGGTTTCTGCAGCCATTTTCTCAAGTTTGAAAATAAAACTTGATATCTACTGACCGCTACACAACAGACAGAAATGTAACTTATGCATGGAGCTGCTGTGGATGAACAGGTGGTGCTAGAATTTCCAGTCATTAATAACATCAACCATCAGAAGTGGGCTACATATTATTTAGGCACTGAATCACACATGCACGATAGCATCAATCCTACAACTTCACTATATGACCCTGTTATGAACATACATGAATCAGTGCTTACCTTTTCTGTTATTGTCAAATTTTTACTGTGGAAGACAATAAAATTGGTCTCCTTGTCTACACGAAATTCTATCGCCACCTGACCTGAAATACAAAGAGATTTCAGTACATTGAAACATGCCATTAATATAAATGAATTAATGTCATAACCTTTATCATCCAGAAAAATGGCGTTTAAAACACCTGGTACTAATGGCTGGCAGTCAGATTCTGGCTTGAAAATAGCAGTACTGAAGAAATATAACACACCTTTAACTCAAATGTGCATATGCGGTGTTACAACAGTGCAATACACATCCCCAGAATGTTATAAAATATGATCCACTCAAGGCTTCACTCAAATAAAATTCATGCACTTCAGGAAATGTGCTCAGGTTACTCAAAAGTATGGCTATGGAGTCTCAAAGATGAGCTAAGTTTACCTCATCTGAGCTGATCAAAAGTCCTTGAGTACCCATAAAACAGAAATATATTTCTCTTACTAAACCTACCTATCCAATTACCTACCCCCATGAAGTCCCAAGTGCAACCATGGGTATATCAAATGGATTTTTAATCCATACTTCACATTTAAATAATGACAATGATCAAAATCACAGACTTCATCAGAGTAAAATATTTTCTCAGATGAATAACCTCCAGTTTTCACAAGTCTACAGAAAAAAATTATTTTTCCAGAATATAACTCTGGCATACCTGTGACAGCCCTAATCTAGTTGGTTCCAAATGACTAATAGCTTTCTCATGGATAAAAATAATTGTCATTGTCAAGATAACAGGGGAAAGATATGGTCTGAAGCAAAAATTGTAACAGTATCTCTAATCATGTCCCTGAGACCATGAAAATACAATGCTAACTTGCTTAAAGGATTCAGCCCACATGTCCTTCCTAACAGCACTGGAACATGAAATGGGTGCTCAACCACATGTTATGAGTCAAAGACAGTGGATTGATAATGCATGTGAGAACTGTATTCTGCTGAATAAAGAGTATCCATCTGCAATACCATTCCAAAGTATGCATCATGGGTGACATGTCACTGAAAGTTTTTTTGTGGTCATACATTTATTATGGTATACTCTAAATTTAAAAAGACAATAAAACAAAAAGGTACACAAAAGGTAAACAAATACATGAATTATTTGTTTAAACACTCCAACATGTTTTAGCCTATCGGCCATTATCATGGATTCCATTTAATACAATAAGGCAGTACATTAAACCAGCAGGACATTTCATATGTTACACTTACCATTTTCACCTTTTTCTCTTATTGTTGGCAGGGTACGTAATTGTTTGAGTACTGTTTTACTGTATCAAACAGTATCCCTGAAGATGGCTGATGAGTCAAAACAAGCTGGAATTTTTAAATAAATAATGCATGTATTTGTATAAAAAATTGGTTGTATTCTCTTGGTAAAAAAAAAAGCCAACAGTGTCATGTAAAGTGAACTAAACAGCATAGTGAAAAAATCTTAAATGACAGCTTCAGTTCTGGACAGAAAGAAAACTTAAAAAAGTCATAATGTCAGAGAAATTGTATCATACTGCTGCATGAACACAAACATGCTCCAGAATATCTTTTCATCATGCAGCTGTTCAACCTGGAGTGTCAAAATCCTCTACACACAGGGCAACAAAACTTTCAAGGCTATACCCACATAAAATAACAGATAAACAATAACTCTTTCTTGCAAACAGGGAAGCAAGAAGCACATAGTGCAAGTGGTTTCAAGACTCAACAGCCTATGGATTTCTTGATAAAGAGAGATTTTTTTTTGGATGAGGAATGGTTCACACTAAATGGGAATGTAAATGGCCAGCATAACAAATACTGGTGTTCCAAAATTCTCCATGCAGTACACGATGTACCTTTGCATGTTCTTAAAGTTAGTCTGGTGTGCAATGAGTGAATGTAAAATTATAAACCAAATGTTTTTCAAGGAAACAATAAATTCCTATCACTACATTCAGTTAATTCTAACACCATTCTTTAGAGAAGTAACACAGGAACAAAGAGAAGTAAGTTTACTTCATGCAGAATTTTGCCATGGCCCAAACATAACACTTCTTAATAGGTATTGGGCAAATCGTCGCTTCCTTGATCTCTATATTTTAATTCATTATATTATGCCTACTAGTAATATTATTATTTTTGGGGGACACTAAAAGTTTATGCGAACAATTCACATTCTACACAAAAATTTACAGATACTGTTCTGAAGGAAACTGCTAACATTTCAGCAAAAAGGCTAATGTGTCAAGAGGTATTTTCTGAAGGTGTAGATCGTGTTTAAAAGTATCAGGTCAACACATCCAATGCTCTTCCATGAAACAAAGTATGACGAAAAGCTGGGACAAGCACACTCTAAATTCTCAGTGGATGTAGGCTTCCTCTAAGATAAAACTTAACATGACTGCTGCTGGGCTCAGGAAAATAATTCAAGGTATATACACTATAGTAAACATAAACAAACATGTCATATTGTCTCCACACAAAATACTTGCCTCATTTAACAAACAGCTTCATGAAAATTACGTTTCACTTTGTAGTTCGGTTACACCTTAAACTAGAGCTGCTGATGATTTGGGAAAATTAAAAATAATCAGTTAGCTCAATATAAACTATATTATTGCCATTACTTCGTAATATTATGACAAAGAAATTACCTTTCACTTCCAGTGTTGTCAGATTTGGGTGAACTCTAAGGGTGTATCGCAAAGGTCGAACAAATGTGGGAAGTCTAACATTGTTCCATGGAAATACCTCACCATTAGTTGCAAGTGGTACTGAAGGACCTGTGGAGTTTGACAGTACCTCATCTCCCAGGTGATCCGGTTTCTCTCCTGCGCAAGGGCACTCTGTAAGATCAAATACAATAATGCCACACTTTCTTAAATGAATTTTCCTCATGGGTCTTCAAAATTATAGCTGTTCAAATATAATTACCATTTTGGGGTCCCGCATATGCAATGATAAGCGATATGAAAAACAGCGATGCAAACACCAACGTTGCAATGAACATTGCCCTCTTCTGAGAGCACACAGCAACCCCATTGTGTTCATACAGGCTACGTTTGTTGATGCCAGTCTGACTATCACCTGCAATAAATCAGTATTAATTAGGCCAGTTCGCCAGTGAGTTCTTTAGGAACATCCTTTTAAAACCACGGCATCTGCGATTTCCGTCTTATGTATGAAACTTGTTGGTAGGATTCCTCTTCCGCCTACCTGTCAAGAAAGCAACATCATCCACGTCTTGATCACTCATTACTATATCTCGCCTTCTCCAAACAACAGCTTCGATGTCTCGTGCGCTGGATACTATCGAGATTTTAATAAGTGGATCTCTTTTCACACTAGCCACTCTACTGATTTCAATACAAATAAAAACCCAATTAACGTACCGGTAAATAATACACTCAGAAACACCGGCTGGGAAGACGCTTAAGAATTATCGCACAGTACATATTTTTTCACCCGTATACTAATGGACGAATTCACTTGCCTTATGTTACAATAAGCTTGAAGTATACTTCATGGTTGGTTGGTACGGAAAAAAGGCTGTAGACGGATTTATGCCACGTAATATAGTTTAGCACTTGCTCACCCTCAACGCTCTTGACATTTTCATTAACAGACGACGGCGGATTCGTAAATACGATTCTGTTGCCCTCTGCCTGAATAAAATAGAACGACGCTCGAAGAAGACGCGCGTGAGGCGCATGTGTCATAACCCAAATATGGCGAAACGCATTTCCTGTCAGTGATAGCGGAAATGTGGACGGGGAGACAGAGGGTGTGAAGCTATATTTTTTAGACTGGTCATATACAGAAAGGTTTTCATTAGTTATTTCAATTTAGTTACGAATGTTATCATTAAAGTGCAGGGTCTGACAAAAATAGTGAACTAATTATTAATACGAATAACATTTTACTGAGAGTAATTGATGACTATTTCAGCAAGTCACTATTTACTACTGTGCTTGAGTTTGTTCTACATTGTTCCACTTTTTGTCTACAAGGTCTATTAGGTGGCCACCACCCTCGTGAATGCACAAGTGCACATGAGTTAAGAAGCTGAGCATACCTTCTCGAAGTGTTTCTTCCGAAATGTTGATAATTTCGTCTCGTATGGCTTGTTTGAGTGCATTTAAGTCTACAGGGCGTTTACTGCACGCCTAATTTTGAAATAACCGCACAGAAAAAAAATCAAGTGCTGTTAGGTCCGGCGAACGAGTAGGCACATCGCCGAAACGAGATATCACCCGCTGCGGAAACAAAAGGCGAAGCGCAGCCATGCTAATCACTGCTCTGTGGGCCGTAGCACCATCTTGTTGAAACCACAAGTTATGGTTTGGTGGAAGTTTTGGGGCTAGAAATTCATTGATCATCCACGTGTAGCGTTGCGATGTGACTGTGATGGTTTGTCCGTCTTGATCCTCAAAGAAGGAGGGTGCAGTGACTCCTCTGGTCCAAACAGCACACCAAACAGTACCTTTTGTGTCACAAAGGGGACTTGCTGACGTTCGTGAGGATTTGCAGCTGACCAGTATCGAAAGTTATACTTATTAACTGTGCCATGCAAATGACAAAGTGCCTCTTCGCTCATCAGAAGGTTGATCGGCAGGTCTGGATTTTCAGTCAATATTCCCTGAAAAGATGACAAAACTAAGCGTACCTCTTTGTCCCGATCACTCCAAGAATGCACAACTGGCAATTTGTATGGGTAAAGATTCAGGTTACTATGCAGGATGAGCCAAACACTCCTGCCAGACATGCCTGACGCTTGTGCGTTCTTACTTGCAGATCGCCTCGTACTGCGGCTGACGGACGCCAACACTCGGGCAATGTTCTGAAGACGGCCGAACAAGTGGCTTTCTACATGCGACAGAGCCTTCTTCACGACACTGCCTTACCCATTGACGGATTGCATTTGGATAGGGGCTTAATGTCGATTCATTTCATGGCGAAATCCACGCCTCGTCTTTATAACGGACCCCGTCAGAATATACAGTTCCACAGCACACACACGTTCTGTAAATCCCCAGCGTTCCATGTCGAATAATTTCGAAGGTCGCTGCTTTAGTTTAAACAACTGTGCGCCATAATGCCCTAGGGGAGAAACGCGTAATTCAAGTTTCAAAATACTTCACTATTTCTGCCGGACACTGTATGATATCCGTTATTTTATACAACAACGGAAAGGTGCTGTTAAATTTATAATGTGAGACCATTCAACGGCTTACTTGTATAGTTAGTCGCTGAAATTGTGAACTGTACCAACTGTTGACAATGGTGTCATATGTGAAACATCACCGACATGATTTTGAACTATTTCCACCGTCACAGCATATAATCCCGGTTAATGTATAGAAAGTTGTATTGATTCAACTGTTGACCTAGAATAGGTGTGAAATTATTCAATTGATAAGTTACCGTTAAAGTGTGAAGCTCATTATTTCATGCAATAGCTACCTAGTTACGTCATAAATTGACGGTAAGTTCATAAATAAGGGTCAATTCAGCACTTGAACGCCCAACATCGAATATAAATTTATACCATCTAGCAGGACTCCCTGACAAAATCTGTGGTATTGAGAGCTGGTGACATTAAAGGAGCAGAAGGAATTGCATTCAAACTTCCGGATATTTTCTTGCGCTTTGAGGCACTTTATGTTCTGCAGTCAGATAATTACCGTGAGTTCTGCAACAAAGACATGAAAGATTTTAAGACTCTATGGCCAGAACTAAAGACTGCACATGGCAAGTTCAGGCACAGAGAGAACATATGAAGTGTCGAACTAGCTAATTAGGACAATGAGAACTTGATAAAAAAAAACCTAGGTGCAGGACAATAGTAATAGCAACTGCGGCGGAAGCCTGGAAGTTGTTCAATTAGTGAAAAAGCGCGCTTACCCAAGTGTCAACATTTCCATTTATAAAGCAACTTTCGGGACTGTACTAAGGGTTGGCACTGCAACGACTACTTTGTCTAAAGATTTGGTAGGTATGATAATTGGCCAAGAGAACTTAAAATACTTTGGAGATGATGGGCTCATTAAACACGTCTATGTAGACAATATGAGGATCCTCTCCCCCCACCCTCCCCAGCCGCTTTTCTGTCACTTGTTATGTCTGTGCAATGAAGTGCACAAATAATGTGTATGTTCAAAAGAAGCTCTTCACAATTCATGTGTAAAACAATGTCTAAATCAGGAGTTCTTAACCCTTTGCCGCCTGGGACTCACATTATGTTTATGAGTAAGCTTCGCGTTCTATTGTTTAGCTTTATATGAATGAAAAATCTTTACCTTCCATCTACTTTCCTTTACTATGTCATAAAATCCGCAGCATGTTGCAAACGTTGCTGGTACACCATCATTGCAAAATTGAAAACTTATACCATGTTAGAAATCCACTGAACGACAAGCTGTCTTCTTTTCAAGGCAATAACCTCCCTGACGCAGTGACAGTCTATGGCCGGTAAACTATTTTTGGTATACACTGTCACCTGGTACACCCATCTGCAAGTAAGTGTCTTGCTATACAAGACACAATAGCAGTAGGATTTCCAATAATTCGAGTTGTTGACAAATCCATACGGACCGTTCCTAAACATTGACAACTGTCTCTGTAGTCGTACGGTGAAAACTTCTGACGCGCGCTTATTCCGGGTAAAGAATTTTCTACACAAAGTAAAAGAGACAATTTTCACCATTTCACCGTGCATTTTGATATATATTCACTTCATTATAACCAACTTATGCACTTATATATTCTTTTTAAATTATGTTAATATTTTAAAACATTAAAATATAACACACTAAAACCTTGATCACTCCTACATGTTTCGGTTATCACATATAACCATCCTCAGGGAGTTCCCCATACATACTAAAGTTACTATATTTATTGCCCTTATGGTATGTTGGAAGCATGTCTTAGTATGTGTATGATGGATCTGGATTATCTGCTGTGTGTATGTCAGTGTTCTCCTTCTGCCTCTGTGTTTGTCGTATTCAAGGAACAACCCCAATAACCCTGCGCAGTATGTATAAAAATCTATACATTTAATACAGTTCAATACATTTTAATGTTGTTTCTGTGGATATAAACACAAATAATTACAAATCATAAATCACCTTCTGCCTCTGTGCTTGTGCTCACAAACACAGTGGCAGAAGGAGAACACTGACATACACACAGCAGACAATCCAGATCCATCATACACATACTAAGACATGCTTCCAACATACCATAAGGGCAATAAATATAGTAACTTTAGTATGTACGGGGAACTCCCTGAGGATGGTTATATGTGATAACCG
>Ga0136643_10006288_pt1 | contig 16980 bp, 15 predicted proteins | sample TergutLab28metaG_FD_96883 | JGI IMG/M metagenome (GOLD analysis project Ga0136643, IMG submission 96883) | Labiotermes labralis P1 segment gut microbial communities from Petit-Saut dam, French Guiana - Lab288 P1 (version 3) (version 3) | ecosystem: Host-associated > Arthropoda: Insects >... | reverse complement strand
TACAGGAAACTTTCCTAACCAACCTCTTGCCGGGCCGTACCGGCGGCCACTAGCGTTCCCGCCACGCCCTTCCCGGGCGCCTCGCAGCACGCTCCTGTCCCCTCCCTTCTCGGCAAGGAGTCCCCCACATGCGCCTGTTCACCGACCGCCGTGCCCGCAGGACCGCCATCGCCGCCGCCACCGGCCTGACCGCCGCCGTCGCCCTGGGCGCGACGGCCGCGGCGAACAGCGCCGGCGCCGCGCAGCCGGCGGCCGTGCAGCCGGCCGCCGCGCTGCCCAGCGGCATGGCCGCGCCGTACCTCTACCTCGGCTGGGGCAACCCGCCGTCCGCGACGTCCGTCATGTCGGCCACCGGCATCAAGCAGTTCACGATGGCGTTCATGCTCTCCGACGGCGGCTGCAACCCGAAGTGGGACGGCTCGCGCGCGCTGACCGGCGGCACCGACCAGTCCACGATCAACAAGATCCGCGCCGCCGGCGGCGACGTGACCGTCTCGTTCGGCGGCTACAGCGGCAACAAGCTGGGCCAGAAGTGCAGTTCGGCGTCCGCCCTGGCCGGCGCGTACCAGAAGGTGATCAACGCCTACCAGCTCAAGTCCATCGACGTCGACATCGAGGCGGGCGAGTTCAGCTCGTCCACGGTGCGGCAGCGCGTGGTGGACGCGCTGAAGACCGTCCGCGCGAAGAACGCCTCGCTGAAGATCTACGTCACCTTCGGCACCACCCCGACCGGCCCCGACGCGGCCGGCAAGGACCTGATCAAGAAGGGCGCCGCGGCCGGGCTGAACATCGACGCCTGGGCGGTCATGCCCTTCGACTACGACCAGGGCTCCACCGACATGCTGGCCACCACCAGGACCGCGGTCGACGGCCTGAAGAACGCGGTGGCGAGCGCGTACCACCTGTCGTCCGACGCCGCCTACCGCAAGGTGGGCCTGTCCTCGATGAACGGCAAGACCGACAGCAGCGGCGAGACGGTGTCGCTGTCCAACTTCACGTCGATCATCTCCTACGCCAAGTCCCACCACCTGGCGCGGGTGTCCTTCTGGGCGCTCAACCGCGACCGCAAGTGCCCCTCCGGCCAGTCCGCCGGCGACACCTGCAGCGGCATCAGCCAGGGCACGTACGACTTCACCAAGGCCCTGGCCGCCTACACCGGCTGACCCGGCCGAAGTACCGGGCGAGGCGGAGCCGTTCACCCCGGCCGGCTCCGCCTCCGGCACACCGCGGGAAGGCCGGCACGCCGCCAGAGGACCGGCCCGGGTCAGCAGGCCGGCCCCGCCGCCAGAAGACCGGCTCGCGGTCAAGGCCGGCCCGCAGCCGGCCGGTTCGGCGGCCCGCCCGAGGGACCCGCTCAGAAGACCGACTCGGCCTCCTCCATGCGGTCCTCGGGCACGGTCTTGAGGTGGGTGACGGCGTCGGCCAGCGGGACCATCGCGATGCGGGTGCCGTGCAGGGCGGTCATGTGGCCGAACGCCCCCTCGTGGGCGGCCTCCACGGCGTGCCAGCCGAAGCGGGTCGCCAGCACCCGGTCGTAGGCGGTGGGCACGCCGCCGCGCTGGACGTGGCCGAGGATGACCGGCCGGGCCTCCTTGCCCATCCGGGCCTCCAGCTCCCGGGCGAGGGTGGTGCCGATGCCGGCGAACCGCTCGTGGCCGTACTTGTCGATCTCGCCGACCCCGTAGTCCATGGTGTCCTTCGCCGGGTGCGCGCCCTCGGCCACGCAGATCACCGCGAACTTCTTGCCGCGGGCGAACCGCTCCTCGACCACGCCCACCAGGTCGGCCGGGTCGAAGGGCCGCTCGGGCAGGCAGATGCCGTGCGCGCCGGCGGCCATGCCGGACTCCAGCGCGATCCAGCCGGCGTGCCGGCCCATCACCTCCACCACCATGACCCGCTGGTGGGACTCGGCGGTGGTCTTCAGCCGGTCGATCGCCTCGGTCGCCACGGTGACCGCGGTGTCGAAGCCGAAGGTCCGGTCGGTGCCGTTGATGTCGTTGTCGATGGTCTTGGGCACCCCGACCACCGGCATCCCGGCCTCGGAGAGCATCCGCGCGGCGGTCAGCGTGCCCTCGCCGCCGATCGGGATCAGCACGTCGAGGCCGTACTGCGCGGACAGGTCCTGGGCGTTGTCGGCGGCCTCGCGCAGCCGGGCGCGCTCCAGCCGGGCCGAGCCGAGCACGGTGCCGCCGCGGGCCAGGATGCCGCTCACCGAGTTGAGGTCCAGCGGCCGGAACCGGCCCTCCAGCAGGCCGACGAAGCCGTCCTCGAAACCGATCACCTCGTCCCCGTGACCGGTCAGCGCACGGTGCACGACGGACCGGATGACGGCGTTGAGCCCGGGGCAGTCGCCGCCGGCGGTGAGGACTCCGATGCGCATGGGACTTCGTCTCCAGAGAATCCGTACAGGGGGTCGGGCGAACCCTGGACCGGTCGGCCGGTCAGGGCGACTTCGGGACCAGCGTGCACTCGGTGATCCGCCCGGCGAGATAGTCGTCCACATTGCGGACGGTGGCGGCGACGATCTGCTCGATCGCGTCCACCGTGTAGTACGCCTGGTGCGAGGTGACGAGCACGTTGCCGAAGGTCATCAGCCGGGCCAGGACGTCGTCGGTCATGACCTCCAGGGACTTGTCGTAGAAGAAGACCCCGGCCTCCTCCTCGTACACGTCCAGGCCCACCCCGCCGAGCCGCCCGTCGCGCAGCGTGTCCACCAGGGCGCCGGAGTCGATCAGGGCGCCGCGGCTGGTGTTGACCAGGATCACGTCGTCCTTCATCTCGGCCAGCCGCCGGGCGCCGATGATGTGGTGGGTGGACGGCATCAGCGGCACGTGCAGGGTGACCACGTCGGCTTCCCGGCAGAGCCTGTCCAGCTCGACGTACTCCATGCCCAGCTCGACGCACTCCGGGTTCGGGGTGATGTCCCAGCCGAGCAGCCGCATGCCGTAGCCGCGGGCGATCGCGGTCACCGCGGTGCCGATCCGGCCGGTGCCGATGATGCCGGCGGTGCGGCCGTGGAAGTCCCGGCCGAGCAGGCCGTCGAGCCGGAAGTCGAAGTCGCGGGTGCGGCCGGCGGCCCGCACGATCCGCCGGTTGAGGGCCGACGCCAGCGTCCAGGCGAACTCGGCCACCGCGTACGGAGAGTACTCGGCGACCCGGGCCACGGTCAGGCCCAGCCGCTCGGCGTGGTCCAGGTCGATGTTGTTGTAGCCGGTCGAGCGCTGGCTGATCAACCGGGTGCCGCCGCGGACCAGGCCCTCCAGCACGGGCGCGTCCAGCACCGCGTTGACGCTGGTGGAGACCGCCTCGTACCCGGCGGCCAGCGGCAGGGTGTCGGCGGTGAGGGTCGTCTCCAGGCATCGGACGTCATGGCGTGGCGCGAACGCGCGCTCCAGCAGGGGCCGCTCGTCGCGCTGCACTCCGGTCGCGAGGATCTCCACCGCACCACCCTCCTTCTCCGCTGCGTTCACCCTACGTGCACTGTGCGGGGAAGGCCGGGAGCCCGCACCCGGGCGGCCGCCACCGCCGCCCGCGGGCCCGGGCCCCACCTCGGCGGGCGCCGCCCGGACAGGGGCGCTAGCGTCGTGGGTGCGCGCGGACGGCCGCGGGGGCGCGCGCGGGGAGAGCGGGCGACCCGGCCGTTCGGGCGCCTCGGGAGAACAGGAGTGCAGGGGTGACGCGCAGCGTCTACGTGACGGGGGTAGGCCGCGGTGACGGCCGCCAGGTCGTGGAGCTGGGGGTGATGGAGCTGCTCACCCGGCAGGTGGACCGTGTCGGGATCTACCGCCCGCTGGTGCACGACACCCCGGACCGGATCTTCGAGCTGCTGCGCAGCCGCTACCGGCTGACCCAGGATCCGGCGACGGTCTTCGGCATGGGCTACGAGGAGGCCGCCGCGCTGCAGGCCGAGGAGGGGCAGGGCGCGCTGACCGCCCGGCTGGTCGAGGGCTACCTGCGGGTGGCCGAGGACTACGGCACGGTGCTGATCCTCGGCTCGGACTTCGCCGAGACCAACCTGCCGGCCGAGCTGGGCGTCAACGCCCGGCTGGCCAACGAGTGCGGGGCCTCGGTGCTGCCGGTGATCGGCGGCCGGAACCAGAGCGCCGACGCGGTGGTGGCCGAGGTCCGCAACGCGCTGCACGCGTACACCAACCTCGGCTGCGACGTGATCGCGATGGTCGCCAACCGGGTCTCGCCGGACGTGGCGGAGGACACCGCGGCGCAGCTGCGGCGGACCGTGCAGGTGCCGGTCTACGTGCTGCCCGACGACCCGGCGCTGGCCGCGCCCACGGTCCGGCAGATCGTGGAGACGCTCGGGGCCGAGGTGCTGCTGGCCGACGACGCGGGCCTGTCCAGGGACGCGCTGGACTTCGTCTTCGGCGGCGCGATGCTGCCCTCGTTCCTGCCGAAGCTGACCCCCGGCTGCGTCGTGGTGACCCCGGGCGACCGCGCCGACCTCATCATCGGCGCGCTGGCCGCGCACTCCGCGGGTTCGCCGCCGATCGCCGGCGTGCTGCTGACGCTGGACGAGAAGCCGGGCCCGGACATCCTGGCGCTGGCCAACCGGCTGGCGCCCGGCACCCCGGTGCTGGCGGTGCCGACCGGCTCGTTCCCGACCGCGGCCGAGCTGTTCGGCCTGGACGGCAAGCTGGGCGCGGGCACCCCGCGCAAGGCGGAGACCGCGCTCGGCCTGTTCGAGACGCACGTGGACACCGCCGAGCTGACCGACCGGCTGTCGGTGTCCCGCTCGGAGCGGGTCACCCCGATGATGTTCGAGCACACGCTGCTGGAGCGGGCCCGCAGCCACCGGCGGCGGATCGTGCTGCCGGAGGGCACCGAGGACCGGATCCTGCGCGCGGCCGAGGTGCTGCTGCGCCGCGGGGTGTGCGAGCTGACGCTGCTGGGCGACGAGGACGCGGTCCGCAAGAAGGCTGGCGACCTCGGCATCGCCCTGGACGACCCCGGCCTGGTGATCACCGACCCGCAGACCTCACCGCTGCGGGAACGGTTCGCCACCCGCTACGCCGAGCTGCGCGCGCACAAGGGGGTGTCCTACGAGCTGGCCTACGACGTGGTCGCCGACGTCTCGTACTTCGGCACCCTGATGGTGCAGGAGGGCCTGGCCGACGGCATGGTCTCCGGGGCGGTGCACTCCACGGCGGCCACCATCCGGCCGGCGTTCGAGATCATCAAGACCCGCCCGGACGCGGCCATCGTCTCCTCGGTGTTCTTCATGTGCCTGGCCGACCGGGTGCTGGTGTACGGCGACTGCGCGGTGAACCCGGACCCGGACGCCGAGCAGCTGGCGGACATCGCGATCCAGGCGGCGGCCACCGCCGCCCGGTTCGGCGTGGAGCCGCGGGTGGCCCTGCTGTCGTACTCCACCGGCACCTCGGGCAGCGGCGCCGACGTGGACAAGGTCCGCACGGCCACCGACCTGGTCCGCGCGCAGCGGCCCGACCTGCTGGTGGAGGGGCCGATCCAGTACGACGCGGCGGTCTCGCCGGTGGTGGCGGCGGCCAAGCTGCCGGGCTCCGCGGTCGCCGGGCAGGCGACGGTGCTGGTCTTCCCGGACCTGAACACCGGCAACAACACGTACAAGGCGGTGCAGCGCTCGGCAGGCGCGGTCGCCGTCGGCCCGGTCCTCCAGGGTCTGCGCAAGCCGGTCAACGACCTGTCCCGGGGCGCGCTGGTGCAGGACATCGTGAACACGGTCGCGATCACCGCGATCCAGGCGCAGGAGGGGGAGGCGTGAACGGCACGGACGGCACGGACGGTGCGGACGGCGGCGAGGCGACACGGGTCCTGGTGCTCAACTCCGGCTCGTCGTCGGTGAAGTACCAACTGCTGGACATGGCGGACGAGAGCCGGCTCGCGTCCGGCCTGGTGGAGCGGATCGGCGAGGAGGGCGGGGTCGCCGACCACACGGCCGCGCTGGACCAGGTGGCCAGGGAGCTGAAGGAGCGCGGCCTGGGCCTGGACTCCCCGGCGCTGGCCGCGGTCGGGCACCGGGTGGTGCACGGCGGCACGCGGTTCACCGAGCCCACCCTGATCACCGACGAGGTGCTGGACGAGATCCGCCGGCTGGTCCCGCTGGCGCCGCTGCACAACCCGGCCAACATCACGGGCATCGAGGTCGCCCGCGCGCTGCGCCCGGACCTGCCGCAGGTGGCGGTCTTCGACACCGCCTTCCACGCGACCATCCCGGAGGCCGCCGCCCGCTACGCGATCGACGCGGACACCGCCGACCGGTACGGCGTCCGCCGCTACGGCTTCCACGGCACCTCGCACGCCTACGTCTCGGCGGCCGCGGCCGACCTGCTCGGCCGCTCCCCCACCGACGTCAACGTGATCGTGCTGCACCTGGGCAACGGCGCCTCGGCGTCCGCGGTGCGCGGCGGGGTGTGCGTGGACACCTCGATGGGGCTGACGCCGCTGGAGGGGCTGGTGATGGGCACCCGGTCCGGCGACGTCGACCCGGGGGTGATCTTCCATCTGCAACGGGTCGCCGGCATGGACACCGACGCGATCGACCGGCTGCTGAACAAGGAGTCGGGCCTGCTGGGCCTGTGCGGCGCCAACGACATGCGGGAGATCGGCCGCCGGATGGCCGAGGGCGACGAGCGCGCCCAGCTGGCCTTCGACGTGTACGTGCACCGGCTGCGCCGCTACGTGGGCGCGTTCACCGCGGTGCTGGGCCGGGTGGACGCCGTGGTGTTCACCGCCGGGGTGGGCGAGAACTCCGCCGCGGTGCGGGAGGCGGCGCTGCGCGACCTGGGGGCGCTGGGCATCGAGCTGGACTCGGTGCGCAACGCCGTCCGGGCCTCCGGCCCGCGCCTGATCTCCACGCCGTCGTCCCCGGTCGCGGTCGCGGTGGTCCCCACCGACGAGGAGCTGGCGATCGCCCGGGATACTTACCAGCTGGCTCTCCGCACCACGCCCCGGGAGGGCCGACCAGGGCAGGGCGGTCGGCCGTCCCACCGACCACAGAGCCCCAGGAATATTCCGGAGCGGAACAAACCGATAGGATAGCGCCCATGCGCCGAGCCAAGATCGTCTGTACCCTGGGCCCCGCCGTCGACTCCTACGACCAGCTGAAGACGCTGGTCGAGGCAGGCATGAACGTGGCCCGCTTCAACTTCAGCCACGGCAGCCACGCCGAGCACCAGGAGCGCTACCAGCGCGTCCGCAAGGTCGCGGCGGAGAGCGGCCGGGCGGTCGGCGTCCTCGCCGACCTGCAGGGCCCGAAGATCCGCTTGGCCAAGTTCGCCGACGGACCGGTGGAGCTGGTCGCGGGCGACGAGTTCACCATCACCACCGAGGACGTGCCGGGCGACAAGTCCGAGTGCGGCACCACCTACAAGGGCCTGCCCGGGGACGTCTCCCAGGGCGACCCGATCCTCATCAACGACGGCAACGTGGCGCTGCGCGTCATCGAGGTCCACGGCCAGCGGGTGCGCTGCCTGGTCGTCGAGGGCGGCGTGATCTCCGACCACAAGGGCATCAACCTGCCGGGCGCGGCGGTGAACGTGCCGGCGCTGTCCGAGAAGGACATCGACGACCTGCGGTTCGCGCTGCAGATGGGCGTCGACATGGTCGCCCTGTCCTTCGTCCGCGACGCCAAGGACGTCCGCGACGTGCACCGGGTGATGGACGAGGAGGGCCGCCGGGTCCCGGTCATCGCCAAGGTGGAGAAGCCGCAGGCGGTGCACAACATGGAGGACGTCGTCATGGCGTTCGACGCCGTGATGGTGGCCCGCGGCGACCTGGCGGTGGAGTACCCGCTGGAGCAGGTGCCGCTGGTGCAGAAGCGGCTGATCGAGCTGTGCCGGCGGAACGCCAAGCCGGTGATCGTGGCGACCCAGATGATGGAGTCGATGATCACCAACTCCCGGCCCACCCGCGCCGAGGCGTCCGACGTGGCCAACGCGATCCTGGACGGCGCGGACGCGGTGATGCTCTCCGCCGAGTCCTCGGTCGGCAAGTACCCGATCGAGACGGTCAAGACGATGTCGCGCATCGTCGAGGCCGCCGAGGAGGAGCTGCTGTGCCGCGGCCTGCAGCCGCTGGCGCCGGGCAAGAAGCCGCGCACCCAGGGCGGCGCGGTGGCCCGCGCGGCCGCCGAGCTGGCCGACTTCCTGGACGCCAGGTCGCTGGTGGCCTTCACCAAGTCCGGTGACACCGCCCGCCGGCTGGCCCGCTACCGGGTGCCGGCGCCCATCCTGGCCTTCACCACCGACCCGTCCACCCGCAACCAGCTCGCGCTGACCTGGGGCGTGGAGTCCGTGGTGATGGAGCACGTCGACACCACCGACGCGATGGTGGAGCAGGTCGACCAGGAGATGCTCAAGCTCTCCGACTACGCCGCCGGCGACACCGTCATCATCACCGCGGGCTCGCCCCCCGGCGTGCCCGGCACCACCAACCTGGTGCGCGTGCACCACCTCGGCGACGTCACCGGCTGACACCGGCCGACACCGGCCTGCACGAGCCCGCACGGCGCCGCGCACGAGCCCGCACGGCAGAACGCCGCACGGTCCGCACCCCCAACGGGGTACGGGCCGCGCGGCGTTCGCGCGTCGGGCGCCGGCATCCGGCCCGGTCGGGGCCGGAGGGCCGGGACTTCTGGCCGGACGGACGGTCAGGACTGGCCGGGCAGCACCTGCATGCCGGGGACGTGCAGGTCCCCGCCGAACTGGCCGGCGTTGACGACCGTGGCGTTGGTGAAGAACAGCTCCGGCAGGGTCAGCGGCGGCGGCGCCTTCGGGGTGAACGTCACCGGGATCAGACCGAGCAGGTTGCCGCTGAGCGACTCGGTGTAGAGGGTGACCGTCCCGCCCGTGAAGGTCGAGGTCGAGCCGGCCCGGGACTTGACCCAGGTGTGGCCGCCGCCGGGGGCCTCGACGATCTGCCACAGGTCCTTGATGTCGATACCGGTGGCGGTGAACTTCAGGACGTCCTTGGTCTGGCCGCTCCAGGTGCGGACCTGGACGATGCCGTCGTAGTTCAGGCCGTGCAGCGTGAGCTTGGTGGTCTTCAGGGTGAACGGCGCGTCCGGCAGCAGGGGTATGCCGCCCTCGGTGGTGGCGTCGGCGAGTGCCTTGGCGTCGTACGTCGGGCAGGGGTAGCCCTGAGAGCCGTCCAGGGGCGTCTTGGCGGCCTTGGAGGCGCTGTCCGACCCGGAGTTCGCCGCGGGGTCCGTCAGGCCCTTGGTGGCCTTCTTGAGCGTGTCCGTGGTGCCGCCGACGACCTTCTTGACGGTGCCGGTGACGCCGCTGTCCGCCGCGGGCTTGGACGGCGTCGCGCTCGGGCTGGCCGACGGCTTCGGTGTCGCCGTGGTGCTCGGCGACGGCGACGGCGACGCGGTGGTGGGCGTCGGCGACGGCGTGGGGTTGGTGCCGAGCAGACCGCCGAGCAGCTTGCCCAGGCCCAGCGGGTCCAGCGGGTCGGTGGACGCCGTCGGGCTCGGCGACGGCGCGGGCGTCGCCGGGGCGGTGGTCGTGGTCGACTTCTCCGGCGTCTTGGCGACCGGGTCGGCCGACGCGGTCGGTGAAGGCGTGGGCGAGGACGTCGGCGTGGGCTTCGCGGTCGCGTCGCCGGACTTCGCGGTCGTGCCGGACTTCGGCTTCGTCGTCGCCTTGGTGCTGTCCTTGGCCGTGGACGAGGTCGACGGGGTGTCCGGCTGGCTGACGCACGGGCCCGGCTTGAACGGGCTCTTGGGCATCTCGTCGGCCTGCGCGAAGTGCGGCGTGAACCCCATGCCCATCAGCACCGCCGTGGGCATCGCGGCGAGCGCCACCGCCTTCCCCGCCGGCACGTGCAGCTTGGTCAGCAGCGACTTGCGGGGCGCCGCGTGGCGCGGACCCGAAGTGGCCCTGTTGCGGGAACCGTCGCTCTCGGCCGGCTGAGCAGCGTCACCCAGCACGGTGCCTCCCGTTCTTCTCGATGGTCTCGTCGTCGGTGCTCGCTCCCGCGTGCACCGGCTCGGGCTGCGCATACGGGTCGCCCGGCTGAGCGGGGACGGCAGGCGCATCGGTCAGCCCGGGGACGGGCTCGTACCCGTCGTCACCGGCACCGGGGGCGCCGTCGGGCAGTTCCGCCTTCTCGCCCGGCTCGTCGGCGGCCGGGGTGCCCGGCGCCCACGAGACGGCCAGCGCGCCGCCGAGCAGCGCGCACAGGAAGCCCAACAGGAAGCCGCCGAAGTTGGAGACCACGAGCGAGACCAGAGCGAGCAGGATCGCGGCCACACCGGCGAAGATCCGTACCGCGGACTGGAACCACATGGTGAGGCCCAGCACGAACAGCAGGACGCCGATGATCAGCGAGCCGGAGCCCGCGGTGGTCGCCATCCGCACGGTCAACTGGCCGAGCGTGAGGTTCGCGTACGGGAAATAGGCGATCGGCACGCCCGCAACGAGGGTCAGCAGGCCCGCCCAGAACGGGCGGCCCCACCGCCAGTGGCGGAACGTCAGGCGGCCGTAGCGGATGCGGGCACGCAGTCCTGTCGACTCGGCGCTCATGGAAAACAGCTCCCTGGGACTGGCATGGCGGAGAAGTTCGTCGGTGGCCCGGGCGAGCCGCATCCCGCGCGGCTCGCCCGCTGCCACTCAGTCGGTGCCTAGTAGCACTCGACGCCGGGGCCGGAGCCCTTGTGCAGGCGCAGGCTCAGGCCCGCCAGCTTGAACGTGCCCGCGCTGGTCGCCCAGGCGGTCTGCTTCACACCGGTGAGGTCCGCCGACTCCGCCTCCTGGGCGAAGGAGTTCGGGGCACCGGCCTTGACCTTGCCTTCCACCGCCGCGTAGTTCGGGTCGGTGGCACCGGCCGCGACACCGATGTTGATCTTGTGGAACGTCGCGTCGGCGTCCAACTGGTCAAGGTCGATGTACAGGTTCTTGGCGACGACCGTCTTGCTGCCGTTGCCCGCGGTCAGCTTGAGCGTCACGTCGCCGATCGGCGTCGGGACGACCACCGACTGGCACAGACCCTTGATGGTGGCGTCGGTGAACGCCGAGACGGCCACCGCGTGCGGCGTGCCGTTCTGCTCCACGTCGACGGTGCCGTACTGCACGAACCCCTTGCCGTGCAGCGTGTCGGCAGTGACCTTGAACTGCTGGCCGGACACGCTGAAGGACGCGGCAAGCGCGCCCTGCGCCAGGGCCACGCCTATCGCGGCCGTGGCCGCAACCGACGGCACCATGACAACGGCGAACCGCTTCCATCTGGTACCGCCACGAACGTGCGACTCCATACTTCCTCCTTCTCGGACGTACATCTCCGGCCGGGTTCTTTCGGGCCCGGCCTGGGATGGGAGAAGTGCTACGTCCTCGGGAAGGAGAGCGCCGGTGAGCGGTGGGCCGTCCCTCCCTCGGGAGTCACGGACGGCGGTGTCCGAACGTCGGCGATCACCCCCGAGCGACAACCACTGGCCACGCTCTCGCGCAACCTGCGGGACAGGCTCCATCCGTGTGGTTCCATCCACTGGACGGAGACCCCCCTGTCCCGGGGTGGCGGCACATGTCGCGCACCCCCGCTCGGCGGGGACCCGCGACCGGAGCGCCGACTGGATGCCGGGCTGTGGCTGCGGACCGAGCTTGGCCGATCGTGGTCCATTCCCGGCCCGCGCACAAGGGGGTTCATTACCAGTGAGTAACGGAACTGTGGACAAGGCATGATCGCCACAGGGAGTGACGTGACGCTGAGTGAGTGGTTCCGCCCGGCGAAAAACCGACATCTGGTGTGATGGACGAACAAAGGCGGGTGCGCTTCTTACCTGAAGTAACAACGGGCGTGCACTGTCACGGTTTGATAAAGAGCGGTCGCCGTGTCGCTAAATCTCTGAGCAGAACCGCACCCGCCCGCGCCCCCGACGGGAGGTCAGAAGAGCACCCGCGCCAGCGCCGTACGCGCCGCGATCACCCGCGGGTCGTCCGGGCCGATCACCTCGAACAGCTCCAGCAGCCGCACCCGGGCCGCGTCCCGGTCGTCACCCGCCGTACGCCGCACGGTGTCCACCAGGCGCCCGAAGGCGTCCTCGACATGACCGCCGACCAGGTCCAGGTCGGCCGCGGCGAGTTGCGCGGCCACGTCACCCGGCGCGTCTGCCGCCGCGGCCCGCACCGCCTGCGGGTCGGCACCCTGCACCCGGGTCAGCAACTCGGCCTGCGCCAGGCCCAACGTGGCCTCGACGTTGCCCGGCTCGTCGACCAGCACGTTCTTGTACGCCTGCACGGCGCCGCCCAGGTCGCCGGCGTCCAGCGCGGCGTGCGCCGCGGACAGGGCCAGCTCCTGCGGGGTGGCGGGGCGCTGCGGCGCCTGCTCGACCGGCTCGGCGGCACCCGCCTCCACCTCGGCGCCGACGATGCCGAACCGCTGCTCGGCCACCAGGATCAGCTGGTCGAGCACCTCGGTGATCTGGTCCTCGGGCGCGCTGCCCTGGAAGAGGGGCATCGCCTGGCCGGCGAGGACCGCGAAGACCGCAGGCACGCCCTGCACGCCGAACTGCTGGAAGAGGAGCTGGTTGGCGTAGACGTCGGCGGTGGCCAGCACGAAGCGGCCGCGGTACTGGGCGGCCAGCCGCTCCAGGGTGGCGTTGAGCTGCTTGCTCTGCTCGGCCTGGTCGGCCCAGAAGCTGATGACGACCGGGACCTCGGCGGAGCGCTGCAGGACATCGCTCTCGAAGGTCTCCTCGGTCACCTCGATGACGAGCGGGGACGCGGCGGTGTCACCGGTTTCCTGCCGCTGGGCCCTGGCCTGCTCGGCCTTCGCCTTGGCCTCACCGGCCGCCTTCAGGGCGGCGAGGTCGACCACACCGCTCATGGACATGTTCCGTGGCTGCATGAGGCCAATCCTCCCCCCTCGTGGAGCAAAGCGTGCACAGACCCCGGATCCCCGCCGGCTTGCGGGTGCCCGGGAGGGCCGTCGCCGTGTGTCATCGCGCGGGCGAAGCGCGGGCGATGCGCGGATCCCCATCCGCGCGCGTGGTCGTCGCTTCCCTCTTCCGGGTGAATCCGACCGGGAGAAGGCCACTGGTTTCGCTACGGGTCGTAGCGTAACTGGTCGGTAGCCGGTCGGCGGGGAGGTGAGGTGTGACTCCGGTCACTCCACGGGGAGCTATGAAGCCGGTCACTCCGCGCGAAGCTACTGGCCGGTATGGTCCGTCCATGGACCCCCACACCTCGTCCCCGGCGGTCGCGCCACCCGGACGTCCGGGCAAACGCACGGGGCGGCCGAGAAGTGCCGCGGCGGACCGGGCGATCCTGCAGGCCACCCGCGACGCGCTGGCCGAGCAGGGCTGGGGCCAGCTGGCACTGGGGGACGTGGCGGCCAGGGCGGGCGTGGCCAAGACCACCCTCTACCGCCGCTGGGCGGGCAAGAACGAGCTGGTGGTGGACGCGATCGCGGCCCTGTTCGAGGAGCAGCTGGAGCTGCCGGACCTGGGGAGCCTGGACGCCGACATCGAGGGCGTGGTGCTGCGGTTCGCCGAGCTGATCGAGCGGCCGGAGACCAGGACCGCGCTGATGGCGGTGGTCGCCGAGGCCACCCACGACGAGGCGCTGCGGCTGCGGATCCGCGACGCGATCGTCGACCGGCAGAAGCACCTGGTGCTGCTCGGCCGCGAGCGGGCCCAGCAGCGCGGCGAGCTGGCGGCGGACGGCGTGGCCGACCCGGCGCGCGACGATCTGATCTTCGACGTCATCGCGGGGACCGTGGTCCACCGGGTGATGGTCAGTTCCGGGCCCGTCGACCGGGAGTGGGCGCGGCAGCTCGCCCGCCTCCTGGTCGGCGGGCTCGGCGCGCTGCACCTGCCGCCGCCGTAGTGCGGCTCAGGCGTCGACCTCGACGCCTGCCACGAAGTGGTCGAACTCCCCCGCCTTGACGCCCTTCACGAACGCCTCCCATTTGGCGGGGGTGGTGACGGCCACCACCTCCGGCTGCTCCGACTCGCGAATGTAGATCATCCCGTCGTCGCCGACGGTCGCCTCGAGGGCCACGAAAATCCTTCCTGGAGAGGCCGGTTAAGTGACTACGAGGGTACGAGCAGTGGTGCACGGGGGTGATCGGGCGGCGACCGCCGGGAGCGGGAGCCGGCCACCCCGCGGGCGCCGGACCGGCCGCCGCGGGGTGGTTGCGGTCAGAACCTGGCGGGCTCGGTGTAGGTGCCCCACTCCTCGCGCAGGGCGTCGCAGATCTCCCCGAGGGTGGCCTCGGCGCGGACCGCGTCCAGCATCGGCGCGATCATGTTGCGGCCCTCGCGCGCGGCGGCGAGCATCGCGTCCAGCCCGGCGCGCACGCCCGCGTCGTCCCTGGACGCCCTGCGGTCGGCCAGCACCCGCACCTGCTCGCGCTCCACCTCGTGGCTGACCCGCAGGATCTCCAGGTCGCCGGTGACCGAGCCGGTGTGCCGGTTCACGCCGACCACGCCCTTCTCGCCCTTCTCCAGCGAGCGCTGGTAGCGGAACGCGGACTCGGCGATCTCGCCGGTGAAGTAGCCGTCCTCGATGCCGCGCAGGATGCCGGAGGTGATCGGGCCGATCGGGTGCTCCCCGCTCGGTACGGCCCGGGCGGCCAGCTCCTTGATCCGGTCGAAGATCTTCTCCGCGTCGGCCTCGATGCGGTCGGTGAGCGCCTCGACGTACCAGGAGCCGCCGAGCGGGTCGGCCACGTTGGCCACCCCGGTCTCCTCCATCAGCACCTGCTGGGTGCGCAGCGCGATCTCCGCGGCCTGCTCGCTGGGCAGCGCCAGCGTCTCGTCCAGGGCGTTGGTGTGCAGCGAGTTGGTGCCGCCGAGCACCGCGGACAGCGCCTCGACGGCGGTGCGCACCACGTTGTTGTACGGCTGCTGGGCGGTGAGCGAGACGCCGGCGGTCTGGGTGTGGAAGCGCAGCCACTGCGCCTTGTCCGAGGTGGCGCCGTACACGTCGCGCATCCAGCGGGCCCAGATCCGGCGCGCGGCGCGGAACTTGGCGATCTCCTCGAAGAAGTCCAGGTGCGCGTCGAAGAAGAAGGACAGGCCCGGCGCGAAGGTGTCGACGTCCAGGCCGCGGCTCAGGCCCAGCTCCACGTAGGCGAAGCCGTCGGCGAGGGTGTAGGCGAGCTCCTGCGCGGCCGTCGCCCCTGCCTCGCGGATGTGGTAGCCGGAGACGGACAGCGGCTTGTAGGCCGGGATGGACGTCGCGCAGTGCTCCATCAGGTCGCCGATCAGCCGCAGGTGCGGGTCCGGCGCGAAGAGCCACTCCTTCTGCGCGATGTACTCCTTGAAGATGTCGGTCTGCAGGGTGCCGTTGAGCACCGCGGGGTCGACGCCCTGGCGCTCGGCGGCGACCAGGTACATGCAGAAGACCGGGACCGCCGGGCCGGAGATCGTCATCGAGGTGGTGACGTCGCCCAGCGGGATGTCCTTGAACAGGACCTCCATGTCGGCGGCCGAGTCGATGGCGACGCCGCAGTGCCCGACCTCGCCGAGCGAGCGGGCGTCGTCGGAGTCGCGGCCCATCAGGGTCGGCATGTCGAAGGCGACGGACAGCCCGCCGCCGCCGGCCGCCAGGATCATCTTGTAGCGCTCGTTGGTCTGCTCGGCGTTGCCGAAGCCGGCGAACTGCCGGATGGTCCAGGTGCGGCCCCGGTAGCCAGTGGCGTGCAGTCCCCGGGTGAACGGGTACTCCCCGGGCCAGCCGATCCGCTCGAACCCGGGCACGTCGGCACCCGGTGGCGGGCCGTAGACCGGCTCCACGGAGTCGCCCGAGAGCGTGGTGAAGTCCGCGTCGCGCTTGCGCGCGGCGTCGTAGCGTGCCTGCCAGCGCTGGCGGCCTGTCTCGATGCCGTGGGCGTCCATACCATCGAATTTACTTGGACGTCCTAGTAAATGTCGATGGGAAGAGGGCCCACCGGGTGAGTGAGCCGGGTCTCAGGCGGCCTTGACCGGCTCCCCGGCGCCCTGGGCGACGACCTTCGGGGCCAGCTCACGGGTGACGCGGCGCTCGACGAAGAAGGCGGCGGTGGGCACGGTGCCGGCCAGCAGCACCCAGGCCATCCGGCCGATCGGCCACTTCGCCTTGGAGCACAGGTCGAAGGCGAAGATCAGGTAGACGACGTAGAGCCAGCCGTGGGCGAAGCCGACGGCGGTGGTGAAGGTGCCCGCGCCGTTGATGTCGAGCACGTACTTGGCGATGACGCCGAGGGTGAGGGCGATCAGCAGCACGCCCGTCACATAGGCCATCACGCGGTAGCGGGTCAGCACGCTGGATTTCATGGCCGGAAGCCTATCCGGCCCCGTTTCGCCCCGTGATGTCACCCCTCCCGCCAGGGACCGCACCCCCGCGAGCCGGGGCGTCAGCCTTCGGTTTCAAAATCTCCCGCGGCTATCCGCAACGGCCTGAGCAGGGCGAAGATCTCCCCGCACTCCTCCTCGTCGTAGACGCTGAGGCCGAAGTCCATGGCCATCAGGTCGCGGGTGGCGGACTCGACGATCTCGCGGCCCTTGTCGGTGATGGAGGCCAGGGTGCCGCGGCCGTCGTTGGGGTTGGGGCGCTTGGCCACCAGCCCGGAGCCGACCAGCCGGTCGACGGTGTTGGTCACCGAGGTCGGGTGCACCATCAGGCGCTCGCCGATCTTGGACATGGGCAGCTCGCCGCCCTTGGCGAAAGTGAGCAGCACCAGCGCCTCGTACCGGGCGAAGGTCAGCCCGTACGGCTTGACGACCGCGTCGACCTGGCCCAGCAGGATCTGCTGGGCGCGCATGATCGAGGTGATCGCGCTCATCGACGGCACGCCGCCCCAGTGGCGGGTCCACAGCTCGTCGGCGCGCGCGATGGGGTCGAAGGGCAGGCTCAGGGGCTTCGGCACGTGCCCGAGCCTACCCGTCGGTCACATACTGGGCACCGATGTCCAGCTATTGGTCGGACCCGGTTCTCACCGCGGTCATCCGAGCGCGCTGAGCGCACGCCACTGCTCGACGCCGAGGTTCCACTCCCCGTACCCGTT
>Ga0136643_10006286_pt1 | contig 16985 bp, 5 predicted proteins | sample TergutLab28metaG_FD_96883 | JGI IMG/M metagenome (GOLD analysis project Ga0136643, IMG submission 96883) | Labiotermes labralis P1 segment gut microbial communities from Petit-Saut dam, French Guiana - Lab288 P1 (version 3) (version 3) | ecosystem: Host-associated > Arthropoda: Insects >... | reverse complement strand
TGAATAGATTTTTTAAATTTTTTTCGTATGAAATTAAGCCGCCCCCCCCCCCCCCTGGTTAATTCTTGTCCCAGTGTTGATCCTCTTGCCGGGTCACTTCTTTGTACAGACGTGCGCTGTATTGCTGACCTTTAGGAGGCCCTTAATTTCTTGAGTTCTCAAAGTAAAGAACTACTACACTTCTACATAATTTGATGACAAACAAACAGGTTCCTGCGACAAATTTGTTAAGCAGTCTATTGTTTATAGCAGCTCTGTTAAAATGATACACATATTTTTGGCCTCGTAGACATAACACACTCCACAAATTTATGTTGCGATCAATTTATTTCTGATAGAAATATTATAGTATACGAATCATGTTACTTGAGCTAAAGAGTAATTCGGAAGAATAAATTAAGAACGCATACAGAAACATTGTGAAGACATTTCTGGTTTTCGGATGTGACAGAATGAACAAATATTGGTCCTGCAGCAAACGCAGTTAGGAGAAGACTGTTAACTAGGTTCCAAAAATGCTCCCACGGTGTGGTGACAACACTCTGGAGATGGAAAAAAAGATTGTTCCCAAACATTTGTAAATACCTACGAAACTACACAACTGCATGACTCAGAGTACTACAACATCAATCTCCAGAATGATTTAGGAAATACTTTCCTAAATATTCACAAATATTCATAATTTTTCATTCCTTGTTGCTTTCCTTTCCTTGTCAGAAATCGTGTGTGAGAATTAGAGTTAAAATTGTGTCATTTTGTTTCTCCTGCCGTTGTACAGACATTTGTCCATTTTCTTTCGCTTTGAATTACCGCAAAGTTTAAGTATAAACTGTCTTGCTCGATGCAGCAGACGGCTGTAAATTTCACAGTATCGTTTTCATCTTATCTGACATTGTAGTTGCTACAAATTTGCTTAAATCCTACTTTCGACCGTGACGGCTTTATGTAATTTTATTTTTAACTAGAAAAACGATGCAAAAGGAATTGTATCTGCTATTAAACGACAGTGCATTGTCAGTCAAGCCGGTTTTATTTTATTCGCATACTTAGATCTGCTAATTTATAAGGCATGGTTTGTAACCAAAGATGTTAAGCAACTGTACTTATACTTGTATTCCTGATGGAATGTCAGTCGAAGTCCTATTTAAGTCCACACCGTTAATGTTAAGCTATTCATATGAGTAGGTACAATAAAACCGTCAAAGTATTTCGTATGTGTGTTCTATAAAACGACAAGCACCTGACATTTTTCAGTCATTTAAATTTTCGTGATTTGGAGGTGATTTATGTATATTTCGCAAATTAGTAAAATGTTCTTAATGATGAAATCTTAGGGTCGAGACTTGTCGGGGCATGCTGTTTTTCTATCTAAAAACAAATATAGAAAATGTTCGATGGTTTTATTGTATTTTACTAAAGCCAATTGGAGGTTTTGGATAAGACTTAGCCATGAGGGTTTTAAAACATAATTTACTCTAGAAATTCTTGGAAGATATGATTATTTGGACGGAGTTGTTCGAATACTGTCCTGACCAGTAATCAATTTCTGTTACTTGTCACGGACAAAACACACACAATAAGCTGTTTTAACTGCATGTACTCTAACAACTCAATAACACGCTGTCACTACCAGATGTACAAAGTCCAGATATTTCGTCTGTCTCTATTACGAAACGCTTCGTTTCGACGCTACTTCAGGTATATCGCATCACATCCGTAAACAGTAGAAGAAAACAGAGGAGCAGATTTTTTGCACACTTCTTTGCTGGGTTCACATCTATACTTGAAGGCTGAATTTGGCCTATTCATAACGCGCAGTAAGCACACTCCACCTCGGGTATACAAATACATCAATTAATTTATAAAAGGAAATAATTTTACTTTATACTAAACACAAAAATACTTTCTGTGATTGAAATATAAGGTTTTTATATGAAAGCTGCTGATACATAGAGTTACCACTGGGTTTGAAGAGTTAAACATCTTGAAGTTTTGACTTACTTCAAAATTAACACACTGGTATGTTTCAATTACAGTGAGGAGTCATCGATTGTGTTCAGTGTACTCAATTATTACACCATTCATTGCACATATATAAATTTTATAAATTTTATATATGTGCAGTGGTTGGTGTAATAATTGAGTAACTCGACAACATGCACAATGTAACAATAAGAATAATGTGTTCAGTATAGTTCAAAGCAGTAGAATTACCTAATATTGGAAAAAAATTTTCGGTTCTGCAGTAAGATGAGTGAGGCTATGTATGTCTAGATGTTTATCAACAGGTTGTAGAAGTTATTTTTTAATGTTTATAATATTATATAATTATGTTGAGTTAACAGAATGTAATTGTGTCGTGGGTTAATTTTGAACCGGAATAGACCCAAGGCATTAATCTATAACATATGAAGGAGAATAATATGAATACCATCACGACATAATTTGCCTAATCATGCTCATAACTTTACATGTACCTGCCTACTTCGTGAACGTCCTAGAAATGTGACTCTGGGTGGTCGCAGTTTAAAACTTTGAAGTTTAACGGGATTTGATTAGAAACACTGCCACAGGTGTCGGCTAGTTCTCTGATGACCTCTGATTGAATTTATGTCTGCTGAAGGCACTTTGAACTAAGACACTGAACTCAATCATTCCACACACAGAGAGATGTCGAACACATCTGCAATAACCAACAACATTAATAATCTATATACGTGGCTATCATCAAATGATGAATGACCTGTCTTGACACTCCTTATACCATTCTTTATAAAATGTCTGGAGGCCTTTTAAAAAAGTATTTTAAATAAATGGAGTGTAAAAATGATTCATTTTCCGTGACCTACGTTGCAAAGCACTTATCCGATTTTCCAAGAAGCCGACCCTTAAGCGACACGAAGGAAGGGAAATGGAGATAAAAAGTGAGTATAGCCAGCGCTTAGCTTCTTGCAAGGGAGCGTTAATGCACGTAACAATGGGTTCGATTCACTGCTAACTATTTATCAAGCCAGCGAGTGTAGGATCAGTGATGATCGACGGTAAAAACTCGAGGTTAGCCGAAGGCAACTTCCATTCTTTCTTGTGCTACTTGACCGCTCCAAAGTTTCCTGTCGGTCCTCCTGCAATGTGGTATGCACCTGTCGGGGCTCAAGAGCACTGTGCAAAATAATTTAATTTTATTTCTTCAGTGTAGGCTACTTGATTATCCTGTGACCCAACCCTAATTCTACGGAGCAGATTTTTCCTTGAGAAACTAAGAGTAGCTCAGATTATCAAAATATTCTATTGCCTTGCTCACCAGTAAAAGACCTAGAGTTTCTATCCTGAACCACACGAATCAGGCCCATAACAACAATATTTATTTGGAAGATACATTTTAATATTATTTTTATCTACACCTAGTACATCCCAAGCATTCATTTCACCTGAGGCTTTCCAGTAACATTTTTGGGTGAATTTTTCATTTTTCCATAGATGCTGAAGAATTTTAGGAATAATTCCCTGATTTTATTTTTGTTATAATATTGAGGCCTGGTATCAATGCACAGTGGCAGTATCCTGTGTATGTTTTCGTCAATAAATTTATCTTCGTCTCTGAATTGATATTGAAATTCATCAGGTTTTATGGCTGTGCAGCTCATTGTGAAGAATTTATTCTTCGAATAATTAAAATATGTACATTTCAAATACATACAAAATTTTAATCTTGTCCAAGCACGAGTAAAAGATGTCGGCTTTGCCAACTCCTTTAGAAATCTGTGTACTTGCCAGTATATCCTTGCATTGTTTTCAAGAAATTTTGATTTAAAACCAATGAGGTGATTCAAGTAGTCATAAGAAGAAAACGAGTAAAACATATTTCTTCCCTGAACAAGGTTAATAGACATTTCAACACACTGTCTTTCTGTAACAAGAGAATGTTTAACATTTCGAAGAAAATAATAAATAAAATTCTACTACCTATGACCATGAATAACCCTATAGAATTTCTATGGTATGAAGTCCTTTCACGTTGAATGTTTTCTTCTTAAGATTAAAGAAAAAAAAACCCCTACTCCATTCACATAACAGCATGTTAATGTAGGGTTCAAAGCTGCTCTTTTGTCATTTGAAAGCAGAAGCAACGGACGGACTGCTGATGAAACCGCGGAGTTCAGACGAATTCTTAACTGGCCATGAAAAGCTGTGTCTAAGAAGTTATATTTAATTTCCATTGAAGAGTAAAAGTAAAGCAATCCCATTACAAGTCTGGACAGGCCCAGAGGATTCCAGGAGGATGAGGCTCCCAGATTTCAAGACAATCGGAACATGACGGTGGTAAAATTGTCAGCCCTAAGCATCGGCCGCCTTTACCCTCCAGGAAATATTCCTGGTACTCATTTCTGTTAGAGGTTGAGTCAACCCAGGGTCATAGTGCGGCCGGAAGGATTATGTCACTAGAAAATACCAACGACACCAGCGGGAATCGAACCCGCGACTTTCCGACTTGTAGCGCAGTGCCTCAGCCAACTGCGCCACCGCGTTCATCCCTTTGAAGAGTAGTTAGATTTATATACGTCTTCCAGGGTTGTAAAAGATTTAGACCTAACAGTCATTCTTCCTACACATTTGATCAACATGTCTCCTTCGAAACTGTGTGAGAAACAGATAGTTTGGGAGTGAAGGAGAAAGACCGAGCCTGCTGTTAGATCCCTGTCATTCATTGCCATCGTATTATATCAGTCTTGAATTAACACAGTAATTCTCCCTTAGAGTAACGTAGGTATTTCTGTTTGTTTATGAAAAGTGCACGATTCTTTTCAGGCATGTTAATTCAGGCACTTTCGTCAATTTGCGAAAAACGACTATTAAATTTGTCTTGTCTGTTTTCCTCTGTCTGTCTGTCCGTAGGTCCACATGGAACAACTCGTCTCCAACTATTCGAAATTTCGTGAAATATTATATTGGGTATTTGCTATTGAAAGCTGTCCAGAAAATTCATGTGCTAGTAAATAGGAGGCATTTCGTAAATTTGTGGTAATATCTCACCCAACTTTTGTTGCTTTGAGAAAAGTAGCAGATAAACTTGGACGAGGGCAAGTAAACACCTATGTGTTCTGCAAACACTTTTTTCATAAAATCTTGCCTTTTACTGGATAATTGCAAGAAATCAAACAGGCCGAAGTCACTGATATGGTGTAACATGAAGGATGTAACATTTGTGGTGTTATTACGCCACATTTTATCCATTTATCGACCGTTTTCTTCGTGCGATTTTCATGGTGTCTAAGTAAGGAAAAGTGCAAACTTAATATTGTATATGTATATCCATCTGTGAATGTTTATTGGATCTAGAAATATTAACCTTGATATGCAGGTAGATCTTGAATATGTCTGAGCATTTTGTATGAAATATTGTTTTTAAATGATCAATTACAAAAATATCAAAGATCTAAGTTTATGTAGGACCATAAATTTAACATCTCTAAACTAACATAGACGTAAAAGTAACACGTTTTTCAACGAAATATAACAACAAATCCTAATAAGAGTAGTAACATTGTGTACTTTGGTTACAATTGTAAACAACAAGAAAAGGGTCTGAACATCTGAGAAGTGTCGAGGACTCAAAAGATCCGACAGGGCGTCAGTGTTACATTTACTTGCGTTACCTGTCTTTCTTAAGTTGATGCTTAAACAAATAATAAATTTTGCTTTCTCAAGAAAAAAATTTTTTTCAGCCATTTATCCGAAACGTCCCTGGCTCCTTTTCCAGTGTTACGAGGATCATAGTGTAAAGACAGTAAGTCAACTCCACTAATGGCGAGTGTAGAAATATGCGCAGCTTCAGGCCTACCTAATACCTGTGTTCAGTACCTGAAGGGAGGGTGAAACGAGATTAGGCTGATTTTCGAACGAAAATTGGATGTACAATTTACAAAGCGTATGTAAACAACCTTTGAATTAAAAATGGGAATAAACACTGACACGAAATAAAAATTGTTTTTCATCAATAAATTTATAATAATTTTATGCATGCATATTTCCCCCTAGTATTTAGGATAGTCATAGTAGTGTGGATTTGATGTCAGGACTTTATTCACACACGGGAGAAATGATTAATACCTACAAAATTTTAGTCGTGAAATGTGGAGGAAAGAGACAGCTTAGGAAACCTAGGATAGATGTAAAACTAATATTAAAAAATGATATAGGATATGATGCTGAGGACCGGATTGATCTGGCTCAAGTTAGATTTCAGTGGCGGGTTTCTGTGAATATGTCTTCATTTTTTACACACGTTTAGGGATTTCTTAACAACTTAAACCCCTTTAGCTTCCTCTTAAGATTCCTTCACCATGGCGTTAGTCAGAATTTACATTTTAGTCACAACGTATCATCAGGAGTGAGAGTTGAAATAGGTCACCGGAGGGGAGGCCATTACTCAAAACAGTGTTTCGAAACGAACAATAGTGTTCTGTTATATGTCCAATATTGGGAGGAGAGATCATTTAAGTGCCCCTCCCTCTGACATCAAACAAAGCGAATAATAGGAAAGGACGGTACTTTCTATTTCTTCTCATTACATTGAGTGTGTCTCCTATAATTTCAAGACCATTACTTCTCTTGAAACTGGAGGCCACTGACCTAAGACACAATTAGTTGCAGGCCTGTCATTTCTTTCAAAATACCTTTCTAAAACGCGATATTTCTCACTCTATGATTGAACACCCAGATGTACAATTTCATACGATCGTGACAAATAACAAACCAGAAGTGACCCATACCAGAAATATGTCATATTCCTTTACTCTTATTTCGAAACATTGTGTATGTCATTGGTGAAAAAAGAAATTGTCGAACAGTTACTTCATAAATTTTTTCATGTCTCTTGAGTTCTTTAGAGACCATAGACGAGAGTCCTTAAGAAGGCAACCTTAGTTTAGCTGATCAAGAAATTCCTCAAAATTTATTGAATATTTTCACTGGTGTCAGCCTCTCCCAAGGCACCCCTGTCCTTCAGTATGTCGAATTATAATACAATCAAGTTCTAGCTGCACCAATCCCTGCTATGTGCTCAGCCCATTTATCATTCTTAATTTGATATTATTAATAATATTTGATGAAGAGAACCAATCATAAACTTCTTACTATATAATTTATTTTTCCATACCCCAGTTACTTTTCCTCTCTTTGATCCGGTCATTTGCTTCAGCTCTTTGTGTTCAAGCGCCATCAGTTCCGGAACTTCCCTTAGCGAGAGAGATCAAGTTTTACGCTGATATAAAAACCTCTATTCTTTTAGTACCTTGTGTCTTAATCTTCAGGTCTTTAGACAGGAGAAGCTTACTTAAGTTGTAGCAAGCATTCCTCATGTTTAATCTGCAACTGACTTCTTTTTTAATACAATGCTGATTCTCTAAACACTATTTTCACTTGTTCACCTGTGCCTGTGATTTTCAGTTGATTCCGGGCCCGTAAAAACGCAGACACAGCAATCGCTACAGTACTTGCTTGGTGAGATGAGAATAGTCGTCATAACATTTAGATTATTAATGCAGTTTGATTTACAAGTGTAATTATATGCCTTGCAGTGTGCTCTACTGCTATTCTCCGACCGCAGTAACCCTGGGAAAGACTCGGTATCAATCGTGTAGGAGGATAGTTGGGCCTTGTGGTCTTTCTGAATTGGTCCGAAAAATCTCGTCCCCAACGCTTATCGAACACCAGACTGTCCAGCCCGTAACGAATCGCTATAAAGACTACGTTACTTCGGCCACACCAATACCGACCAAACTGAAAGTACTACTATACTTGTAAATTAATAAACATGAAAATTACATGAAACATATGACATTATGCGTAATAAGTATTTGATTCAGAATTGTGTAACCTATTACTTCGAAATATTACACCAGTTCTTGACATAAATCAAATGTAGATGCCTTTCACAGACACGTTTTTGCAATATGTAGATGAAGAAAGCGACCAACGATTAAGCCATTTTAATGAATTTGTTAAGAGAAACTGAGGTCCCAAGCCGGTCTTTGCTTCAGCATTGAATTCAGCTGGTTTTAAAAATGGTTACCATCGATCGTCATGTGGTGCAATTTATTGAGTGCTGACAATATTTCAGTATGTGGCGTGTCGATGGTAATGATCATTGAAATGAAAATAGTTCACAAAAATTCGAGAGATTCTCCATAAAACAGAAACAATACATACTTTCGTACCTTCGGTTGAAATTCGGACAAGTGCTGTATCTGAAAACAAAAATCCAAAATGTATTATACGCTTCTAAACGGCAGAGTGACGTAATGTACTTTGTGTGAAAATAATAAGGTTGGTTCAGTAAATTCTGTCGCCTTATATCTTGATGAAATGTAAAGGCGTTCCGCAGCACTTGCCTCGCACTCACCACCCCCATATACTTTGGAACTAAACCTGAATTTGTTTTACACGATTTAGAGCTGCAATAAAAACTCCCAAATGTTTTCAGTCTTGAAGTCCAATGTAATCTACACGGGAAAAAAAACTTAACTTTCCTTCAAATTCGTTTGGAAATTTTTTACACAATTTTTTTTTTCAAGTACGCTTCAGTTTGCACAACCAACTGCAGTACATATTCTCTCCCGACACTCTCTGACAGTTCTCACAACTGGTTCTTAAATAGCATATGTGTTAATTCGTTCTTTCATACAACAAATCCCTAAAATCTAAGCATTTTACTGCAGTTTAATTCTGCCTTGTGTTTGAGTTCTTTAAGAAGGAATTGGCCTTCTCTACAACTGTAAGAAATTGTAAATTTTTAAAAAAATTTATTTCAGTGGCTGTGATTTTTTACAGCGATATATGTACCAGGCTTCAGAATGGGTATTTCGGGGTGCGCGCAGTATGTGGTCACATGAAAGTTACTAATTCTCCTCTTCCAATTTTGAAGGTTTGCTTCACTTCCCATCACACAGGAAGCATAATGTTTGTCTATTACAAAATTAAACTTTCTGATTCTGATTAAAAGTATAATCACAGTTTAGTCTAAGAATTTTACTTAGCCCATAAATACAGCTAATGGGCAGAATGTTACCCTCTTTACTCATTATGGCAGATAGTTCCTGATTAACCATTATGTGTTAAATGGTTAAGTGCTTTCAGTCATGCAACGTCCAATGGACAAAAGTTCAGCTGGTAACGGTATATCCCCTAGTCATTAAAGCCACTGAACTCTGAAGTGTAGGTATGTATTTGACTTTGATGTGAACCGAAACCTAGTACTGTCACAAGTGTTCCTTCACCATGACTTAACGTTTACATTGTGTGCATCACCGTGCCCGCTATTTTGGAGCTGTTATCTGGATACGAATAAATGTTTGTACGAGGTAAATGGAGGTATGTTTTGTTTATAAATATAACATCGCTGGTACTTCAGATACGTCTGACATACAAACTTGAGAGTTCAAGGGTTATAATTTAAAAGTTAAAGGTAGGTAAAGGCTTAAAAATTAAAGTCAAAGCAGTCCCTGCAACAGGCCTGAACAGGCCGCGACGGTTCCTGGAGGTTGAGGCTACCAGATTTCTAGACAGTCTACACATGAACGTGGTGAGTTTGTCAGCTCTACGCACCGGCTACCTTTACCCCCCAGGAAATATGCCTGGTACTCATTTCTATAAGAGGCTGGACCCCAGGGCCATTATTTCAACGACACATTCCGACGACACCATTGGGAACCGAACCCGCGCGTGCCCCAGATGAATGTTTAGGGAAGACAAAGTTTTATTTCGCTATAAAGAAAAAATGTATAAAATAAAGGGAAATATAAAGACAGCTTTAATGAAGGTAAGAAAGGACCCCAGAAAATTACAAACATGAATTTCGATAATGATTTGTATTTCAAGAATAATTTAAAAAAAGCGTTGAAATAAGAAGAAAAGTGTAAAATAAGAGGAAGGTAAAAGTTTAAGGAAGATATGAAGAATCGGGTTTTAGGAAAAACATTAAGATAAAACATTCAAGAATGATATGTGTAAATGTTTGCTTTCTCTGCAAGGAAAGCAGACAGAGAATTATTTTAATTTTTGCATTCATCTGGAATCGTGATCAAGAGTGGGCAATTTATTATCATGACGGTCAGATGAAGAGGTCACATTTAACCTAGCGTAGTTAAACAACATTCAATTCTTGCGTATTTCCTTCGTCGTCGTTTCACTCCATGACTGGGATACTGACTTACTTGCGGTGTATGCGAATCATGTTTATCTTTCGATCGGTTCAGAGCCTCATTCCCATAAGCCTTTTGCACCAATAATAGTGTTTCTGTCGCAGATAGACCGGCTTTGAAACAAAATTTTATGGCAAATCTCTGTTCATTTCCGCCATCCATTACGTGTAAAGAAAACTGACTTTACAGGAGAAGTTATAACTCGTACACTGTCGAAGATAAACAAAAGAAACTCGGTGTGTGAACGGAAGTTGGTTGATAGTACTTAGTGGTTTGGTCGATTGATCGCTCTAGTTCTATTATTAAAAAAACCAGTCCTTAAACTTATGGATCGCACAGTGTAAAACATGTTTCAGTCATTCCTGTGCGTGTACGCACGTCACTTGTTTAAGGGTCAGTAAGTTTTGAAAGGTATAATACGCGGCTGTTGTGTTTGTCGGTATCATTTCGTTCTTTACTCTATAGTATGTAATTTATTAGGCAATTCATGTTGTTAGATGTTGCATAGCTACTTTGTGGGAGCCTCTCTGTCCCTCTCTCTTTCTCTCTGCATGTCCGTTCTATTAGCCCTGATGGCTGTGCTGATCAATGTTCCAACTCACTCAATCACTACAAGTAGTGTTTTTGTATGTAGGAGGTAGAATAGAAAGATCCCTCATCCTATGCGTGACGAGAGCGTGCCGTGACATTCCTTATATAGTGGCCGTCAGTTCGCTACTAAGTGAAAAAGACAAAAAAGTGTTTTAATTGCTGTCTCTTTTCTCTTAGGGACGTTTTGTGACTTGCGGGGAAGGCGGATGTAAGATAAGGCAATTCTCTTTCCAGCGCTTGTGGTTGACGGATAATAATTGGGATATGTGAGAAAGGTTACAGTAATCCTAGTCTAATGTATCACAATAGCCACTTACATACTTGAGTGACTATATCGGCGACAACCTTATGTCATAATGACCATAACATATTGGTGGAACAGAATCAAATCTAAGTTAAACACAGTGGTCCAAATATGTACAATTACGACCCTAATGGAAGAGGGGAGTCTTCCAGAGAACAACCGTACTTTAACTGTTTTCAACTGATTTAGATGTAACACTTATTTCGTTAAAATTGGGCTTAAAGTTATTTCTTCTTTTGGCCACGAAAATTCCTCCTGTAGATCCCTTTGCACTTGTTACCCCAAGCGTAGTAAGAGTGCCTGAATTCTGTGTCATAACTTCCTTATCAATACAACACGATTTGAATGAATGTCATACACTCAGGTCAATGTCTATAATTATATTTAAATACAACAATTTGCCCGTGGTTGAGAAATTACGTAATAGAACGAAACGTGGATAATTCACCTGTAAGCAGCCCACAGTACTGATTACAGGAGAATGTAAGAAAATTGCACCTTTATTCAAAAAGCTATTTGTTACATAATACAAGGCCTTGGTCCTTCAGCTCGTCTTTTTATTCTTACACATTTGTTGTAAACGTGGAATTCCAAAGTAAAAGAATTCCACACCAGTGCAGTTTATATATTTCATGCAACTTGTCTGCAGATGACTCTCATAGTCGTCGCATGTAATCAGAATAAATATAATAAAATATATCAATGCTAACGAACAGTTTATCATATTTATATGCTTGTGATTGCCGGTCCCATTGGCCATGCGGTCTAAAGCATAGTTTTGCAGCCGCTTGCCAGCTGAGATTGTTGTTTCGAATCCCGTCGGAGGGATGAAGATCTCTCTTGTGAGTGCTGTATGTTGTCAGTCGGAGGTCTCTGCGACGAGCTGATCACTCGTACAGAGAGGTCCTACAAACTGTGGTGAGTCGTCGTGTGTGATCTAGAATCCTCGTGGATGAGGAGTCCATAGAGCGCGTTGGGCCGCAGCGCCCAAACAAAATATGTTTGTGATTTCAGACATCAGAATATCGTAGCAGAAACTAACCAGCTGTATTTTCAGAGTCTGTGAAGACCGACTGTCTGATGGGCCCAATACCACATCTCATGTGATGTGACAGATAAGTACACAACATTGGTGAAATGAGTGGCAGGGGAAACGGAGGACTTGGAGAAAAACTTGCCTAATGTGTCACTTCATAATTTCCGCAAAGATTGCCCTTTTACTGAACCAGGGCCTATGCAATGGGAATCCGTCTGACCGCAAGAGCTGTTGCATCCAATGGGAGTAACTTAGAAGCCTTGTGTACTGCTTTCCACATGACTGTCTCAAACATCACTTGAAAGTTTTAAGCATTACGTGAATTTAATGGTTACCTGTCTGTGTGACTAAGCATGCATCATGACGACGGCCGTGAATAATCATTCATTCACAACCGAGAAACCGAAAAGTTTGATGTTGCCGTCACAGACGTGCTATTCTAGATGTACCAGGTTAGAATTTAGACTAGGACACTGAATGTACTGATTGAAGCTCTTGTGTGTGTGTGTGTGTTTTAGTGGTTTAATTTCAGTCTGTCCAATAGAACGCCCTGATAGTAAGGTTAAGGTAAAGTTTTCCCCAGAACAGTCCATGAAATCCCAGAAGGTAGTAGAGGAATAGCTCTGCTCTTTCTTTAAATTCGGCGCCAGATGGGTGGTCAACGCCACGCCCTGGCCCCTTTACCCTCGGGAAATACCCGGTGACCATTGTAAAGGAGTCTATGTGGGCCCAAAGGCTGGTCTGGATGGGTGCGGAAAATCCTGCCCCCAGCGGGATTCCATCCCCGGAGAGTTCAGCCCGTAGCCAGTCGCTCTACCGACTGAATTATCCCGGCCCACACACCCGGACATTAACTACATAAATTACATTACATATATTCCTTACCAATTCATTTCTTGTATAAAACCCCACAGTTTGAACACTGAGAGTGTACATTAAAAATCACCAAGAGCGTGACTGGCTAATTCACAATCCGGCTGCTTTGTGCTGCAGTACCGATTTGGTTAAGTTTCTGAGTGAGCTTCAGGAACGGTCCTGACGTAGTGACACGGAAAAAGTACCTGTCATTACCAGGAACACCCGTTCAGACAAGTTGCAGCCAGCAAATGACATATGGCCAATGCAATTAAGTAACTAAGAACATGCAGTTGTTTTGAGACTTGGTGCTGGTGGACGATTACATCTTCAGGTGTTCGAAGCTACGCAGAGCATGAAGAAAACTTTTGTTTTTAATATTGTTTCCTTATTCCGTCACGTTGTCTGAAATAAATGACCAAATTTGTGGTGTTATGTGATACAAGCGGGTTCAGAGAGTATGAAAACGAAAGCTGAGTAACCGAGATGCGAAGTGCATCGTCAGGACTAGAGTACAGCTGCATGACACAGAGTGCGTTTCAGAAGTCATTTAGTGCCTCCACTCAAGACGAACGTGGAGACATATGGAGAACGACAAGAAGGACGAAGTTATTTAAAGAATTCACGGCAACAAATTGAAGGACTTGTCTTTCCATATATCACATTTCACTTCTGACTTGTATCGTTGACATTTTCACCTAGGCCAAATTAGTGTCATGAGTTTAATGGACTCAGTCAGTTTCACTAATTTTAAGTGTTGAGAATAAGCGTTTTTTAATGATGAAGCTTAACATCACGTACCATCACGGCGCGGGCCGGGATAGCTCAGTCGGTATAGCGACTCGCTACAGGCTGAACGGTCCGGGGATCGAATCCCGGTGGGGGACGAGATTTTCCGCACACGTCCAAACCGACCCTGGGACCCAACCAGCCTCCTATACAATGGATACCAGGTATTTCCCGGGGGCAAAGCGGCCGGGACGTGGCTTTGAATACCCCACCCCATCTAGCGCCTCTAATCACCGCCTGGGCCTTCGTGGCCTGTTCTAGTGTGAACTTTACCTTTACCTTTACCTTACCATCAGATCGTATGGAGATTCCTACAGAGTGTTACACATGTTCAGGTACGGCTGACCGACTTGCTTAAATTTCTACAAGTAATTCCCTGTGCCCGCATCTCTGCACACACCTATAACGAAAGAATTGGGACTGCATAGTGTCGGTATAGTGAAAACGTTGCGTGGTTGTCAATCCTGAGTTCGACTGCCTGCAGGGGCAAAAGATTCTTATCTTTTCCCAGGTGTCCAGACCACCAGTGTTGCCCACTCTGACCCCTAGTCAATGGGTACCTGAGTTATTTTCCCAGGTATAAATTTGTCGGGGATTGAATTTCACCACTCAATTTCATCCAGAAGCGTATTTAAGGAAGGGGGGGGGGGTCGAGTGGTGCATCCCGGGCTGCAGAGTTCAAGGGGTGGCAAAATGGGCGACACACTGAATATCTTCAATGAAAAAATTACGTGTTCAACAAGTTTTAAATTATTGAGTCAGATAAAAGGAAATCGGATAATAAATTAGGATCTTTAATATTTATAACCCCTCTTAGGGGACAGAAATTTGTATTACTCGTCAATGGCGCCATAAAACATAGGTATGCCAATTTTCTTTAATGCCGAAGGTAAGAATTAGCGGAGCTGCACCTCCACTTCCCCGGCTTGTCTTCGTGACATGGTTAGGCACACGTTAACTTTCACCTTACACGTGGAAGGGAGAAGTGTTAGAAAACTGTAGGCAAAATGACTACGGAGTACAGACAGGCGAGGCTGCTTCTTTAAATATTCCGACCCATTTCGCAAAACGGCCAATTTTCTTGAGATATGTTAACAACTCTGGCTTATGTTTATTCTTGATTTGCCCTGTCGTTAGTTCAAGCGGCAGCACAACTAAATGTTATCGCAGTTGATCCTGCAACCTGCTGTCAGGCACAGTACGTTTAGGTTTACTTTCCCATCCTCAAAGTTTAGTTCCTAAAAAAACTATTTAATATTATCCTCATTTCAGCACTGGCTGAACTGTCGGGGACTCAATTCCGGCAGAAGTAAGAGGTTTTTTCCTTCTCCAAAACCGTCTAGAGCAGTGCTTCTCAATCTTTGTGAGACCGCCGCCCGGTATTTTTTTTTTTTCATAAGACGAGGGCCTAGTCCCAACAGATTTACTCGTCAGTATCTTTCCAGTTTTTTTAAGTTCATACATTAAACTAACATAAGTATTAATTATTAATTATGGCATAATCATAAAGAGTGTCAGTACACTTATGTATATGGTGTGGCATGTTGACAAATATAAAATTACATTTAAATTAGTTATCAATTCCAAGAGAATATTTCGCGGCCCGGTATAATTGATGCCAGGGCCCGGTACCAGACCGCGGCCCGGCGGTTGAGAAACACTGGTCTAGAGCAACACTGGATCCCACCTGTCCTCCTGTGCAATACATGCTGGGGTTCTATCCCGAGATAAAGCAGCTGGGATGCGAAGTTGTCCACTCACCTCCATCTAGTTCCGATGTAGGAATGAATGAAACTGTGGTCTGCTACCCTTATAGGGTGTCATGGTGTGGACAAGAGCAACGTGACCTTTACCTTTCTCATACATCCAATACAAAATTTAACTCTTTAGCAAATATTATCGATGTTAAAGAAACTGGTGTCTTGTATTCATAAATTTGTAGTTATTTTTCTTGTTTTAATGGCTGTTTTATAGAACTAGGACACGGTGGCGCAGTTGGTTGAGGCACTGCGCTACAAGCCAGAAGGTCGCGGGTTCGATTCCCGATGATGTAATTGAAATTTTTCATTGACATAAACCTTTCTGCCGCACTATGGCCCAGGGGTTGACTTAGCCTCTAACAGAAATGATTACCGGGAATATTTCCTGGGAGTAAAGGCGGCCGGTGCGTAGGGCTTACAACCTTACCACCTTCATGTACCGATTGTCTTGAAATCTGGGAGCCTCAACCTCCTGGAACTCTCAGGGCTCTCCAGGCCTGTAATGGGATGGCTTTATCTTTACCTTTTATAAAACTAGGAAGATAATTACATTTCTCCAAATTTACGATTATTTACTTCTGTGCAGTGGAATTCAACGAATAAATGATATTTGAGTTATAACTATGGGATCGTTAAAGGGCATCACTCAAACTTTAAGTCGGTGTGACCGATATTAGGATTGTTGTTATTATGTAGGCAGGGTTACGCCATAGTTTCTAGCGCTGTTAAAGAAAAAGGATGAATTCCCATACAAATCGCTGTCTACTAACCCGATTGCAGGAGTAAGTAAAGGATTTCAGCTATGTCACCAGGAGCAAATCGACCACTCTGAGTAATGTCAAGACACCTTAGGATGAAACGAGTCTTCTTATGAAAACACATCGTTTGACACCCATGACTTAAGGAACTTCGGTATCTACAAACTATTCAGTGCATAGCATGCATCCTTGTTGGACACTGATACGATAACACAAGGTGCATTCATTAACAGCTGACGGTACAGAACAGTTAAGTGGTTCAACATGCACAGATAGTGTGCCTTAGTGCGAATGGCTGTCTGTGAAGACACCCTCCATCTTCCGTGCTAGTACATCATTGAAAGTATCACATCTGTTGTTATTAGAATGCTGTAAAATGTTAACATAAAATGTAACCAAAAAGGAAAGAAGGTAAAATTCTTCTCCTTTGACCAAAAGTTACGGTGCAGAAGATGTATTTATTACAAAACAGATAATGCAGAATATAGTAAGACGGTTTCTAGATTAGTTGGAACATTTTCCTTATTGCAAGAGATTGTGGTCCGTTGTATAGGCCTACAGAATAACACCGTATGTAAAGGTAAAGATAAAGTTTTCCCGTTACAGGTCCGGTGGGGCCCAGAGGGTGGGTAAAGGTATAGCTCTATTCTTCCATGACCGCGGCACTAGAAGGGGGTGAGTGGTCAGCAGCAC
>Ga0136643_10006285_pt1 | contig 16985 bp, 9 predicted proteins | sample TergutLab28metaG_FD_96883 | JGI IMG/M metagenome (GOLD analysis project Ga0136643, IMG submission 96883) | Labiotermes labralis P1 segment gut microbial communities from Petit-Saut dam, French Guiana - Lab288 P1 (version 3) (version 3) | ecosystem: Host-associated > Arthropoda: Insects >... | reverse complement strand
GTGCGGTAATGAACCTTCGGGTTCCATGAAATGCGGGGAATTTCTTGACTAGCTGCAAACCAGTTAGCTTCTCAAGAAGGGCTCTGCACCATGGAGTAAGTAAGTAAGTAAGTAAGTAAGTAAAGGCCCGACCGCTTTGCCCCCGGTAAAGAGACCCAGTAGCCTCTCTATTCTACAGTAGGCTGAACGGTCCTCGGGGCCGGTCTGAAAGGGCACGGGAAGTTTCACCCGGTACTTTTCGTATTTAAAGCTATTGTGAACATTTATTACATTTCTTTTGAAGCACGTACCTGCCACATGCTCACTTTTAAAGCACCTGAATCTAATTCCAACAGAAATGTAACACCCGAGCCCGCATGCAGGTAAACACCGCCTGCTTCATCTTTTGATGACTGCCACATCATTCCTTGTTTACGTTTTGATGAGTAAGCCAGAATTTGTCAGAACAATCACAAGGGGGAGGCCCACTGTACGAAGCATAAAACAAGCTAATTGAATAGACGTTAGCACGGTTTTGAACTCTAGGGACTTAGTCACGTCCGTATTGAAGTCTGGCACATAAACACCCAGGGAAATCTTGTCACATGATGGAACTACGTGACACCGCGTTGAAGTTTACGAAGTTCAGCCTGGGAATGCTGTTACGTCAGAGTGATGGCTTTCTTGCAGGTGGGTTTACTCCAATTGTGTATGTACCTGTTGAAAGGTGGCTAAATGTGTGCGGGGGTAAATTTCTTAGTAAATAAAAATGGTTTTGTGACACGCGTGCTCTTGGTCGTTATTCACGATTCTTTAGATGATTATAACGGATAAGTTGGTGTTATTTTATAAACCATGAACTTGCAATACTTTGCGGCAGCAGGTGCCGGGCTCAGGTGCGTACCTTCATGCGTGTTATTACAGAACAAAGCGCTTCTTATCTTAATCAGTCCTTATCCAGCTAACGTGGAGAATATGGTGAGCTCCTAATAATGCCAGCAAATGGCAGATGGGATTTAATTCAATGTTTAAAATATTATGTTTAGAGACTTATATTTATTGCGGAGAAATAAATAAAATTTTACTCGACTTAGGTTTTCGTGTATATTATTTACTGTGTTTTTTTTCTTTCTTTTCATAACTACTGACTTATTCCGACTTTCCTGCTTTCCTGCCTATTTCCTTCTCTGAATTTTTCCCACTTTCATGCTTTTGTGCCCTCTTCCTTATGTCTCTATTTCCGCACCTCCCATATTTCATGTCTACTTATATCTCTAAAAACCTTCTGTCTTTCCTCCTCCCACTCCTTACTCCTTTCGCTTTGCTGCATTCTTTCCTTCTCTGTCTGCCGTCTTCAGGTGAGATCTTCCACTGTGATTTCTTAACCTGACTGCTAGATTTATGCGTCTCACTTATCTAACATATCCTGCATAAGCTAATAATAGGTTATGTTTATTGCATGAATCATATTTTCTGACAAATCTGAACTACGTGCTGGCCGTGATATTGAAGAATATGTTAAAAACTTGCTATAGTACTGTCACAAATCCAGTTAAAATTAATATCAGCGTTTTATTTCTTAGGGAAATTCTTCAAAAATACTTAACCTCACTAAGCCGAAAATTTCTGGAGATTCAGCAGCACTTGCACGAAAATAATACATTTGATTGACTACGAGTGTGAACTACAAGGTGCTCCAAACCAGACAATACTATTTCTCAGAAAATGTGGGCTCTGCCATTCCTACTTAACCTTTTAAAGACGAAACATAATCTGCTTTATGTAAGGAATCAGACCGTACCGCGCTGTAAACATTTTCCACCGCGGTTATATAAACCAATCAGTTTATGATGTATAAAGCAAAGGTCGCTGCCTGTTCTGAGATCCTTACAAAACACTCAATGCAAAGCGAGCACCATGTAGAATTTTTAAATGTTAAACCTGGTGGTACGTAAAGAAAACGCTAGACTTTAAAACGTTAAGCATAACTTACACGCCTGTCATACTCTGCAAACCATCATACATAATGAAAATTTGTAAGACCTAGGTATAGATGGGAGAATAATATCGAAGAGGATTACACCGACAGGATGGTAAAAATCGCACTCAGTTTATCTGGCTCCGGATAGGATCAAGTGGTATGTCAACATACGTGATCTTTATGAACTGCATGTCGTAGAGATACAATAAAAGGTCACTGAAATTACCACAAGCCTTAAAGAGGAGTGCAAGTGTTCTAGTGCTACCATTAGCGCCAGCTGTAGTGTCGTCTGTGTTAATCTAGTTTACAGTTAAGTTAAATTAAACAACATTTTAATTTAAATTCTACAGGGTGTAGTAATGGTAGGTACAACTACTTAGTAGATTAGTGAGGTTAATCTGCTTGACACATGCAAATCCTGCAGGGATATAGACTACATTTTTTATGGTGCCTATGGGAATGCAGAAACGATTGTGTTTTGTTATTTGCTACCTACAAATTTTGTTTCAAAGTTGCTGGACATTTTATTGCGGTGATGAACTGTCGAGTTCCATAAAACACGGACTTTATCCACATTAGTTGAAGAAATTTTAATTTCTCCATTAGGGCTCTGCTTCATAGAGTTCAGTAAGTTGATTAGTCAGTTAATCCTTTATAACGAACTGGCATAATTGCAAAGCTCAAGTCTTATTCTATTACATACCTAAGAACAATACTGAATGTTACATACCCAGAAATTTTCCTCCCTTTACTAGATCACCGGAAAGGACTATTAGCCCATTGCAGTAGACAGGACAGCATTAAGGAGACAAGAAACTATACACAAATATCTTGGCCATTACTGAACAAGCAAATAGCTACTCTGCCTTCTTGAGTCTAATAGTCAAATTTTTATCACTCTTCTTCCTAAAAAGGTAATTATTTTGTCCGATATTAATTGAATTGCCTCAGTTACTGGCATTTCTTGGGGACTGCGGCGGCACAGTGTTTAAGGTGCTGTGCTACAAATCGGAAGGTCGCTGGTTCGATCCCAGCTGGTGTCAGTGACATAAAATCCTTCCGATCGCATTTTTTTAAAGTCTGTCGAGAAAATTCAAGATTCATTAAAATCTGAAAAGAATAAAGAGTACTTTACGTGTAGACCAATTTGCAGTTTTGTTCATATCTCGCTCAGTTCTTTTTAGAATTAGAAATTTTTCAGACAAATTTGGAGGAAAAATCAGACACACATTTTGTGTTCAGTAAATTTTATTTCTAAAATCGTGCCTTTTATGAGATAATGTAAAAAAATATTGTAGAGCGTGTCAGGTCACAGATGACAATATAGCGCATGCGCAGTGCGTGCTGGGTACATAAGGCTAGAGACACACACTCGCAATATGTAATCCTTATCGCCTTTCTACTTCTACAATGGTTGAACAAACGCTCCTCAATATTACGTTACAGTATATTACCTGTCTTGTTTAAAAATCATATCACCTATGCAGTTTACTTGGCATGCAACACGACCCTGTAATTGTGATCAGCAATTAACTGTAACTTCGCGGTAGACATTTATCAATAGTACTAATTTCGTCCTTGGAGTGATCCTTTGTCCTAAAACGTGTTTGTATTCAGAACTGAACCGTAACTAACGTACTGCAATTTAGGGGGAAATTTGTGAGTCTTTGTGCCGGTACGGTTATTTTCTGATCACAATTACAGGAACGTACTGCTTGCCTGGGAGAACACTAGGGAGATGTCATTTTTGAACAAGTAAGGAGGCTCTATTTAGTGACATTTTACTGCTGATGCGGCATCACGCTTTGTGTTTCATATATTCAAACCAATTCATCAAAACAACTATCTTAAAACTGAATTCGCCCAAAAATTAGGTGACCCTAAAGAACTAGTTAACCACTGAAGGACGGAACGTATCTGGTTTGCATAAAGACTCAGTGCTTACCGCGCAGTAAACACCAACCTGCTAATTATGTAAAAGACAGAAGTTACTATTTGTTACTGAGATCCATACGAAAGAGACAAATGCAATTTAATCAGAATGTAGAATTTTTTAATAATCCCTGTGGTACGTAAATAAACCGGTAGGCTTTAAGAGGTTACCATATATTAAAATATAGTTTAATTGTTAGATTTCTCGAATTATACAAATATTTTTCTTCCACTTCTCTCATTCTATGTACCAAAATTCATGTAACCTTCACTTCACAGTAGTTATGCATAAGTGTCACCAGCGCCAGCATCATTCAGAGCATTGCAGTCTGTTTACACAGCCGGTATTTGTATTGTATGTCACAGTGCAAGCAAAAAAATCGCTGTTTCCACAAACCGCAGTGACTGATTTGTCTTTGTAATGAGGATCCATTGTGTTTACTGTGGACTAGGAATTTAATTTGTGCAATTTTTTTTCTGTGGCGAAATAACTCTATTTGTCTAGGCCGCTCATTATTGAGGTTTCGATATTACACACAGCACTCGACGGGACTCCACCTAGTTCTGAGTGGACGAAGAGAAATGACGAAGCTAATGGTCGCTTTTCGCAAGTTTGCAAACGTGCCTAAATATTATTGACCTTTTAACGAAAGACACTGAACAACAATTAAATTGTTGACTGAATCAAAATACGTGCCAATGTCAGATGTTTTGCTAAATATTATCACGCTACAGACCTTCAGTTCTAACACATTCTTCTTATAATAAAACAAACTAGATGCACTAATTTCTCAAATTTATTTTCGGAATAAAACTCTACACATTTCGGACAGTTCCTCTGTCCATCATCAGGAGTATTTCGCTGTACACATAGCAATGTTATATGTCATATAGGTTTGCTGTGTGTACAGCGAAAAACTCCTGATGATGGACAGAGGAATTGTCCTTAACATGTAGTGTTTTATTCCCAAAATAAATTTGAGAAATTAGTGTATCTAGTTGGTTTTATTGTAAGAATTTATTACGATGAACGGTCACTTGAACATCAAACTCTAACAAACTGCTCTTAATTATATATAACAATGAATATATTTGAAACATAAAAAAATAGTAAACCAGCGAATGTACTTTGCTAAAATGTATTTTATTACATATTGCAAATCACCAACATGTTTCGGTCGTATTCGCGACCATCATCAGGGTTTCTCAATGAATACTACTAAAGTAGACAATAAACTGTTGATCGGCATAGGTGAAAACACTTGATGTTATGATTAATATCTTAGGTACTGCCCGCTGTAATACAGTGTTGGTTTTTATATTGTTAAAAACAGATCAAATTAATATTGTTCTTAAAACAGGTAAAGCAGAGTGATGTTTTGTTTAATGCAGTTTGTATGTACCCTGTAGAATGGATATATGTCTATGTTGTAGGAGGGCTGGCTTCATTCAACTTTCCATTCAGCAGGGTGCATAGAAACTGCATTCATCATCATAAACACATCCTGTTTTAACTGTTTGAAGAACAATTTGAATATTATATGTTTTAACAATACAAAACTCAACGCTCTATTACAACAGAGAGTGCCTAAGCTATTAAACATAACACCATGTGTTTTCACCTGTGCAGATCAACAGTCTATTGTATATTTTGTTACCATTTTTAAAACACCCTCATGATGGTCACGAGTACAACAGAAACATGTTGGCGATTATTAATGTGTAATAAATACATTTTACCAAAGTACATTCGTTGGTTTGTTATATATTAAATTTAATGCGCGAGTGTGGAACATGGTAAATATTTGTAACATTTTAGTTAAAATTAGAAATATACAGGGTTATTCAAAATGATTGTCGGAGTTATAACAACTTGTCATACACAATACACTTGAGATAGGAATATAAGTACTTTTTTATTAATAGAACAACACTTCAAGGTTTTGTTACATACCTTACAGGTGCTCTATATATGCACTCTTTGTGATTCTACAAACATCAACACGATAATCGCGTTCGTTCCGCATGTCAGCGGTGATGGTTTCAATGGCGGTTCTGATTCATACCTTCAGTTCCGAGATAAAAACGCACCCTGTCTCTTGAAACAGTACATAACATCCTCGAATGGAATTGTCAGATGGTGGTTGTTTCCCAAATTTGGTGCTGAATTGCCGCTGGACAATTGTACCCCGACAATCATTTTGAATAACCCTGTATTTCAGGAATTCAGTCTGTAGCCAATGTTTGCAAAAGAATCGTTGAACTGTATCTGAACCTCCGTTTAACGATCTGGTTAAAACTGATTGCAGATAGCATTATGCAGAAAGGATGTACTCGTATATTCAAATTCTACCGAAACGAAGAATAAAATCAAAGATATTTTCGGTTTGAAGGAGAAAAAAGTATATTTTTATATCCTATCACATTCACTCATGTGAAAATAAAGTCTGCTCGAACGGTTTCTCGAATTACATCACCAAATCCCTACTCCTCTGCTGATTTATTCTGAACATTACCTATTTGGTGAACCGGTACGAGCCAGGATCCCAGTTCGAATTAATTCGACCAGAACAAATGTAGAGATTAGCTCACTTGAGTTCTTTCAGATCGGTCGTCTCCTACATAAGAAGTCATGGAAATGAAATATAAAGGGGTCTGTTTACCCGGAATAGCTGCCTGTTGAATGTAAACTGCCGGCTCGAACAGTATGGAGTTTAAATTGAATTGAATTTTACAGCGATTAACAGGAAAAATGCTGTTGAACTGGGGTGTAATTGTTTTGTATTATGATTCTTCGCGTCGTGCTGCGTACAATTGTATTTCTAAAATCTTATAATAAAACCAACTAGATGCACTAATTTCTCAAATGTATTTTTGGAATAAAACTCTATATTTATCTTAGTAATTAACCAAATTGATGCACAAAATTTTTGTTTCACAATATGTTTATTTCATGCCTCTACATGTTTCGAGCACTATGTGCTCATCACCAGGAAGTCAAAATTGTATTATACAGAATCTGGTATCATTACACCTGTAGGTGGCCGTCCCGTGCACAGGTTGAGAGAGTCCTCTCTGTCCTGTCTGCACCAAATTTCACTGTCTCATCCCCATTTATTTGTCGGTTATCGCCATCATACTAAAAGTTAAAGAAACTTTTGCTCCCTCTGTCTTATTACTTCACGCACTACACAATATTACCTTACAGAATGTTGCCTATTCTTTCAGTGTGTATCACCATCACATAATTGGAGGACACTAATGTAAGTGGCACTAACTCCGATTCACCCCCCCCCCCCAAAATCATATACTTTACATGTTGTTGCAGCTAATTATTGGAAAAGAAAAAATTCGTCATCAGGGCGTTTATAAATGACGTAATATTCATGCCAAAATTTGTGGAAATCGGTCGACTGGTTCAGAAATTGTGAAGAGGTGTTCCAAAAAGAAAATGGTGATTTCTGAAGACCAGTTCCCCCCACCCCCTCCTTTTAGGGTGAAACTCTGTATCCAGACCACACAGTGCGCTTGTGGTTTCATATAATTTTCAGCATACGCGATAATTATTTCCCTAAACATAATCAACAAGACAGGCAATGTACGTACAGTGTAACTTTGAGGCGCTTCCGTGTAACCATTTTTGCAGTAGAAAAACAAGAAGTATTACATATTCTGAGTGTGTGCTGTATCTTTAGATATTCAGCATAAAATGCCCATGTGCTGCGTTGTTGTCTGTGGCCTGCTCTTACACACAGTATTTTTTCCACATTAGCTCATAAACGGTACGATTTTAGAAAACCAGTTATTGAGCGCAAAATGCGTGTTCTGATTTTATGTACAATTTTATCTGACACCGTTCTTTGTCTAAGAAGAAATGAACGAGGTGCGATAAGAGACGTAAAATACGCTTTATTTTTATCAGATTTTAATTGAACTTGAATTTTCTCAACAGATATTCGACAAATACTAAAATATCGAGTTTAATGAAAATCCGTCCGCAGGGAGCCGAGTTGTTCCATGCGGACGAACGGACGGACGGATAGACCAATATGGCAAGGCTAACATCCGTTTTTCGCAATTTTGCGAACGTGCCTAAACACATATATGTAGGTGAAGGAGATCTTCTTCCTCTTCTCCTTCTTGTTCTTCTCCTTGTTGTTGTTGTTGTTGTTCTTCTTCTTCTTCTTATAAAGCGCTACAACCTATATAAGGTTCCGGCTCGCTCAATCACTTTCTTCCAACTATCTCTGTTCTGTGCTACTTCCTTCCAATTGCTTATGTTTATGCTCTTTATATCTTCCAAAACGTCATCTTCCCAACGTGTTTTAGGTCTTCCAATTGGTCTTTTAGACATTGGTTTCCATCTCTTAATCTTCTGCACAGTATTATCCTCAGCCTTGCTTTCAACATGGCCTAACAAGTTTAATCTTTGTTTTTTAATAAACCCAATTTTACTTCGTCCTTTTAATATATCATTTATTTCTTGATTACTTTTAATCCTCCAGTAACCATCAGCTGTTCTTGTAGGACCAAATATTTTCCTCATGATCCTTCTTTCGAAAATCATCAGTTTATTTATAACATTTTTCTTTCAGTACCCTATGTTTCAGAAGCGCAAGTTACTGTTGGACGAATTAACGTGTTATGAAGTTGTTGTTTGATGTTTCGAGATATTAATTTTGATGTGAATAGTTTTTATGAACATGGTATGCCCTATTTCCTGCTGCTATTCTTTCTTTAATTTCCTCCTCAATGGAGTTGTCAGTTTTCACCATTGCTCCCACATATTTAAATTACTTTACTTGTTCAAACTGTTCTTCTCCTGTATTTAAATAAGTAAGCCGGAATATTTTCCTGGTAAAATATAAATATTTGGTTTTATTATTATTTACTATTAGTCCAGCATTTAGCGCCTCATGTACGTGAAGGAGGTAGAGAACGTTTTCTGTAAGGTAGAAAATGAAATTTTACATATTATTTAAAAAATATGTGAGCTTAAACATTTTGTACGGTTTGTTTATTCCGTACTCAATCACCGACAACCTTTCAGGTAATGCATATCAGCTGTCGACAAGTAGCTGTAACTGTTACAAGGCCAGTGCGAATGCAGCGCCGGCTGTCGGCAGAACTCAGTACCCTCATCGCGCTACGAATATCACACACAACAGCGTGAACTGTGCGCGCGTGCTAATCGCTACCAGACACGCTGAATTTCTTTCAGCACCTATTTATTACCTTGGCTAATAACCTCTTTCACACGTCGTCTAAACACTTCATAGAACAAACTCAGTAACATCGCGTGCTGCAGCAAAACAAAGGACTGACGTAAAAGGAACTTCTTACACTCAGTCTAATAGGTGATACCGTTTTATAGCATTCACACGACATCTAATCCCCAGCTGGTTAGACGAAAGTTTATTAGCTACCATTGAACCGGATGTTTAAACACTAACTCGTGTCTATTAATGAACCAACAATTATTGTCTCAATACGCACGCTTATTTGATTACGTGGTATGTAATAACGTCGCTCCAAATAGCTGTGCGCTCGTGGTAGACCCATCCTTTATTCATTCGCATTAGTGGGAGTGTGCCGTTCGAGTTGAACAGGGGGAGTGTTCTTTATCAAGGGACGTGTTCTTACTGCGGTGACTGTAAACAATGCTTTCTTCTGCGATGTGACGTCGCCCCATGTCCTTAACATCACTTTTAATATTATACTAACATTTATGCGTAGGTTTCACAACTGATGTCTCCTTTTCACGTACTCTTAATTACTTGTGAATTTTTACTTGACATTTAGGACTCTAATGCACTTAACGTTATTACAGAACGCACAATCATTTTCATGTTTTGTAAAACTGACAATTTTTCAGATCTCTGAATAGCGGAAGTGGTTTTGTGAATCGAGAAATCTGAAATATCGAAAGAGTAATTTCCGTAGAGCCAAATGAATGTTGTGACGTCATATTGTTACAGACCGCTTATTACTAGCTAAACGCTGTTTAAAAATAGACATTAATGTATGATGAAGGTGCACTTTCGTTCCCAGTGTATGTGCAGAAAATGTGGGATATTTTTATCACCCAGTAATCAGTAGCGAGAAAAATTTCATGTTACTGTTTACTGACCCCATTGTTTAATAGCAATTGTGTGTTGTCATTCCCGATTGGTTGAAAATAATTTTTTTAATAAAAGGAAGAAAACAAATATAATACGAAACATTTATTACTATAAATTATACCAGTTTAGTGTAAAGTTTTTGGGATTATCCTACACGTTTAATTTGATAAATGAGTAAGAGTTAAAGTGGGCGGAGTACTTGTAATGACGGCATGGGCTAGAACCTGGTACTCGTTGAATAGGAGGCCATTTGAGCTCCACAGGCGATCTTATGGTTTTGGAGACGACAAAAATCCTTTGCTATGATTCTAAACACGTACTCTCCAGCCACTAGCGTGGTCACTGTAGCGGCTACATTACTCCCGCCTTATTTGGCGGCTGATTCCATAGCAAAAATTGCGTTAAAGAAAAAAGGTATGATACAAGCCAACGTTTGGATAATGCTTGGGGTTTCCAACGCGAAGAGAAGCAGACTGTAACTTGAAGTATTACAGTATAGTATCCGTTAAGCTTATTAAATTTCACCCACATTTAAAATTCACGAGACAGACTCTGTGTCACTTTCTTACAAATATATCTTAAGCAGCCTGCTGGTATTGTTCGTATGAGAAAGATCGTACTAAATGCGAATTAGTGATGTGTCTGCGCATGTGTTTTGTGTGTTGCTGCTCGCGCTCATATCATGTTTATGCTAATATGTCTGTACGTGTCATCAGACAATCTGCACAACGCGATACGTCAAATAGTTCATTTTCTGTTATGTCGTTGGTTACTGTCACAATTTGCAGCGCTCAAGTAGACAGATACTGCGTGCTGCACATTCAAACATAAGTCAAAGATTGTCACAGAGCTGACTACGAGATGGCCATGTCGTGGTTCGTGGCGTCATGTGAATTGGGAGACTCTTGATGCCTTCCTCTTCCAAGCTACACTGTTGCACGTACCACGAAAGAGTAGCCTTAATATTCACACGTAAGTTAAACACGTTTGAGGTTGTGGCGATAATGACCTTGAAGGCAAATCTCAGTGCAGTTACTTATCTTCATGGAATGGACAGTCTCAGCTTTTGCTGTTCTGCCAATGCAGTTTTTCCTTTGTGTGTGTGAAATGTGTGCCATCAGATATTTCTATGACTTTGTGTCTTGTGAGTTTATTTAAATATGAGTTTTCAGCTGCATTACCTAATCAGTGTCGACTGGGAGGATATCTGTGTACAATGAAGTGGTAAGTTTTCGGAAGAAAACAGTACCGTGTGTGTGTGAGGATACGGGCCGAAAATATGCCTACACGAAACAAGATCCCACCACAAATCACAGAGAGAATTGCAGATCTCAAGCGGTGAGTCGAATTCGTGTTTCTCCGCAACGTCGGTAGAATTTCCACTCATTCAAATGCGTCCTGTTGAATCTGAGGTCAGTGACTATTAAGATTACTACACTGTGGGATGTGGAACCACGTTTCCGTCTTCAAAGTAGATGTGTCTTAAACCCCGAAGTTTGAAACAGTACGTGACTCCGAAACTTAAGGATATATCTACCAGACTTCACGGTTTCACAATCCACAAACCTGTTTTCTTAATGTAAACTTGTTGTTTAATATCCGGTCAGTTAATATCAGGCATGGAAATTAATCGTTATTAATGCTTAAAAGTTTGAAAAAAAAAAGGTAAAGTGATCCCGTTACAGGCCCGCTGTGGCCCAGAGGGTGGGTAGAGGTATAGCTCTACTCTTCCATGACCGCGGCACTAGAAGGGAGTGAATGGTCAGCAGAACGCCCCGGCCGCACTTTACCCCCGGGAAAGACCCGGTACTCATTTTACAGGAGGCTGGGTGGGTCCCAGGGCCGGTCTGGGAGGGCGGAACATCTCGTCCTAACAGGTATTCGATCCCGGACCGTCCAGCCCGTAGTTCAGTCGCTATACCGACTGAGCTACTCGGCCCACAAAAGTTTGAAAGTACTAGTTGATTAGTAGCCATGTACATAATGGGATAAAGTGCTTGTAATGTGGTCTAGAATACTGATGCTATCACGCGTGACGTTCTGTACGCCTTCTGGTTTTCATATTTGTGAAGGATCGACACAGCTTCTTATCCGATTGTTCTGCCATACTGAATTTTCAAAGTTGAGTTACTTTGATGCAGCAGGCTGAGATCATTTCAGCCCTTTTTGGCGTCTTCTTTTCTGTAAAACTTTTAAGTGGTTCAGAAGAGAGGAGCAACTTATTTTTTGATCTTTTATTCGAACGAAATAATATTCTATGTGAATAAGTCTCTGAATACTCGTTATTTACTCTCTCAATAGAATTTTTACTTTTGTATTGTCAAATAGGATGCATTGTGTTTAAAGATAATCCTTTTTTCTGCATATTTAATGCTGTAATCCAGTTACATGAGCAGAAAGTCTTTGGTGCCTAGAATTGTCCGTATGAAATCTGTATACGAGAAAGGAGTCTGAGCGTTTAGCTTACAAAGTGCCCCACTCTCCATACCCCCACAACTAAATAAACAACTCATTTCTTTTACTGCGCGCTCTCTAGATCTAAGAAGCATGCACGTTCGAGTTAGGACAGTCTGTGTAGGACATGCTTTGTTGTCCTTGGCGGTAATTGCAGAGAAAGCAGCGCAGTAACATCAGAGAATTTGTTTTTTAACTAAATCAAACAAACATGGGACACACAACTTAAGAATTTTTGACAAATGTTTCCGATTGCGAAACAGGTGTTTGGTGCTCACGATTTTAGGTTGGTCCAGAATAGGTGAATGCCGATTTTTACGACTGCGATTACTTCTTTTGTCTGTTTCTCCGTATTTCAGTTTTGCTTATATTCCCGCACATTTGCGCTGTTCATCAATTTTGAATATTTCCCATATATCTGTACTTCTGTGGTGCTCCAATTCTGCGATTCACAGCGGTTGTTTTTAATGTAAATACATAAATCCCCTTGTATATGTATTTACTATGTACTGGCTCGATGAAATATATTCGTCTGTTAGTTCCCGGAGACATTTTGAAAGTGACATTTATTTGATACAGAATGTCGCGGTTTAACCTCGCTTTTTTATTTGCGCGTGCCTTCGGTGCAGATTGTTTGTTCTGCGAACGAATCCCTGTGTTCTTCCGCAGTGTTGTGCAACAAGGCGTCGAACGAACACAAACTTTCTGTAAATACAGGATACTATTTGTACAGTAGTTATTTACGGAACTCCTTGTAATAGTTTTAGGGAGTGATGGATTGAAGCAGCGTCACCATAAACAATGGGGTAGAAAGTTGATGTGTTATGGCAAAAACACGTCAGAGAGTGTGATTTAGATTTATTTATGTTCTTACGGAACAAAGAATTTTGTAATTCAAATCACTGAGATTTATTTTTCTTACTTTTTCTAAAATTGATTTTATTTGCAATTAATATTCTGTTTTATAAATATATGAGCGGTGAAGAATATGCGTGTCATAAGGACCACTTTATCTAGATTGTTATGAAACTAGAAACTGTTTATCGGCCCTACACTGACGACCTGCTTTCTAATTTTGCTCTTGTTAGATCAGTTGTGTACATTGCTATTGTTTCAAGCGGTATAATATTTGTTTATTTATAAGACTACCCCTTTTTTTATAGCTCCACGGCTTCCGGCATTGATGGAAGCGTTTTGATTTTGTAAACACAAGCGGCGTCATGTTTCGGCAAATGTTTCTCTTTTTTAAATCCGCAGCTTGCCGTTCAAACGCACCGTTTTGGGGCAGTTTCAAATTACTTATTAATTCGTTCATCACATATTTACCTATGCTTTAAGTAGCTCATATTTTGTTTATGTTTTACATAATTATATGAATATTTTTGCCTGGAAGAACAGAGAAAAACCAGGAAAGCCCTTTGGTAACGAATTCCGTGAGATGAGGAAGGAAATGATCCCTGCGTAATGTGAGGATTTATCCCGTTACTTGCCTTGGAGGAATGGATGAACACTAGGAAATACTTTGACGTTCAGATGACCGTGCATCGTGATATATTCTTATAATAAAACAGGTTTGCTGACAGCTTGCTGCTCGCAAGCTGTCAGCAAAACTATATGACATAAACTGTTGCTGTGTGTACAGTGAAAAACTCCTATGATGGACAGAGGAACTGTCCGAAACATGTAGAGTTTTATTCCAAGAATAAATTTGTGAAATTAGTGCATCTAGTTGGTTTTGCTATAAGCATATAAGAAGTAGGAAATCCCTTCGTCAGGACAGAAAGTGTTAGGACCCAGTTTTCACCCAGGCAAGCCCCGAACAAAATTCTTCAGAATATTTGCTCTTTATTTTAACAGCCAATTTGCTTAGTGACTGCCAAATTTTATGTTGTGGAACTTTGTTTAGAGCTGATGTATCAAGTGTTCATTTCTGATGAAGGGTTTCTTCTGCTCGGAGTAAAGGACACAGCGTCCTGAGGAAGCCTGTTCTCTCCTGGGCAGAGAAGAAATATTAATTGTCCATGGACCTTGGTTATAACGTTTAAATAAGTTTTATATCGTCTCTGACAAAATGCAGTTGTTAAAACACACTTTCCAAGCACAAGTACTTCCTGACAGCTTGGATATCAGTCCCATTACAGACCCGAGTTGCCCAGAGGTTTCCAGGAAGTTAAGGTTCCCAGATTACGTGACAATGGCCCAGAATGGAGGTAAGGTTGTCAGCCTTAAGCACCGGCCGCTTTTTACCCTCCAAGAAATACTCCTGGTACTCATTTCTGTTACAGGCTCAGTCGACTCCAGGGCCATAGTGCGATCGGAAGGCTTATGTCAATGAAAAATTCTAATGACACCATCTGGAATCGACCCAGCGACCTTCCGATTTGTAGCACAACTCCTTAACCACTGTGCTACCGCGGAGTTGGATATCACAAGAAATGAATTTTGGAAACCGTTAAATCACTTAAGTTCTGTTCTGAGAATGCATAGACAACATTTTAAATTAAGCTATGTACCTGCATGAAATGCTGCTAATGGAAATCCATGTTGTACTTTAAAACTGTTGTTTGAATGTGGCGTTAAGTTTATAGCTACCAATACCTAGTGACGGTCCTTTAGGCCCGAAACATTTTTCATCATTGTGCGCGAGGTAAATTACTTCTGATCTGCAAGTGTTTAGAGGGATATTTTACATGTTGTGGCTTTCAAAATTTCTTTGGGGGACTTAAATATCACGCGTCTACAGAAATTAGAAAATATTTTATGGTGAAATATTTCTATAAAGTTCAGGTATCTAAGAACATTGTGGTTCATGTAGTGTTTTGTCTGTGCCACATAGCATATACAGGGTGTTTCGGGAGGAATAGTAAATAGTTTAGGAGATGGTAATATGGACTATTCCGAGTAAATGAGTTCATATAAACATGTGTCCAATTTTCACAGGGTGTGAAATTACAGCTGTTTGAAGTTGGCGCTTAGAGATAAGATTTTTGTCTGTGGGGATGGATGAAAAGCGAAGTCTACTACGAAAATTAAACGCAAGAGACGAATTGGTCGCTCGCATTGTGAATAGTGATGCCCTCATAAGCAAGAATGCCAAGACGACCTCAGGAGAGCTACATTTACTATTGCCAAGAGGGTTGAAAGGTGCGTTGAATTCGATGGAATTTTTGAACTCTTACTTTAAACCGTTGCGATTTATTGAGATCATTTACATAACCTCTAAATGCAATCAATACGTCATTTGTCTTTCCTTCATACCTTTTGTAAGGCTTTTTATGCGTAACATCTAAACAGCTGTATCTACACACCCATTGAAAATTGGACACATGTTCATATGAATTTATTTACTCGGAATAGTCCATACTACTACTACTACCTCCTAAAATATTTACTATTCCACCTGAAACACCCTGTATATATATATATATATATTACACAGTAATTATGTTACAACTGTGCAGTAAATACAAAACCTTATTTTAGCAAAGTGTTGCGGTAAGATTTTTTCCTAGTGGTCCTCTCCAGTTTTACGACTTTCAGGAATGTACTCTTTTTTCGTGTCCGATGTGGTTGATATGTTGTAGAAATATAGCTGTGGTGAACAAGTAGATGTTGAGCGAAATGTCACTGTCATTGCATCTGTCGGAAGTAGGATATTAAAGTGGAATTCGCAGTTTATATACAATACTGACGGTTACAATATTTTTGGAAGAAAACACCTCAGGGAATTGTGACAGAGGCCATGTATGCTACCTAAACTCTTTGATATATGGAACTTGCCCACTTACAGCACACATTAGTACTCTTTTTTCAGGTGTGCGCAGGAAATTTTCTCTCATTCCATATGCGTTTGTAGAGTATCCACAGTACGAGGATTTCCCATCTACTTTATTAGCTGTGTCAATGAGCCGATGTCTGGAATACTTCACGTTCGTGGTGGGGAGAATAAATGGTGTTTGGTGATGGGTTAATTAGCACCGTATCTGTAGCGCGATGTACGTACTGCGGCAGCACTGATTGTAGCAGATTGCAACTTACGGAATTGGAAAGCACTTTAGTGTCACGATATTCATAGGGAAGGTTCGTGAAAATTAGTCAAGCAGATCATGGGTTGAAATTTCGCACACATGCACACACTGACACTCACACACACGCACACACACTCTCTCTCACACACTCACACTGGGCATGGTGATTTAAGACTTACTTTTTCCGTCCTCGAAAAGAACGGAAGCTTATGAAGTTGACGAAAATGGCAGGCGAAACTATTATAAAAATCGACCAGCCTCGTGGTCTAGTGGTCAGAGTCTCTGACTACTAATCATGAGGTCCCGGGCTCGATTCCCGATCTACCGATGGAGTTTTCCCTGAAGGGGAGGATTCCCGCGGTGACCATGGTCTGGGTAGATTAGTCGAATTTAGGTTTAAGAGCCCTCCTGGCACTACATCCTCCTATATCACCACTCACATCATCGGGACAACGTAACTGCGCCTCATGGGCGTCCCAACCTCAGAAG
>Ga0136643_10006281_pt1 | contig 16987 bp, 11 predicted proteins | sample TergutLab28metaG_FD_96883 | JGI IMG/M metagenome (GOLD analysis project Ga0136643, IMG submission 96883) | Labiotermes labralis P1 segment gut microbial communities from Petit-Saut dam, French Guiana - Lab288 P1 (version 3) (version 3) | ecosystem: Host-associated > Arthropoda: Insects >... | reverse complement strand
CGGCTCTCAAGACCACCACCCATCCAAAAACTCGGTGCAGAAAACCATATGCTGTAACTCAACATCTAATGCTCCTGATGATAGGCGTATGTATCTGAAACGTGTCGAGCTAAGAATACATCAATAAAATTACCTTCTTGCATCAAGTTGGCATTCCACATCATTTCACAAGAAAGATGCATGGTCAAACAACCCTCATAACTTACACATTCTGGAACATCCACATCAAGTTACTAAAACTGAATGCACTCACAAGACAACATTTATGTTCATAAATGTGGCTACCGCAAACTGTTGTTCGAAAACAATTGAGGTAAATGAAATATGTGATGTTCTACCAACACTGTTATGACAATGCATTAACTGCAAAGATCATTTAAAATTCTAGAGTACACAACTCTTGCACATCACTTATGCAACAACAACATGCAGAAGTTTGTAAGCTCACAGCTGTCAACAAGAGAATGCATTCTTCATTATTTAGCAAACAGGAATAAAAATAAATATTTTAACTTCTCAAACAAGTGAATTGAGTTTTTACACAAAACAAAAAGGATAATATACAGAAAAAATTACAATAAATAATTACACTTTTTGGTTATCCCTCTAACACACTCTCAGAGTCAAAATAACTTAATGCCCTACAAGCTGACTCTTATGCAATAACTCATGTATTATAAACGTTGCAACTTCTTATTCACAAAATTTGACCCCCCCCCCAACCAACCCATGAAATACTGACCACGTTACCTCCACAAAACAGTGGTGGAACACTGGACATGGAAAGAGATGATGCAACAGAACAAGTGACACATTTACATGTGCAGCTTCCGTATTAAAATTCATTTAATTTTGTTTGGATTATAGAACAGTAACGGATAAGCGGAATGGCAAATACTTTATATATGGTGGGAAAAATGTATGGAAGTTTTGGGATAGTAAATTCAACTAAAGTAACCACTTGGGAGACCTACACAGAGATGGAAGAATAATTCAATCATTCATTCTGTAGTCTGTCTTACAACAGATCCATAGCCTGTTCCAATGTTTTCCACAGAGTGCCATCTAGTGGCTGCTTACATCCTCTTCTGCATATTCCCGTCACTTTTATCCTTATATTTTTCCTTCAATAATGCATTTTAATTAGAAAGCAGTTCCTATGCAAGATGTGACCCAACCAGTTAGCCTTCCTTCTTTTTATTGTTTGTCGGATATTCCATTTCTCCATGACTCCATACAGTACTTCTTCATTTCCCACATGATCAGTCCAACTGATCTCTATTCTTCTCCATCACCACATTTCGAAAGTTTCCAGACATTTATGATCTACTTTCCGAATGTCCAAGTTTCAACACCATAAAAAGTTATGCATCAAACATAGCACTTCACTAATTTCTTCCTTACATTTAAGTCCAATTTGCTGGTGAAAACAGTCTTCTTCTTGCTGAGTGCTGCTTTGGCCATGTGCAATCCTGGATTTCATATCATGTTAACAACTTACATCCTTTGTTATCATGCTACCCCAAAAAGTTTAAATATTCTATATCCTGCGGCTGTTCTTCATCTATTGTACTCTGTAATGGGAATGGTTGTCTTGAGATTCTCATTACCTTAGTTTTTTCCACAATCATTCCCATTCCATATCATCTTACAATTTCAATCAGTCTATGAATCATGCCCTGTAGTACCACTTCTTCTTCTTCAGATAGTAGCACAAGGTCGTCTGCATATTACACAGTACAAATTACTTGTCCAACTCTTTTGAAGTCTCCAAATCCTTCAATGGCATCCTTGGTAAGGTACTTGCCGTAAAAGCTGAACAGAATCGGTGACAAACAGCATCCTTATCTAACTCCTCTTCCCATCTTCACACTTCATCTCTCCTTTGTCCGGCTGTACTTTAACACTCTGACCCATGTACAGTTTATGATCAATATTTTTTCAGGCCAATCAGTACTAGTTTCCTTCAGGATCTGCATTAATTTGGTCCAGTTTACATAGTCAAATGACTTCGGCCAGTCTACGAAGCAAGCACACAATTCTTCACCTATGTCCAAAGTTCATTCCAATATTCTTCTCAACATCCAAATTGCATCCCTCATTCCTTTTCCTCTTCTAATTCTAAACTGACATCCAACTGCATCCTCAATTTTCTTTTCAATCCTTCTTCTAAGTATCCTCACTATTATCTTTGCTGTATGTGCGATGAGGCTGACTGTGTGAAGGTCGCTGCATTTTGTAGCTTCTGGCTCCTTAAGGCAATCATTGTAACTTCAATGAAGTCCCTGGGCCACTCTCCAATTTCACATGTTGTTGATCAGTTGGATTATTAGTTTGAGACCATCTTCTCCCAACAATCTGAGTACATCCCCAGGCATATTATCACCTGTAGCCTTCTTATCCCTCATCTCATTGATAGCTTATTCCAATTCACTGTGCAAGATGTATGGGCCTTTCTCGTCTGCATCTACTTCCTCTTCAACTTCGACTTCTAGATCATCTGTTGCATTAGCTCCATTACAGAGCTCTTTAATATAATTCTCCCAAATTTTCAGTCCTTGTCTCTCATTTATTATGTTCTTTTCGGTATCTTCGATGCCAATGGCTTCAATCCAATGGTTTTCTTTCCAACCTAGTTCCTCCATCTTCATGTACATTAAAATATATTAAGTCCTGTTCTTTGAAATTCCATGATTTTGTCACATACACTGTCATGATATTCCTTCTTGGTCTTCTCTGTAGCTTTTTTCAATTCATTCTTCTGTCTTCTGTGGTTCCCCTTTCCTTTGTTGTTTACATTCTTCCACTTCTTTTGATGGTCCATTTCACTGATCATTTCCGGTGTAATCCATGGCCTGCTTGTTCTCCTCTTGACTCTCCCAACCAAAACACTTGTATCTACCACACATTTCTTAATGCTGTTCCACTGCACTTTCACATTCCCACTTTCACATTCAATTGCACAGTGTTTTCCTTATACAGTGTCTTGCATAGAAAAAATCTGTAGGTGTCATATATCCATTGTACTCAGATTAATAAACATATTTAAAGGAGTTCTGTTGTGCACAACACAGTTACATTTCTAAGGTAACCAGTTTCAGCTCATTTTACATGACATCTTCCGACCTATACAACAGAAACCATGGAAGCAACTATACAATCATGTATATAACCTTAGAGAAAGAGATATTTTCCTTTACAAAGAACTATAAAACTGCTAAGAAAAATGCATATGATTTGTGAAAACAATTTAAAATTAAATTAGTTAGACATATTGTTTTCACTAATCATATGCATTTTCAGTAGTTTTATACATCTATGTAAAGGCAGAGATCTCTTTCTCGAAGGTTAATATAGATGACTGTATACTTCCTTTCATGGGTTCTGGTATATAGGTCTGATGATGGCCTGTAATATGGGCAAAAATGGTTACCTTAGAAATATAACTGTGTTGTGCATGGGGGAACTCCTTTAAATATATTTATTAAAATAAAATCAAAATTGAATTTGAGGCAAAAAGTGAGGGAGATGGAAATGGCACTTGGATGGCCCTGGGCAGTCTTGGTGACCATGGTGATGAAAATGTGTGGTTGCATAAGAGGAACTGTGGATGATAAATAAAGGACATGGAATGGGCCAAGGAATACTTCAAGATATTATTCACTGCATTTTTTGTCTAAAGGGAATGATGAGAAGTACAAAAAAAACCTCCATCAGGAGGGCCAGTCACTCTTCTGAGGTAGGAAATCACATAGCATCAAATATGCTGCACACCCTGACATTTAGGAAGCTACATTCAGACATGGTGTAATTGTGCAAATTACATTTGACAGTGTTGTTATTACGTTTTCTTATTTTGAAACCTACAGTACATATATCACACACCTGGACACCAAGAAAAATCTCCACCAGGAGTATAAACCTCAGGCAACAAAACCTAGTTATTACTCTCCACTCAACTTTCCTTCACAGTTTCTTTGTCCTACTATACTTCCCTTCATACACATCAATTTCATTTATAAATACATGAGCCATAGTTACTGAGAGATGAACCAAACAAACACATACCATAATTACCCATATATAAGATAAGAATTTTTTCCTAATTCATCTTCTAGAAAACTGGTGGGTGGGGGGTCAGAAAGTTTAAAATGTCCTATACAGCAATTTTCTTGAAAACTGAAGATTGTAAAGCAATGGGGGACATGGGTCTTACATTGAGGTAAATATGGTACACAAAAACTGGTAATACTTTTTGTATTTGTAAATAATAAGAAAAATTAAATATATAAAAGTGCAATACTGTTAATTACTGTTCATTACCTAATTCTACATGTAAAAATGATACAAGAATCTGTGACCTATAAATATTAGAGAATGCCCCCCCAAAAAAAGTTGATCTGCTACTTGGAACCAACTAAAACTGTTCCAGTGCTGTAATAGTAAAAACATGAACAACATGCCCCACACACACACACAAATTATTATGTCTAAATAACAACAAACTTTCAAGTACATGATGCAAAAAAAAGTCATTTCTACACATTAATGACTTTACTTCGAGCCCAAGATAAAATTAATGTACTGTCAGTAACAAAGGTAGGTGAATGCCCAAAAAGTTCTGACATATTAGTTTAATATGTTAACTGCCAACCATAATATGAAGGCCATAACATACTCTAACAAATAATACAGTAAGTGGAAGCAACAATGAAATTGAAACTGGCTATGATTAAAGAGTTAACATTCTTTGGTCCCTAGATACTCAACCTCATTCTGGGAGAGGCTGCTCTTTTCATTTTGGTGTAACTGGAGAAAAAACTTACAAGTAACATTACCCATATGACATCACAGTGATTAGAGCTCCACAGCATCTCAAGAATAACAGCTGCTAGATGTCTACTACAATGTCCACAAACAAATACCATTAGTATCTAAAACATGGCAGGGTTGAAATCCATGTGACTGAGACTTCCCATTAAATAATGGTTACAGTATGAAAATGTTATATGACTAAGCAATCACAATTTAATATTTCATGTTTCAATCTTACACTAATTTTCATGATCCCAGCACCAAAATATTAAATAAATTGCACACATGAAAATTCACTGGAAAAATTGCACATTATTAGATCACTTCAACATTTGCACACAGTAATACGTGAAATGCGATTTAATGCATTCATAAGTTTGGTTTTGATAATACAAAAGGGGCCTGTCCAATTTAAAGAAAGACTCTGATATTCACAGTTGTTAAAAAGAGCCAATTACATTAATATCATCACCACTATGGGGTTTAAAGAGATGCCATTCAGGGCCCTAAAAGTAAACTTGTCCCTGTTCAACCCATAAAGGCATACAGGAGGAGCAAAGGTATAGCTCCACTCATTCTTAACCTCAGCACTAGATGGAGGCGAGTGGTTAACTTCACACCACGAATTGCTTACCACACAGAAGGAACCCCCAACACCCACTGGACAGGAGGCTGTGAAAAGCTACTGCTTATGTGCCACTCCTTCTTTGCTACATTTCACATTCTCCCACCAATCCTCACTCAACACTGCCTTCTGATTCTTTAAATCCACAGTCCATCTCTGTATAATCAAAGGTACTGACTTTCACATTGATGACAGTATGCACACAGTGAATAATGAACACACTGAAAACTGTAACGATGTAACTCCAGTTACTCACCCAAAACACGAAAATGTATATACAATTCACAATTATCTAAAATGTGCACTATATTTGGCATACTTAGTGCTGCTGTAAAAGATTTAACCACGTGAACTTCAATCTGTTATCAGAATAATAAACAACATTCCTCAGCAGAAGAAAAAATATGCAACTTGTTATTCTTGAAGTACCATGCAAGGATTACTAATCACCCACATTTTAGGTCAGACTGCTGCTGCATGAAGCTTGGTTTGATGCAACATTCACATACAGAAGTTAGATTCATAAAATTATGTCAGTTGAGCAATACGTCTTATGTGTAATGTAATCAAACATCATATCAAAAGAAAAAAACATACATGTTTCTTCAGGATACACTCTTGAAGCACCATGTAAACATTCAGCAGGCAATGTCAAAATGTTCTAGGAGCATATAAGCACAGGAGGTAAGACCACACAGTACAAATTTTATGATAATCACAATTCATTATTATTAACTATATTGAATCTCGACAAACCTTAACCTAGATAACTGACATGTAAAGGACTGTACATGGACACATGTCCATCGGCCAATCCTCCAAGTCGATGACATTAAAACTAAACAACAACTGTAATATAAAAAACCCAATCTTGCAACACTAATCTAAATATTCCCAAACCATTCTCAACATATTAGGAACTCTATACGAGAAAGTTTAGTTCAAACATTGAGAACTTCACAGTTATGACAAACCTCTTGGAAAAGGTAATTTGAAAATTTTTTGAATTTTCTTTCCTTATAATGTTAACAACAATTTTCAAAGTATCAATAAACATAAGGATGAAGTCCAACACAAAAGTTTACAGTCCTTAACAAAATACTCCATTAGATAAACCCACACTAACAGAAGCCAACAACATTCCGTAGGTATAAATAGTACAAAGTTAACAAAGTTGAATGGAACATGAATATCTCATCAAGTAAACACAGAAACTGAAAGTACAGTTTTGTTGAGTGTACAAGAACAATGCTTATCCTTGGGGTGTTCATGGTCTGTATCTATGATTTAATGTTTTGAGGTTTAGCTGTTCTATGTGTCAAAGTTCTTCCAATGTCCTGGCATATACTGCAGATGCCTTCTTCAGTGGAATGAGTCAGCAGGAGGATGCTGCCCCACATATGGATCATACAATGGGAGTAATAGTGGTGGTGTGGAGCATACTTCTACCCAGTGGATGCGGACACTGTGTTTAAGAGGAGTCTGAAGGAAGCAAGATGAGTCCAGGCTTCACTCACTTTGTATCGACTCCCTTAACGAAGCTTAGAGGATGTCTGAATATTTTAACACCTTCCCTGATAATAGGAGGCATCCACAATTACTGTCCCTGCATCAGCAAACACTCTTTCAGCCATGACAGATAACAAGACAGGCAATGTCTTCATGTAAAGTACCAGCAATTTTTGTCATATTTTAATGGAACTTAATCATCTTGACAGATTTTTTAAAAATACCCAAATATCAAATTTCATAAAAATCCATCCTGCGGCAGCCGAGTTGTTCCATGCAAGAGGATGGATGGACAGACAGGCGTGACAAAGCTAGTGGTTGCTTTTTGCAATTTTGCAAACGCACCGAATATCTGACCAGACTGGTCTTGTGACTTAACCAATTCCCTTTGCAGAGCACCACCTTCAAACCCTACTATCACATATTATCATCATGAGACTTGTACAATGGTTCACATTCTATAATGCATTATATTGCAAAAGGCATAAGAAGAACTTCAACAACCCCAGGATCAAAAATCACAAATATGATATATGCTGTTTGTAATCTTACTTGGGGAAAATGTAATCTCACAAAGAAGAAAATTAAATTATATTGTACCTCCCCACAAAACTATCGACAGTCAAAATATCAGTATTTAAATAACAGTATAAACATTACATAAGTTTAGTATATAAAAAAGAAATAGTACAAAATGTTATTGTGCTGATGGAACAAATCTTACAATGCATACTGGTATGTACACTACACTCCCAGAGCTAGTGATCTGATCCAGTCCTTTATTAACTCTATCTCAATCAACAACAATGAGAACAATGCAAACCACAGTAATGCCCTACACAGTCATGTGCTACCTAACTGCATGCAACAGATGTTATAAAAGACGATCCCAGTTGAAATCATCTTCTATCTCATCGTCTGAGTGACTGTTCACTGCTACAGATGTGTTCATCACTTTACCATGGTGAACCAACAGGCCTTTGGTACCCTCTTCAGAATTTAAATGACTATCCATGTTGCTTTGCTGTGACATGGGTGGCCCTTCTTCATTGCACTCATTCACCTGAAAACTGTGCTCTGCTGTTGAGCAGCCACTGCCTTCATGATCATGACTTTGAAGCACACACCCCACAGAAGGACTACTACTGACTTTACAGCCATTATTCTGAAGTCCAGAGCAGTTTACTGACTGGAACTCAAGATGTTTTGACTGCCCAACAATGAAATTATCACTTTGTTGAAATGCCTGCTCAGGCTGGCTTTGATTGTTAAAACTGTGACTTGCTACCATTTCCATCATGTTATTTACTGTTGCACCTTCAAAAACCTGGGTATTCACTGTACTTAAATTAATGTTCCTATTACTGTATGAACTAGAATAAGCACCATTTGCACTGACCCTGTCTGAGATGTCAGTGCTGCCATAATTCCCACCACTGGGATTATACAGCGTGTTTAAGGAAGGGTCATGATTAAATGAGTTACTGGAGTTATTTTGACTGGGACCATTAGATGGGATATCATGACAGCTGGTAACATAGTTGCCCTCATGAGTACTGGTGCCCCCAGACCCATACGAGCCATCATGAGAACCAGACCTGCCATACCTATCACCATTTCTTGAATACTGAACACTGTTACTTCCACCAGGAATATTAACATATGTGTTATCATTGGACTTATTTTCTACAGGCAGCCTCATGTATGGACTGCCACAGGGGGCTAGCACCCCTGATGAGACACTGCTATATGAGGCACCACTTTCAACATCCACATACTGTTGATCCGATCTCCCACCAGAGTATGGAACATAAGAACCACCAAGAGAACTGGGGTACATCATGTCATGGTTGCCTCTGTCTGAAACTTCTTTGGACATACCTTGGTAAGATCCACCATACTGATCTTGCCTGCCAGAAAACATTCCACTGTTTGGGACTTTCATGTAAGGGCCATTGGAAGCAAGCTGGAAATTATATGGATCCTTCTGTGGTACCGACCTGTTTCCCAGAACAGTAGAGTAATGGCCATTTGGTGCATTGGCTCCATTTGGAACAACTAAGTATGCATCACTACTTGCTCCTACTGTGCTGGAACATCGACTGCTATACGGTGAGCCATCTTCCTGGGAGACCGTGTATGGAGAGTCGTGAGAGCCAGAGGCTCGCGAGAGATCAGAGTATGGTGAACTGCTAGCACCACTTGGTACCATGCTGTAAGGAGAGTTGGTGGTACTCACTCGTCTAGGTATTGCAGCATATGGAGAGCCATTCGAGTTCCCTGACCCTCCCCGTGGGATGGTGTATGGTGAGTCACTCATACCTGACGGTCCTCTCTGTAGGGGGCTGTAGTTTGGATCCAGTTGATTAACATTCCTTGGCAGGACATTGCTGTATGTAGACCCCAGGTTAGCACTACGCGATGACACAAAAGGAGGTTCACCAGACAACATGCTAGAAGTGTTCATTATCATTTGCTGATTATGATGAAGCTCATTCTCCAAGTTCAATCCATACTGGGACAGAAGTCCAGTCTCCAAGTTCAATCCATACTGGGACAGAAGTCCATTAAGAACAGACGAGAGCTCATTAGTGTCACTAAGTTCCAGATGTCCCAGATCATTGCCACTTCCTGCGTGATTCCTTACTGACATGCCCACTGTCTCTAAAGTCCGCCGCATACTGTCAGCTGGAAGCAGAACAAAATTTACATTTCAAAATCTGTTCTCTACACTGGTTACAGCAAGCAAAACAACAACCAAACATCAGGTCACATTAGATTACAATGTAAAAACACATCCCTTCACGTGTTAGGTTAAGTTTGGTTATGTTATGTTAATTTGTTACATCATGTTAGTTTATATTATGTAGGTCATTTCAAAAGTTTTGTGTATGATTTTATTGTCATAACAAAATACAAGATAACAACACTACTGAGATTGCTAAATGTTTACACATACATTCTCTACTCAATGTAACCACCAACAATGCCCACACACATTTCTAATTTACGTGGCAAATGATCAATTGCAGCTCTGTATTCGTCCTTGCTCAGAATACGTGAAGAGGCAGGAACAGCAGTGTTGATATTGTCTTCAGATTCAAATTGTTTACCCCGAAGATGTGCTTTCAGATGCGCAAACAACCAATAATCATGTGGGGCGAGATCTGGAGAGGAGGGAGCATGTGACAATACCTCCCAGCCCCAACCTGTTACAACAGATTTTGCATGTCACAATGGCAACGAGGTATTGCACTGTCCTGGAGCAAAATGACACAATGCTCAAGCAGTTTTGGTTGTTTACAGAGAACAGCCAGCCTCACCATATCCTGTAAGAGTGGGCAGCAATACTGGTCATTGAATATTGTATCAATTCACACACGATGGTCAATCACAAATCCATTTCAGCTGAAGAATATGAAGTGCATGACTTTCAGAGCACCCTGACTGTGTCATTCAATTTTTTTCCTCAGTGACATTTGGGCACACCATTCAGCATTCTGTCATTTCAGCTGAGGGTAAAATGAATGCATCCAATGACTTTACCATTAAAATGCGATCCAGGAATGCACTGCTTTCATTTCTCCAATGCTGCACATGGGTGGTGGCAAGAAAAATATGCATGGCTCTTTGTTCATCACTAAGCATGTGTGGAATCCATTCTGTATAAACTCTTTGTTTCCCAAAGCTGTTGGTGAGGATATGGTACAGACTTGCTGGAGAGATTCCAACTTCTGTAACAACTGCCATGCATGAATTGATATTATTATTATTATTATTATTGTTGTTGTTGTTGTTGTTATTGATATGATACATTTGTTAACTGCAATTGGGTTGACAAGCAGTTGCAGTAGTACAGTACACATTTATACACAATGCACAGAACAATATAATGCAACAGAATACCCAAAAAGGAACATTACATAACAATAACACACAACAATAAGAGTACATAATTTACAAAATTAAACAGAAGCATACAAAGCATACAACCATACATACAATGATACAAAATAGAAACAAAAGAATGAGAGAATGTGATAAACAAAGAGCCATATAAGCAGCAAACATTGTATGATCTGTATATATCTTCTAATAATGACAGACACCCTGTTACTAAGACCTTCACTCCATTTCACTACACTTCACTCCACATCACTACACTTGTTGGAACATCACTTCTTCCTATTTAAACTTCACCCAACTACACTTTACTACACTTCACTACCCTCTCATTTGGCTTAAACCCATTTAAATTTCCTACCACTCCATTTCATCTCACATCACTACACTTCACCTCACTTCACTTCACTGCACTTTTCGCCACACTTCTATTCCTTTCACTTCACACCGTTTATAACTGCATACTGCACGTATTTCAAGGACAAATTTCACTTGTTCAATGTGGCATTCATTTGTCACCGATGTTGGGGTTCAACTGCGAGGGGCATCGTCTGTCTCTTCCTGGCCATTCTTAATGTCATTCACTCATCGGTAAACAGTTTCACATGAAGAAGCATGTGTCCCCAAACCCTCTTTCAATGACTTGTAACACTCTACAGCACTTTTACCCAAGAACACATGAAATTTTATTAATGTTGTCCTGTCCATCTCAAGATACTTGCTTTTAGTCTTTCCTGATCCAAAGCTCAGCAGCAACTGACATCATACATACAGCACACCTTTGTGACAGCAGCAATAATACCACTAGTACCATACATGTGATTTGAGTTTTGTGATATGAAGCACTGCGTGGTGTTGCCACCATACACAAAACTTCTGAAATGACCAGAGTATGGAAGGCTGTTATGGTAGTTTATCATCATCATCCATCATGGGTTAGAATTTGACAGACAAGTTTTGGCCTACATTAGTTTATGTTAGACTTAAATCTGCCATGGTAAATAACACTTAAAATCACGTTAGGCAATGAACTGCATAATGATTCAGATGAAAGGCAAAGTTTCAGATGCCAGGTCTTCCTCCACCATCAAAGACAACTTTAGTTTATCCTAGGTTAGTTCACAAACACACATTCCACTTAATGCTTCCTCATTCTAAATTAGCTATAAGAAAAACTCACTACAAAATGTAAGAGGTGTGTCTGGAAAGTAAAAGATACATCATGTGTAGGCTGATAGGAAAATTTTTTATGCTTATTATGGCAACACTGCCGTAAACCTTGATCCCTTTACCTGTGAGCTGTGCTCATTTGATAGTGGTGAACAGTCTTTGTTTGAGCAAGACATGTTTGAAATGGCAGCGCAAATCAAAAGTCCTGCCAAATGTGAGGTGTGTTTCATCATACGATTCTCAACACGAAAGGTGAATGTCCAGCAGAAATTTACAAACAAATTTTTACTGTTTATGGTAACATTATGAATCAGCAAAATGTGACGAAGTAGTGCCGTGAATTCTCCGAAGGAAGAACTGATATCACAATGAACAAAGGAGCGGTAGGCCATCTCTGATCTCTTACAACTTTCTTCAGGAAATTGAAGGAGAAATTTGTACAAATTGATGCGTGACTGTAAGAGAGTTGCATCACATCATTCCCGAAGTGTATAAGACCACAATTAATGAAGCTGTGACAGAAAACTTTGGGTACAGAAAATTGTACACATGCTGGGTGCCCAAAATGTTAATGGACGATCACAAAACAAAACGGATGGGTTCTGCGCTGTAGTTTCTCACGCGGTAATCACAGGAAGGAGATGAGTTTCTGGACTCCATTGTGACTGGAGATGAAACATGGTTTTTTTACCACACTCCTGAATCCACGCAACAGTCACTGCAATGGCGCCATACGCATTCCCCCAGAACCAAAAAATTCAAAACTTCAATTTCAGTGAAAAAAATCATGGAGTTCATTTTCTGGGACAGAAAAGGCATTCTCCTGGTTGACTTCATGCCTCCTGGCACAACAGTTAATGCTGCTGCATATTGTGACACCTTGACACAGTTTCAATGAGCCATTTAAAACAAAAGGAGGGGAATGTTGTCATGCAGTGTGTGTCTGCTCCACGACAACGCATGGCCCAATGCATTGCACATCACCACTGCGCTTCTGGAAAAATTCAAGTGGGATATAATGGACCATCTGCCGAACAGTCCGTACCTCGTGCCCAGCGATTTCCACTTGTTTCATCACCTAAAGAAACATTTCGCTGGGAAAAAGTTTGACGACGATGAGGTGCAAGAAGAAGGCATGAAGTGGTTCAAAGGGCAGGTGGCAGACTTCTGTGACTCGGGGATACAGAAGCTGGTTCCAAGACTTAATAAATGTTTGGACAATGCCAGTGACTATGTTGAAAAATAAAGCTATGTACAGGCAATTCATTCACAGTGTCGTTTTTGTAAATTAAAAATGTTGTACATGTTTAAGACCTTTGAATCTTTACTTTATGGACACGCCTCATAGTAAGATACACATTGCAGTGTCTCATGTAAAAATAAAAAGCAATGAGATTTGGTTTTACATGCTGTCCAAAATTTGAAACAGATGGACAATTCTATTTATTACCTGAAGTAGAACAATGGGAGTCAGCTTCAACAGTCTGCTGCTGTTGTTGCAGCTGCTCGTACTTGTTGCTGGGCGCCGATGGCCAGTCAGACACCTTTGGGCGTGCAGTCCCAGGTGATGTGAAGGCACAGTTATTATAGTCACTACTGTTGCTGCTACACTCTGGACTGTATGGCGAAGCCTGTAACATAGTCCTACATGTTACAGGAACACTGGACAATGAAGCCTTAATTTCAGTCAACTACACTTTTTCTACATAAAACTCAAAATGTAAACACACAAGGGGCATGTTATGTATGTCTGTCTGTCCAGCCACCGTACACTCAAATAACGCCGTATTTATTCTTTTACTTTTATATCAATCACTGAAGTCAACAGTAAAGCAGATACAACAGAATGGATACAAGTGAACAATGTGGTCACATGGGCAGCAGACCTGCTTCCTAGTCACAAAGTCTCAGCCCAGAAACCAGCTATTGTAAGAATGTTTGTCATAATAGTCACTCCTTCTGGGCAAATTGGGCCACAACTGCCTACTTCCACTGCCTTACCAGTTTATTCAGTAACCATCATGTCACTTAACACCACCTAGTCTGGGCTACTGATGTCATTAAATAAACAAATAAACAGATGAACAAACAACTCTAGAGGGCTCTGATAATGGTATATGACACACTGACATAATCTTCCTTTCCAGACTTTGATCACTGTATAATTTTAGCCTGAAGACAGAAGCAGACCCGGCTTCCAAATGTCATATACCATCAAAAATTAGATTAACAAAATAAAAAAGTCAAACAAGCAAACAAAAACAAACAAACAAACAAAAGCAAATAAAAACAAGGTTGAATATACATCAGAAAGAATTTAAAGAGAATAGTTATCACCCTTTAAGGCATTTCTGTGGCAAGTGTGTCAAGGAATTGAAGAAGAATCTCAGGTAGTGTAGCCAGAATTTAAAGACATTACCTTATACAAACACACCCAATGCATTAGCAGTGCACCAATACATATGGTGCATTAAAAACACATGAAATAATATCACCATATACTGGGTTCTGCATTTGACAGTAACAATCCAGCTGATAGCTCTGTTATCAGTGTCTGTATGACTCATTCCTAGTGGTTTGACTGCAGTGTCTTCAGTTACACTGTGTCATCTGAAGGCCAGTTCAGATGCTGTGTGTTACAGGCATAATTTTTTCGTAATCATAAACACACACATCATTTCCAACTCTTTAATACGTGGTCAGTTATATTACACAGTACAGACTGCTAATGCAGATGCTACGATGGGGTTCCATATTAAGATTCATACCCTGCAGCTAGTGCTTCCTGAACTCACCCTGAACAACTGAGAGTTAGATTTCTTCTTCTTGGTAAAACCGTCATCTTGACTTGTGTTGTGATCAATACTCCAATAGCTCCCCTTTCCTGGATCATCTTTGCTACGAGCGACCTTCGTGAAGCACTTGTTGAGAGACAGATTGTGCCGTATGGAATTCTGTAATGCAACTTTAGAAGGTTATCACAGCTCTCAGGGCTGCAGGACTTTTTATGTTTATAATCTGGTATAAAGAATGAAAGATTTGAGTGTCTCACAGTGGTGACACTGCAGACTGCAGTCTTCTGAAATGTGATGGTACTTATTCCTTGGCAGAAACTGTGCTGGCATCCACTTTAGGATACAGAAAATAAAATTCCAGTATTCTCTCTGTGACTACTGCTGAAGTTTAAAACGCTTCCTGTCATTGCATAAAAAAAAAAGACTTGTTGATACTGATATTTAATGTTGGGATTATACTGTTGGAATTAAAAAAACTAAGATCTACTTCTTCTCTGTTCTGAATTCATAACATTTATCTAATACATCACCATCAACAAAGGTGCTGATATTCTGCACCACTGTGTACTGTCACAAAAAAAAAGCACTCCATATATGTATGTCTGTGATGTAACCCAATCTGACACAATGTAACCTGACCTGAGATACCCTAAACTAACACATTTATACATGTTAACCTGTAACATGAAAAGGGTCAAACACTAGCATAGCTCTACAGAACAATTCATTAAGCATTTGGGCACTCTGGTGTTTTATTAATTTACTCTGAGATATTCTACACAAGCCACATATACACATCCCATGTGTATTTTATTACTGGGTTTATAACTGCCTCAACTAATGTAACTACATGCAACAATCATACATCAAACAAGAAATAAAATTAAAAACTTGGAACAGCATGCAATATCTAATTTAATCCTTTGTGAGCAGACTTTATTTAGAATTTTTTAAGCCAAAGATTATCAATACTTTATTGTGTCATTAAGTCTGAACAAGGTGCCATCTAACATAGCCAAAGCTTATTGCTACTAGAAGACATTATGTTAATGACATCTGGTACAAAGCAGCAAAGTTGGCAAAAGAAATATTCGAGACTTTGAATCACAATATACTACCTGACAAGGAGTGCTTTGTGGATGTATCTGGATATCACTCATAAAGAGTAAACAAGACATTGATTTTCAAATGCTGTTACAGCAAGCTTGGTACATGTTAAACGGCTGCATGGAGGACGCTGTATCAGCTTATGAAAATTAGTCCACCCTTGCAACAGACACCTTGCATATTTACATCTAACCTACCTAATAATTCTTAGTTGTAGTGTTTCATTCATGGTTGATACAATGGCTAAAGCACAATGAACTGATCACCAGATCAGACATGCATGAATTTCCCAACAATCTATCACCAACCTCAAAGTTCTACATGCTAGAAGGGTGACATGAAGGCAGGTCCATATTGAAGATGCACTAATAAGCCCCACTGTACAAAACTCAGTCACCTGGGTGATCTGGCACCCAGAAGTCGTGCAAATACTTATTTTTTGGTAACAAGTTCTTCTACATCATGGTGAGACTCACATTATGATACAAGAAACCGTGCATCACACATCCTAACTACTACCTGTATAAAACACTAAATTTCTTGTTGTGCAATATCTTCCACTGCTACTTTCATCAACTCTTGTGCGTGTAAATAAATTACTAATTTTTATTTATATACCAATAAAAATGTACTTTTTATTCATGTTTCCACCCACTCATTTGAAACATCCAAATAACCATGTTTACTGTTAATTTATTTCCATCTTTCCACTTTTAATCACAGACTCATGCCAGCAGGAAGTGTCAAAACTTATAACCACAGCCGATTATAACCTATTTTGATGTGGACAGAAACAAGAATTACGATTAAAATTTTATTGTTTTTCAAACCAGCACATGAGCCTATCAAGGAAACCGCAATTTCACAACTTTATTGCCCCTTCCAAGACAGTGGATTAAAAAATAGGTTGCAACTTCTACACCACCACCACCCCCCCCCCCCCCCCCCCCAAACCCCCACAATCCCTCCCCCCCCTCCTTTACACTAACACGAACCAAACAAAAAACAAAAATAAAAAAAAATACAAAAAATACAAAACAAGGAAATAAATAGAAATTTAAAT
>Ga0136643_10006280_pt1 | contig 16988 bp, 8 predicted proteins | sample TergutLab28metaG_FD_96883 | JGI IMG/M metagenome (GOLD analysis project Ga0136643, IMG submission 96883) | Labiotermes labralis P1 segment gut microbial communities from Petit-Saut dam, French Guiana - Lab288 P1 (version 3) (version 3) | ecosystem: Host-associated > Arthropoda: Insects >... | reverse complement strand
CGGACGCTTGTGAGTGCGGTAATGAACCTTCGGGTTCCATGAAATGCGGGGAATTTCTTGACTAGCTGCAAACCAGTTAGCTTCTCAAGAAGGACTCTGCACCATGGAGTAAGTAAGTATGCTTGCAACTTACACTTACAATCCAAAATTCGTCCGTCCCTTCCATCTTCTTCCATCGTGTACATTTGGTAGTTTCTTTTGGGCCATGCACGGTTTATAACGGTCACCACTCTCCCGTCCCTGGGCAATTACACAACCCACGACTTAAAATGTAGGACAATTTATACGGTGTCCGGACTCTCAGTTTATGGATCGAGTGATTCCATAAAGTCTCCAGTTTCAGGCATAGCTACAGTTCGCGAGCCTAGACTCATCTCACAAGTAGGGACAGTGCGCGAAGTCGCGTGCACGTAGATCAATGTGCTTGTGCAATAGGAGCGGTGGAGGTGCCAGTAATTCTTGCGGACCTTTCGTGCCCGATGACACACCAGTAACCAGAATACGAGCAGAACATGATCAGTGCTGATTATCCTGCGTAGCTGCGGCAAGTGGGAATGTAGAGGTGGACATTTGGCCTGTGAAACATGGTGGCTGCTAACACGTGACTGAGGTAGGAGAGCCGTACAGTTTGTGAGACTCGCGCTAAGACTGTAACATAAAAGCACGCGGTCTTGTGAAATTACCCATGCTTCTGGTCGTTCACTATTTTTTTCACTCTACGAAAACCATTACAATTTTTGTTGTCACTTTCTAAAGTATGAATTAAAATTCTGAGAGTAAGTAGCCATTAACTGTCCCGTCCGGCCATATATATTAGGTACCTCATTACGGCACTCGTACATTTTATTCCTACAAATGGTCCAATTGGAAGGAAAAACCCCACATGGTCTGTAACACTTTCCTAATTCTGGGTGCTTCTAAATTTAAAATTCCGCGTGGACACTGTAAGAGACAACACGAATTGCTTGGACAGAACAAACGAATTTCTTCATATTATGGTCCCACCATCATCAACGACGTTATAGGGAACATTTGCCTACAGGACGAGTTTTTCAAGATTTAGTTGTTCAGGACCATAACTTTCAGTCTCATTTCCCCAACGATCTTTCCATCATCCACACTGTCTTTCCATTGCAGCTTCATACTTGCGACACCATTTCCTTCTTTCTAAGTTGCAGTGGGCATAGATTCGCAAACAACCATTCATGCAAAATGACAAGCCCGCTGTAATCCATTAACTTCACTAAACTACAATTTTCTATGTTCTTCAGCCAATCGCAAATTTCAGTATTCACCACCGCCGCACTGCTATTGGACTCAGCCCCACAAATATAGCTCAGAAGGTCCTTCTCAAATATTATAGTCCACAGAACATTCAAATCACAAACACATGTTCCAAACAAACCTCAAATTAAAATTATTTTCTTGTATTATGACAAAGCAGAAGACATCCTAAAAGTGTAAGCATTATACATTACCGTATGACCAACGTTAATATCGTTACTGTGGTAAAAAAACACTAGACACATTATGCAGTGCACTCTAATTGCAACTGTAGCGATAGGTCCGTATTTATGTGTCATGTAAGTAGTACGGGACCTCCATTTTGTGATTCACTCACAGGTTACGGTCGAACATTATGCCACAGATAACGACACGCAATAACAGTACCGCACAGCAAGCATATGACAGTACATTCGTATTTTATTTATATATACAGCAATATTATAAAATAAACGTGTTTCTAACGTTATTATAATGAAAGCGAAGCCGTAATGAAAGTAGTTACAACACGCCAAATGTCTGCAGTCAACCTTTCATTCAGATAGCGAAATACCTCCCTCCAATTCACCCCCTGAAAGCACAAAAACTAGCTACATACATTTCCTTGTATATTAAAAAGGGTGTGCATATGAACGACTCAAGTGATTCATTAACGCTAACATATTCAAGATAGGACTTAACATTCAATTAAGCAGGCAGACATTTTGTACATCTTATTTTATCCCTCTTTATTAAACAGCCCGGCTTCTGAAAGTAGAAGGTTTGTCGTGAGCACCAACTAATAACTCTTGGGTCACCCTACTAATTCTCACGTAACTTGGTACAAAAATCACGATACAAGAGAAACAATTCTTACGTATAGTCCGTCACCCAGCGCATCTCAACTGACGGACCATAGAAGAGTATAAAAACGACAGGCGGTCTTAGAATTTACTTTTAAACACGCATAATAACTGAGCAAAGGGTCAGAAAATACTCGCCACTTCAACAAATGTGCCAGATACTTTTCTTCTATTTAATAAATCCTGGATCTTCTCGATTGATCTTAATCAAAGACTTCAATGACTAATTTAACGCAAATACGTTCAGTGCGATCGGATTTGATACAACAGGAGAGACCGAAACAGACGGACGTACACATACGACGAAGCCAAAAAGCGCTATTCGCGCTTTTGCGAAGGCGCCCAAAAAAAGACTCAAAATCTGATAATAATGACATAGGCTTTATTTTACATCTAGCTTTATATGCCACGTGGCGTTTTTAGAAAAATGTATTTGACGTAGCAGTTTTCTCCAAAAAGTCTGTGGACTTCTCATCTACCAACATATGCCGGAGGTCCATAATATGGAAATTAACTTCAGCCCTAGACATTAGAACACAGACATATTACCGAATTTTAATCGAAATTCCTCTAACGGTTCGACGATTGAACACGAGGAATGACAGAGAGATTCTACATCCCTTCACACGTTCATTTTATGCACTCTGTGCAAAAAACTCATAAAACGTAATGGACACGCAATACTGCTGACGGAATGGTTAAGAGGCAGTATTTGCTCCAGCTGTCCCTCCGGACTAAACGGCCACACATTTCGGTTCCGGCGTTTTACGCGTTAAAACCAATGTTGATCTCTTTGCTTTCAGTGTGGTCAACACGACCCCTTGTAGTGGAACCGACGACGAAGAAAAAATGGCTGCGTTTTGATTCTGATTCCAGATATGGAAAGTAACATTACAGCGGGAAAGCAGGAAATCCCATTATGAGAGAGCACGTTACGGTTCGGAAGAAAGTAAATGAATCACTTTACATCCCGTTTTTCAACTCTCCTCGCTGTCTGTGTGTATTCGTATCAGAGCCAGGACTGGGGTTTCATTAGGCAAACTAGATCTACGTGGCTCAAACATACGAGTTTATCTGCTTCCGAACGACGTGCAGTTCAAATAGACACCATGCTGAAAATCGCTTAGAGGCGTGTTCAGATATTTCACACGAAGGTGACCTCCGCCATTTTATAAGGACAGTCAAGGTAAAGGCTGTCTCTGTGCAGACATGAAGGTGTATGGGGGAGAGAAGTTATAGCTCTACATTCGTAACTTTGGCACAAAGCGGAGGCGAGTGGTGAGTTTTACGCCCCCGTACTTCATCCTGGGAGAAAAACCGTCTTCCCCCCCCCGACACCAATTTCATTAGTTGGCTCGGCCCAACACCTAGTCTGAAGATTTTCAAGTAGAGAAAAATCGCTTGTACCCTCCAAGGACGGTGACAATGTATCTTAACAACACGATGCGGGCAAAACTATAACGCAATTTCTTCCCTACTTTGAGAAAAAAGGGACCCATTAACTATTCCGTCAGATAATCATTCAGTACTTAAACTACGTAATAGTCTAACATTTGTTGTGTTTAAGCAAGTCCTTAATGAGACCAGGGAGCAATCTGGCGAGAGTAAATTTGGAAGGTAGCCCTCTGACTGATGTGTAATGTCAGCGGAGAGTCTCGAAGAAAGGGTTCGTCACATTACCAGACGAAAAGGGAATTTCACTGCGACTACAGAAGCATCAATACGTTCGCTACAAAACCCTCTTGTGGAGGAGCAGCATTTAGAAATAATCAGGCAACATGCAAGAGGCTCGTCCGTTTATCGCTAAAACATGTGCGCTCGATTATGTTTAGTAGTTATCCGACACGTTATATTGCAAAACCTTATATCAAATTAAATTTAGTATCATAGAGACGAAGAAATGCTGCACAGACATCCTGCGTGACTTGACTTGGGAATACTTACAGATAATTCAGTAAATATTTAAATCTGCTATAGAATGCTTTTCGCAGAGCAATAACGAAACTTACAATTTGTAATACTCCGTTACACTAACATTCCAGAAAAATGCCTTTATCCGTTACTGGCAATAACTAATATTCAATAAAATCCACTGGAACTTAAGAAGCTTGTAGCACGGAACGGAACGACGTGACGCGGCGAAATACGATCACGTGCACTGTTCTGGGTAGAGGTTCAAGAAAGATAAAACCGTGCCCAAAAAGAGACGGAATGCTTATACAGCGGGAGACAGCATCATGGTTACTGAACTGACGCGTTTTTATTTAAAGGCATCTACACTACCGTTGTTATACCTACCCTCTATGTGTAGCAAATATTTGACAAAATATTAAATGCGTACGAAGATAATGTCCTTAGACAGTGACCACAAATTATAAATTTTAAGCCAAATCTTCAATAACTTGCTAACATCCCAGTCCATTCACTCCGTAGTCAGTCTCACGCCAGGTCCACAGTCTCTTCCAAAGCGAGTGCTCCACGGAATGCCATCAAGTGCTTCCTCTTTCAATTGAGTTTCCTCTCTTTTCCTTATGGTCATCCAGTAGCTGCTTGGATCTTCTCCCTCGTTTTCCCGTCACTTCTATGCTTCCCTCTAGCCTTCCTTCAATAACGTGCTTCATCCTTACATCTTTGTATTGTACATAGGTTATTCCTCTCTTCTTTGACTCCTTATAACACTTCTTCATTTCTAACATGATCGGTGCAACTTATCTTCCCCATTCTTCTCCAGCACCACACTCCAGTTGCTGAAGCGTAAATACCCCAAGCAAACAGAGAACTATGAAAGTAATAAAATGAAAGTGCGCACGCCATGATGGTAGATGGGAGGTGGGGTAGGGTTTGGGGTGGGGATGGGACTGCATTATACGTAGAACCACGCACTCCTAAAACTCAGCAGTAAATAAGGGTGAGTCGTCAGCTTTAGACACCCAGGCCACATCCCAACCAAACCACTAACCGGCGCACAGTCGCCAGTATCCAGTGAACAGGAGGCTGAATAAACCCCACAGTCGGTATGGAAGATTTGGAGAAGAGAAGAATCTCTTTGTCTCTTTCGGGAATCGAACCACAATTCCCCGAGCATCTAGCCCGTAACCCTCGTAATCTCAAAGACTGCGCAAAGTATTAGAAGTGAAACATGAAAGCTCTTGTGATTACCCTTCCGGTTCCATACAAGGTGGCTGTCAGCTTCTCAGTAAGCACTCTGCTCCACGCAGTGACGTAATCGTGCAATTAGACATACAAATACATGTAAAATGTATTAGGACCAAACTTCTCCTACTTGACGGTGACGCCATATTAATTCTAAATTACACGTCATACAGCATTATGAAGCGAAAGGCGCAGGCATTAATGTAAGTGGTCAAGGGCTGGATGCCTGCCGTGCTATTCTGGTAGCAGGAAGGTATCTTGGCCAATATGAAACATCGTTTCTGGGACCCACCAGTTCCATTCAAAATGCTTACCGTGGTCTTATGCGGGGGGATGTGCCTACTCTAGCAGGATAGCAGAGCTGGTCTTTCACCCTCAACATACCGACATCTGAGCTGCAGCCCAAATAAGCATGAAAAGCATCGTTAGTTCGGGCCATAAACACAAACATACGGCAGCATATCAGTGGAAAAAACACAAACATAACAGTACGACAGGACTGTGGTGGGTAAACTCAAATGGAAGAAGACCATAATAAGACCATTGCAGAGATCGGAGGAAAATATTAGTATATATGTACTGTGAAGAAGTAGGGTTAGAAGACTATGGGTTGTACTCATTTGGCTCAGAATAAAGACAGGTGGCGGATTTTTGTGAAAAAGGAACTTCGGATTCTGTTAAATGCGGTTCACTTACTGGCAAGAAGATTTACCACTATAGTCTCCAGAAGGGCAATGGTCTGAAGCGCTGGTTAATTAGTAATTCTACAACGTACTTCGGAAAATGAACGACGAAATTTGCTGACATGCAGGGAAAAGTGCTATATACAAAATTAAAAAAAAAGTCCTGGAAAATAAATTTTTAAAGCTCATTAGGCTACGGGCGAACAACGAGGGTTTCGAATCCCAGCAGGGGATGGAGATGAAATCATTCTCCACAAAGGTCGCGACCATTACTGCGGACCATCCATCCTCCTGCACAGTGTATACGATTCTGTTCCGGGGCTGAAGCAGCCGACGCGTGACGCTGACCACTCAACTCCATCTAGAGCGGACGTTAAGAATGAGTAAGGCTATACTTATACTTATACTACCTTTGTTTGTCTTCTTGGAGACAGCTTTACCTTCACCTCTCACATTTTACCCATTTCGTATCAATTCGCTGACCGAACAGAAGTGGTCACGGAACTAAAGATATTTTGAGAATCCATCATCGCCATCCCCTTCATCTTGCGGTACGTACCGACGTAAGGACATTCAGTGAGACATCGTTCAGTTTGAGGAAGACCATTCCACCGCATTAGTGCCCGTCTGCGTTTTGTACGTCTCTCTTCGGTGTCCGCTTTGAAAGTTGACTGGGAATCTAGTGCATAAGACACCTGCCAGGCAATTAACCAACTAATTATCTGCACGAAGCAGTGTCCTTCCTGAGAAGCTAAGAGGTACTCGGCTAGTCAAGAAATTCCCCGCATTTTATGGAACCCGACGGTTCATTACCGCATTCACGAGCGCCTGCCACCCGTCCCTATCCTAACCCAAACCAATCCAGTCCATGCTTCCCCATCCCACTTCTTGAAGATCCATTTTAGTACTATCCTCCTATCTAGGCCTAGGCATTCCAATTGGTCTCATTCCATCAGGTCTAACTATCCAAAACCTGTCTGCACCTCTATCGTCCCCCATAAGTGACACATTCCCCACTCATCTCATTCTTATTGGTATGATCTCCCGAATGATGTTTGGTGAGGAATGTAGAGGATAAAGCTACCAGGCAATCGAAAAAGAACAAATATCACATGCTCGCTATCATGATGAAAGTTATCGCTCTTCAGCAGTTATATTTACGGCACAGATGGTAGATGATGAACGTATAACACGTTCATCATCTACCATCTGTGCCGTAAATATATCTTAATAATTTGTGAAAAATGACTGTTACCAGTCTAAATTCCACTGCAGGACATACACGACAATACGCATTTCACACACACATAAGGGCGAAGTAATCATCATCATCATCATCATCATCACCACCACCACCACCACAACAACAACAATAACAATAAACAACAACCATCAACCATTACCACTACACAATTACATTTTAATACTCCTTCAGAATATGCATCCCGTTATGCTGTCGATCCAGTACATATTTCACAGCGTACATGACCAAAGAATTTTTTTTTAGATTTGTTTAAGCCAAAGGTTTCGGCTTGACATAAACCATCATCAGGCCTTTGTTTTTAAGAACATTCAACGTGCATACACACGTGAGAGCTCACCATTTACAAATTGCACAAAAATAGTAGAAAGAAATGAAATACTTTTTTTTAAAAAAAAGTATAAAATATATTTTTTAATATATTACCGCCCGCGTTTTTCGTTTCTATACGTTTTTTAAAAGCCTACTGTAATTCTCTCCACTATTTTGTCCTTAATGAAAATTCCTAAAAGAAAAGTTATGATGATGGCTTTTTCAAGCGGAAACTTGTTGCCTAAACAAATATTAAAACATTTACTTTGGTTGCGCATGATTGTATACTGAGAAATATACAATGTATTTTCATATTTCACCTGTATTTTCACCTGAATAATCTTCAGTACTACTGTACATCAATTGCTTTTTGTTTAAATGTTTACCATTTACTTACACGATACGCTGCTTGTGTTTTTGCCGTATTCTAGCTGCCTGATGACGGCTGCCGCAATATGTCGAAGCATAAAAACTAAGATTTGTGCGGAAGTTGGAAATAAAACTTGTGTATATAGTTTAGGAGCCTCTAGAGAAATAAGAATCTCATAGTTTTACGTTCATTCCCAAGTATCAGCGTCCATAATACTTTTGGGATTTCGATACCGCTCAGTATTTCGGGCCGATACCAAATTTTGTGCAGCTATTTTGATTTTGGCTGACTGTCAGTTAATTTTCACAATTGTTTTGCATTTAAATGTACATTTACGTACTCCATTTTAAAATACCAGATTTCGCCTAGACATTGTACGTTAGACTTTCAACGCACTTGTATTACCTTAAGTAAGCTTCACTCACATTAGACAATTTTGAGACCCGTCCTACATACGAGTCCAAATACCCTTACGTTACCGCATATCCACCGCTATAGTCTGCGCCGCGCATACACATATTTGTGTCGAATTCTACGTAACCCACATAATTCTGGACCCAGGATGACAGATGGTACGTTGAAACTTTACTTTGTTAGACTATCTGCAGTGAATATGAACATCGAACGCAAACACAGAAGTGCGAGTGGTAGTTGCTACTGACGGCTGTTGGGGCCCGTGTATAAGAAGTGGAACACAGACTGAACGCCGTATGTAGCAGAACGACACACACAAACACGGGAGCTGCACTGATCAGGAAGACACGAAAAAGTTTTACGAATAAGATAGATTTTTTAATACGAGAAATAACGACTGACCATGTCTGATCGTGTTGTGCTGATGTCCCACTGACTACTGTAGGAAGCCAGACACCTGCCGCAGCTGCAGTGTTTCTTTTGGGAGTACCATGTGTAATACAACTTCGCGCAGGAAACATCGCTTTTAACGTCTCCAGTACAACGAATTTTGGTAACACTACTACGTAATTCGTATTAATACGAGGTCCTCAACATTACCATACAGATTTTGTAATCACGTGGATTTCCTTATGTTCAGTATTGTCAAAACACGACCAGACCGACACCACACAACGTACATCAGAACAAAAGAACCTGGATTTTATATCCGTGCGTTAAAATATGTCTAATTACTGCCTTGGGTGTCAATGATTTTAATGTTAAACTGTTATATGGCGAGCAGCGGCCTTCTCAAACAGCGAAAAGGCATTACAATCGACTTACTAAAACCTTCTATGATATTTACGAATCATATCAAACATATGTTGTGTTCAGCTCATATCTAGGTTCCTTAAAAATGCAGACTTTAAAAATTACAGTGCACAGACGCTACCGGCACTGAAACTTAACTTCGGCGAGTTCTGACGTTCTCAAGGAGGCGCCGACGAAAAGAGATTTTCTGGGACACTACATCGATCGTATCGACCAATAACACGTCACTGACGTTTCAGAAGATCGTCCTGTTTCCAACATCAGGGTCTAGCAGTAATTCATCTTGCATTGCTAAACACCGAAACGTCGGTAACTGTTTAATATTCGTCACAGCGTAACATCCCGGACACTTGAATCCATAAATTTAAGTTGCTTAAACATATGCTGAGACGCGAATTCGATTTTGGAATATATTAAATTCACAGACGTGAGATACACACAACCAATATTCGAGTAAAGTTGTATTAACAGTATGTGAATTACTTACTGAAGTGAAGAGAGTAAAGGGCGTAATACATAAAGTATCAAACCCACTAAACATGTTAGTGCAATCACAGAATTCCAAGTACAAGCCACTGCTATTACTCAAATACTGTACCAGTAAAATTTCACGGTAAAGGCCAATCCAGAACATGCATACAAGGGGAGCTGGGGAACAGCTCAATGCAAACTCAGCCTCGAAATTCGATGGGGATTGGTGGTTTATGTCAAGGCCCGGCCTCTTTACCCCCAGGACAAAGCCCCAGTGCCCATTATAAATAAAGTCGGGTGGGACCCACGACCGGTATAGACAAGAGGAGATATCTTGCCCCCACCGAATTCAAACCCCGGACAGTCCAATCCTTAGCAAAAAACTGTACAGACTACGCCGTCCTGGCCCCCCCGTAGCATGTATACGTCTTCTAATAGAGAAATGTATAAAAAATATAGTACACTATTGCAAGCCAGACGATCCCAGTGCCCGCGCGGAATAAGGCGCGGGTCTGCGACTGCTCGTTTGTTGGGACTGCGGGTTCTAATCCCGCAGGGGGTATGAATGTTTGTTTATTTGTATTGTGTGTCAGGGAGAGGTCGCTGCTTCGGGCCAAACACTCATCCAGGGAAGTCTTACCGACTGTGTGTTACTGACTGTGATCAAGTGCAACAATAATCCTTTACACTTAACAGTAAGTGGGTACAAAGGGGACAGACTAAGAAAGAAGAAAGAAGTATTGCAAGCGGACTAACTGTGATTCTCATTGCGCAGTCGTCCTCGCTTTTCAATCCACCTGTTTCCTACGTATACAGAACCCGTAATGAACTGCCTCGTTATCCAGTAACATGCAAAACCGCTAAAGCACGTTACTATGTATGTTTCTCAAGAGGCACGTATCCAGACCATCATTTTTCAAACTCACTCAACTAAATATTGCTGCTATGCCCTTCTGTTCACGGACCCTGCATCGTTCCCCATTCTTTACATCACTATTAATTAATGGCCCCATTGAAGTACCTTTGATAATTTTCGTAATTTCATCCTTACCTTTGTTGTATTATACACTGTTTTCCTTTAAGCACTTCTCCTTTTTGTTTCTGAACTTTTACTGGCCTATCTATTCCCTTTATCGCCCCACCCCCCCAATGTGCTGCAAGACACACAAACATAACCACAAAAGACAATACAAAGAAACAAACTAATGGGAAGGAATGAATAACACACAACAGTAAGTAAATATAACCGCATTGGCAATGAAATAATAATTCCAAATGCATAATAATGAAAAAATTAATAAAGCTGCGATTGGAAAACAAAGCCCAGAATCAACGAAACGAAATTACGATTTACTGTCGTAAGAATAATATTAAATATCGCAAACATCATGAGAAACAGTTGCCAGCGTGGAGATATGAGAAAGAATTGAACCACGAACAGGATTAAACAGATGCACAACAAACAGCACGACTACAATGCATAAAAGAACAAGTTAAATTAAGTTGTAAAAACAGAAACCGGTATTATGCCCTTGTTCTGATATACAGGATTTTAATTACGATGTTTTAATTACGTTTTTTCATCTACAGTACATATTTACAGGCGATTTAAAACAAACTGTAGGGTAGGACAAAGAAGTCATTACATTGACTCGTGGAGATCTCCGTAGGACATACAAGAATGAAACAAATGAAACAAAAGCAATGCGAAGAGCATATTATATATAATACTCGTATATACAACAATGTATGAGTAATATAAAAGTCCCTATGAAAATATGTACTACAGGCGGTGCAGCAAATGTAGCATTGTCTGTACACAGACGTGCAGAGCAAGCAGCGACAATAAATATAACAGCATGAGGTGAAAATGCACGGAACATGCGACGAACTGTCACAGCAAGTACTTCATGCCGTACTGTATACTAACGGACTCTAAAATATGATATTCCGATTAGAAGGAAAAACAGTATTAGTCGATTTAAAATACAAGGTTGTAACGAATAGAGGTTAATCCTTGAATTGCCGGAACAAGAATCTCCGGGCACATGGCAGATGTTTCGCTCGACTGTGCTGGGTTTACATCCGTACTACTGAAGAATTTTAAACCGCAGTAGAGTCCCGATCATCTGACCTAAACGGGGCCGACTGGTGGTCTGATTACCGACAATGTCAGACAATACAAAAATTCATCGAAAATCAGGCCTCGGGGAGTTTCTGAATCACATCCAAGCACTCTTCTGGTTCTGAAACGAAACTGGTAGATCAGTAGGGGTAGGTTTTTAAAAGGTTTTAGTTTATGGTTACCAGCAGCACTACTGCAGGCTACAAAACCGTAAACAGGACGTCGAATGGATACGTCGATTAAAGCGAAAAAGTCGGTTAACCGAAGGTCGGATATTCGAGACTATGCTATAAAAATTTGCACAAAAATGAGTCGAAAGAATTTCATGTCATTCTGTATTCCATATATCATCAATTCAAATACAAAGTGCAACATTTAAATAACTTGCAAGAATTTACTCTTGTAGTCGAGTTAATTAACAAAACAAATTATATTCGACGAAAAGGGAAATAAGATGGTAAGACAAACCGCATACTTACCGAATGTAGTACACATAAAACCTAATGTAACCATTCATGTTACACTTGCACACAATAAAATTCCCGGTTCGCTTCCATACAATACGATAAAAGTTTTATTTATGGGTTTATTAAGCGCCTTTAGTAACTCAAGCAACATTAATAAACTTAATTATTATAAGCAAACAGTTTGATGTCTTCCCTCTAAGTGTGACCGGCACAATAATATACACTGTTATGTTGGCTTGAAGCAATAAAAAAGAAGTTAAAATTCCAACAACCCTTAATAACTTCTCAACTAATCTCGTTAAAACTCTAGAAGAGTTCCCATCATTAAAAGCGATATTTATGGGAGTCAATCTTACCCAAATTACTCACTGCAGTGAAAAGGGGAGACTTCCAATTATCACTGTAAAACCGATCGTAGTGAAAAGGATGCAGTTCTACTTGTGAGCCATTTAACCCATAGTACAGACAGCAATGAAAGTAACTCAGTGCTATTTATAACTCAATTTCACCCTCAGTAATCGACGGAGCAAAAAAAAAAAATATATATATATATACACACGAGCCAGACACCTACACTATTCCGACTAAACGACAAAGCCTTGATTCTGTTTTCTGCCATTCTCACCCGCGGCGCTCAACGCAGTGAAGAGGACTTCAGTACATAACACAGAGACCAGAACGTAATTTTGTGCATAAGCCACTTACACTGTATAACACATTGCAAATAACTTATTTCCACGTGTAAGCCAATTTCCCTTATATTGCGCAGCACAGTGTAAAAACGTAAATCTGCGTGTAAGTCAATTCCACTTACACTGTATAACACAGCCAAAGTAACTTAAATCTGCGTGTAAGTCAATTTCACTTACACTGTATAACACAGTCAAAATAAATCTGCGTGTAAGTCAGTTTCACTTACACTATATAACACAGCCAAAATAACTTAAATCTGCGTGTAAGTCAATTTCACTTACACTGTATAACACAGCCAAAACAACTTAAATTTGCGTGTAAGTCAATTTCACTTGCACTTTATAACACAGACAATATAACTTAACACTGCGTGTAAGTTAATTTCAATTAAACTGCGTAACACAGCCAATATAACAACTCTGCGTGTAAGCCAATTTCACTTACACTGTGTAATACGGCCAATATAAATTAACTCTGCGTGTAGTCAATTTCACTTAAACTGTATAAAGGTAAAGGTAAAGCAGTCCCATTACAGGCCTGGAGTGGCCCAGAGGGTTCCAGGAAATTAAGGTTCCCAGATTTCGTGACAACGGCACAGGGTGGTGGTAGGTTGTCAGCCTTACCCCCAGGAAATACTCCTGGTACTCATTTCTGTTAGAGGGTGAGTCGACCCCAGGGCCATAGTGCGATCGGAAGGATTTTATGTCAACGAAAAATCCGACACCAGCTGGGATCGAACCAGCGACCTTCCGATTTGTAACACAGCACCTTAACCACTGTGCTACCGCGGTCCCCCCTTAAACTGAATAACACAGCTAATATACCTTAACTCTACGTGTAAGTCAATTTCACTTGCACTTTATAACACAGACAATATAACTTAACACTGCGCGTAAGTTAATTTCAATTAAACTGTATAACACAGCCAATATAACTTAACTCTGCGTGTAAGTCAATTTCACTTACACTGTACAATACGGCCAATGTAACAGTCTGCGTGTAAGCCAAGTTCACTTAAGCTGTGTAACACAGCCAATATAAATTAACTCTGCGTCTAAGCCAATTTTACTTACAGTGTATAATACAACGAAAATAACTTAATTCAGCGTATAAGCCAATTTCACTTACGGTGTTTATATAGTGAAAAAAAATATTTCTGCGTGTAAGCCAATTTCATTCAAGCTATTAAATGCAGGCTTCTTTCTATTTGTCCGTCGATTTCACTGACGATGCTGAAAGCAGCAAAAACCACTTAAGTCCATGTTTCAATAAATTTTAAACAAATAAATCAACGCATCATAAAGAACTCAAATTTGACTTCAGGGTCTTACCCACACTCAAAAGCTCAGCGACAATGCCCATAGTTTTGGCATCAGTTTCTTGGGGTCGCCTCATATATACTAACGCACAAATGTACGCGTACAAACATACACACCGCGGCAAACGCATTCACCATGAGTTATGCCATCCACGGGATACAGTCTACTGATCAACGTATGAATTTAAAGTTCATATTATTATCCACTCTAACGACCAAGAATTTTCGTTAATGAATATAGAAAATTGACCACGAAATACTAACTATTAATGACAGCAAAAAAAGTATAAATTCCTTCAGGTTACAAGAGTGGGTTATCACATTTAGTGTCCCATGCCAGGATCCGTAAAATTACGACATTCAGAACAAGGAATCACTGCCTTGAACTTGAATAGGCTACATTCTGAAGCCATTTCCACGATTTTATGGCGAGGAGTTGATAGAATGAGAAGAGCAGTCATGTGATAGGTAGGAGGGAGAGGAGTAGTGAACAAACAAAGTGTTTTGGTTGGGAAACGTGATGGAAAGAGACCACTTGAAAAACTAAGGATAATATAGTGTGTACCAAGAAGAGCGCAAGATTTAAAGTGCGCGTCATTGTCGATCTGTTAGGTTGGCGGCACTGAAAATTTAACATCTGTCATTTGTTATTTTTGCGACTAGTAGTCATGGAACGCTACACCCAGGAACAACGCGTTATTTACTTTTTGAATGAATGGTGCGTTTTATTACAAAAGTAAATCTTGCGCTCTTTTTGGGACACCCCATACTAAAATGGGTCTTGAAGACATAGCATGGAGTTGAAGACGGGATTGTTCTGATTCAGGACAGGGACAAGTGGCGAGAACCTCTCAATACAGTAATCAACCCTCGTTTTCCGTAATATGCGCCGAATTATTTGACTAGATGAAAAATTGTCAGCTCCTCAACCACGACTCTGCTCCATGGAGTTTGTTAGTTACGTTATTTTAGTTATATATGTACACTATTTGTTATTTCAAGACACTTGTACTCCAGAACACAAGAAACAGGCCGATTATTTCGGCGCCCACGAAGAGCCTTATACATCTACAGATTCATTCCGTTCGTCCCAATGCACTTGACAAACCGCCCAACGTGACACACATCATTCTTCCTACCCATTCCGTCGAAGCAGTGTTGTATCCGAACGTACCTACAGCATCAATACAAAGCCAGGTCGATAAGTCGATATGCCCTTATTTCGTAGTCTGCGAGTGCTGAGTTGGACTGAATTCTATTAGTCTAAAGATAGGAACCAGCTTTGTGAGAAAATGCATTACAGCTCATAAATAATCACTGTTCTTCATGCTTCTGCGAGCCGGGAATTTGCTTCGACGGAGGATCGTTTCGGCCAAATTAACGGTACTGGCATCACTATCTGATCACACACAACAGTACTTTAATTCGAAAAAATTAACGGCTTTTGCAAGCCAGGCGTGTGTCCCATTCACATTTGGCGGAAGACCGTATTAACCAAGTAATTATATGGCTGACTGATAGAATAACTAAGAAAACAATGAAACAGTCTTACAACGGGGCTTCCCATTACCTACACAACCCACACAATCAAAACAATACTCTTAGTTTCTTCAGGCTGTCTTTTAATTTAAACTTTCCATCAAAAACTCCAATCCTGGCGAAAATGAATGCGATCCGTTGTTCAATCAAAGGTATTAGATAGGACAGGTCTTGATAAAAGCGATTTGAAGGGCCAAATACTAATTCATGTTTTGTATAAGTGAGTGGAACATAAAGTTGTTAAAATATACGTTGGCACTGAATTTTTAATATTTTGCGTTTTAAATGCTTTTACTTGTTGATGAAGCGAGCTTGACAAGCTGTAACTATTTTTTAGAATTCATTCCGTTTTGGATGAATTCTACCAAAAAAAGTGGTGTACGTTTACGGTCGGCAACAGGCACTACACGTTCTCCGCAACCGACATACCGCATGCGTTTTCCTTCCCGCAGTGGTGAGCTATATTCATGCTGCGAAATAACGGCACAGATTTTATTGGGGGCATAGTTTGCCACCCCACCGACAGAACTCGTGTAGTATACCTTTTTTTTTTTTAATAAAATTCTTTTCGTCCAGTCACCTTCAAATCGAGAAGATCCCTGACATATGTCGGAAACACCCCGAGTTGAACTGCAACAGAAAGTCTAAAGATTCTAAAAACGATCACAAATGGATTTACAAAATCTAAACATAAAGACGCGGTATAGCAATCCGGATCACAAATCTTCTGCCTCGCATCCCAAATTCCAAAAAAGGTAAACTAGTCCCTGTCCACGCCATGAAGGTGTACAGGGAAAGTATAGGCATATTGTTTAACCTCGGCAGTAGATGGAGGTGAGTGGTGAACGTCACGCCCCAGCCGCTTTATCCCCGGGAAAGATCCCGCTACCCATTGAATAGGAGGCTGGGTGGGTCCCAGAGCCGCTCTGGTCTATTTAGAGAAGACATATCTCTGCCCCTGTCCGGTTTCGAGCCCCGGATCGTCCAACTCGTAGCCTAATCACTACACCGAACACGGTCTACTGTATCTAACACCCCCTCCAATTCCACAGTAAAACTGTAACGGTCTTGCATTACACTCCGTGATTACGCTTGTAACGTGACGTAACGCCCTCGTCGCTTCACTGGCAAACGCCCCCCCCCCCCCCCCCGCCCCAGGGGTGCGTGGACCACAGACAGTACGGTGGCGGCAGGCCCAATACCATACAAAAGAACAATGGCGGCCAGCACAATCACCACTCCT